>ERZ1090861.129-NODE-129-length-49879-cov-7.297648_pt1 | contig 49879 bp, 41 predicted proteins | sample MGYA00478482_ERZ1090861 | MGnify/ENA primary metagenome ERZ1090861 (study PRJEB33644, sample SAMEA5815744) | chicken gut metagenome | biome: Chicken; feature: Gastrointestinal Tract; material: Caecum | place: Ireland | collected 2019-01-01 | study: A study of the... | reverse complement strand
ATATGTTGGGCAAATCCCTCAATGTGCTCGCCAAGGACGGATTGACGGGGAAACTTACGTCCATGCCGGAAGAAGCGAGGGCGAAACTTCGCAGGACCGTGACTCGCATCGTAAACGAGGGAAGAGGGGGCGTTTTGTGTATCCTGCTGTAAGCCCAAGAAGCGCAAAGGTGCAACTTTGATATATAATACAAATTGATAATAATTAGAAATAATTGATACTAATAGCGGCGCGATCATCTTGCGCCGCTATCGGTTTTCTTCCGACGCGTTTGCCGGGCGGCAGCGGCATCGGCGTGGTACGCAAGATAGCAAGGCGTGCGAACGTAGGCAGCCGCTTCCTGCGCTGTGGCAAAAACGGTTTCCGTGTCATAAACTGTATCAGCGTACGCAAAGGAGGTCGATAAGATGTTTTTCGGTTTCGGATTCGCAAGAGCCTGCATACTGCCCTGCGACAGCCCGTTGTGTTGCAACAATTCGACGAGAAGTTGCAGATGCAGATTTTGCAGACCCTACTATATAAACCCCTGCGGCTGGTACGCCTGACGCAAACGAAAAAAGGAGACCGCTTCGGCGGTCTTTTTCAATGTTTGTCATGCGTGAGCGATACAAACGGAGATGCGGCGCGTAAGCGGCGGTATTTGTTGAGAGGCAGAGGCGTCGCGCATATTTCGCAAAGAGCGGTTCGAATGTAAGGAGAGAGCCGTTTTAATACTTGTTACGCAGTTTGTCGCGGAGTGCCCGGTGATTTTCAATGCCGATCGCGGAATTATCCGTTTTTACACTTGCTGTGCAGCCCGTCGCCGTCGCGTTTATCGTCAGAGTGCCGAGGTACGTCTGCAAGTGCGCTCGCCGACGGTGAGGCAATACGACAGAGTCTGTCGATAACAATACAATGCAACGCCGCCGTGATCACGGCGGCGTTGCGACTCGGAGATCCGACGATCAGTTGTCGGAGGCTCCGGGGCAGATGTTGCGACCTATTTCGGCTGCGCGGCATCCGAGGCAGTTGGCGAACGAAAGGCAGCACAATATCAGCGAGAGCGGATCGCACGAATTAGGCTCGTTGTTGCCGTTGTTCGACATCGCCAGCAAAAGCAGAAGTACGAAGTTGGAGTTCATATTTTCCTCCCTATCAGTGTTATTTTGACAATATAAGCGGTTTTACGCGCCGCCGGTCGCTATATAATATGCTCATATACCGTTGCGTATGCAGGAGGAAATATGGCGTTTTACAGAGGATGCCTCACGGTGGACGAGAGGCAGGAACGCAGCATAATCGATTCTCTGCCGCCGCACTACGCTCTCGAAGACATAGCCAGGTTCTTCGGAGTGTTCTCGGACGGCACACGACTGAAAATATTGTCTGCGCTGTCCATGAAAGAACTTTGCGTTGCGGATCTTTGCTTTCTGCTGTCTACCGAACAGAGCACAGTTTCGCATCAGCTGCGCCTGCTCAAAGACGCGGGCATAGTGACTTGCCGCAAGGCGGGAAGGCTGACGTTGTACGCGATCTCCAATCCTTACGTCGCGGATGTCATGATGACGGGCGCGCGGCAGGTGACCAGGCGCAGAAAGTAACGCGCGCGGCGTGCGCCGCGGTTGCAAAAGCCGCGGCGTTGTGCTATCATCTTCGTGTATGGACATTGCCGCGATACTAAAAGATCTGCCGCATAGCAGCGGCGTTTATATCATGTACGGAGCGAGCGGACAGATACTGTACGTCGGCAAGGCGCGCGATCTGTTCAAGCGCGTGCATCAGTATTTCGGCAACAAAGCCAACCGTACGGAAAAGGTGCTGAGGCTTGTGCAGAAGGTGGACGATATCAAGTATATCATCACCCGCAACGAAGTCGAAGCTCTCGTACTCGAGAACAATCTCATAAAAAAGCACAAGCCGCCGTACAACATACTCTTAAAAGACGACAAGAATTATCCTTTCGTCAAGATAAATTTGAAGACGAAGTTTCCCCGCGTCGAAGTCGTGCGCAGATTGAAGAACGACGGCTCCAAATATTTCGGACCGTATATGATAGGGATCAACGCCAAGGAGATAACCGATCTTATCAACAGCGCGTTCTGTCTGCGGGAGTGCAAACTCGATCTCGATAAGGTGAGCGCCAATCACAGACCGTGCCTGAATTATCACATAGGTCGCTGTCACGCGCCTTGCGCAGGAAAGATATCGGACGAGGAGTACGGCGAGATCATAAAAGAGGTGATCTCGTTCCTGTCCGGCAACGACAAAAAAGTCGCGGGTATACTTACCGAGAAAATGACCGCCGCCGCCGAGGCGGAGGAATACGAGCTCGCGCTGACCTACAAGCAAAAGCTCGCCGTATTGGATAAACTCGTGCGCCGTCAGGTCGGCGCGCTGCCCAAGGACTTCGATCTCGACGTGTTCGCGATCGAGAGCAACGGGCTCAATACCGTCGTGGCGGTGTTGTTCGTCCGAGCGGGAAAGATGGTCGGAGGCGACAAATTCGTCGTCAACGATTACGGATTGAACGAGGGGATAACCCTGTCCAATTTCATAATGAGATTTTACGATTCGGACGCGATCGCTCCCGACGAGGTGGTAGTCGCGTCGCCGATAGAGGATCAGGACGTCCTGCAGGAGTATCTTTCCGAGAAGTTCGGCAAAAAGCTGAACGTCATCGAGCCCAGGCAGGGCGTGCGCAGACAGCTTGCCGACATGGCGGCGTCCAACGCGCGCGATTATCTCGAGAAGTCGCTTTCGCTGAAAGAGAGGCAGGACAACATGACCGTCGGAGCGGTCATACAGCTGGCGGAATTTCTCAAACTGGAAAGACTGCCTCAGCGTATGGAATGTTACGACATATCGCACATAAGCGGCACCAACAAAGTCGCGTCGATGGTAGTGTTCACGGGAGGCGAACCCGACAAGGCCGCCTACCGCAAATTCAGGATAAAGACCGTTGCGGGCAACGACGACTTCGCCTGTCTTCAAGAGACGCTTACCCGTCGGTTGACCGAGTTGAAAAACGGGTCGAAGGACGAAAGTCTGGGCGCGCGGCCCGATCTTATCGTCATAGACGGCGGCAAGGGACAGCTGTCGTCCGTCATGGAGATCGTGGCGGATCTCGGCGTGACGGATATCCCGTTCATCAGTCTCGCCAAGCGGGAGGAGGAGGTCTTCCTGCCCGGTAAAAGCGAGCCGGTGATCCTGCCCCGCAACAGCTATGCGCTCAAACTGTTGCAGCGTATAAGGGACGAGGCGCATCGTTTTGCGATCACCTTCCACCGTCAGCTGCGGAAGAAGTCGCAGACCGTGAGCGAACTTTTGTCCGTGCCCGGGGTAGGGAAAAAACGCGTCGGCGTCCTGTTCAAACACTTCGGCACGATCGACAATATCCGAAACGCCGACGTCGAACAGCTCGCCTGTGTTCCGGGAATGACCAGACCCGCGGCGGAAGCCGTCTACGCGTTCTATCATGCCCCCGATAAGGAATAGCGGAACAGGGCAGACCGCGGATTTTTTGAGCCGAACGGGGCGAAAAGCGGAAAACGGAAGCGTTTCGCCCGTCGATCCCGATCAAAACATCGAAATTTTGTTTGACACTTATCGCGCGTTATGGTAATATATATCGCGAGCCGCATGGAAAGGGTCCAAGTTTTGCAATGCAAACACCCCGACAGCGAGACTGGACAGAGGAGGTAAACAGAATGTACGCAATCGTTACGAGCGGCGGAAAGCAGTATAAGGCCGAAAAGGATCGTATCATCAAGGTCGAGAAGCTGGACGCCAACGTCGGCGACAAGGTCGAACTCGCGGTCGTGATGCTCTGCGACAACGGCAGCGTCGTTACCGGCGCGGAAGCTGCCAAGGCGACCGTCGTTGCGGAAGTAGTCGCGCAGGACAAGGCGAAGAAGATCGTCGTCTTCAAGTACAAGGCGAAGAAGAACGAGCGCAAGCGTCAGGGACACAGACAGCCCTATACCGCGCTCAAGATCGCCGAGATCAAGGCGTAATGACACACGTTGTCGTCGTAAGGCGCAACAACAGGATAGTTTCGGTAGAGTGCACGGGTCACACCGGGTACGGAGAAGAGGGCGAAGACATCGTATGCGCGGCGCTCTCGTCGATAGTCCAGACTGCGGCGCTCGGATTGCTGCAAGTGGTCGGAGTCAGACTGGATTACAAGGTCGGAGAGGACGGATATCTGAAGATGTCTCTTCCCGATGATCTGGACGGCAAGACGAGGCACGACTGCGACACGGTTTTGGAAACGATGCTCCTCGGCGTGGCGGATCTCAACCAAGGCTATTCCGATTTTATCGAATTGGAGGTAAAATAAGATGTTTATCAATATACAGCTTTTTGCTCACAAGAAAGGCGGCGGCTCTACCCGCAACGGCAGAGACTCCGAGGCGAAGCGTCTCGGCGTGAAGAGGACGGACGGACAGTTCGTCACCGCCGGCAGCATTCTCGTCAGACAGAGAGGCTCCAAGTTCCACGAAGGCAACAACGTAGGCAAGGGCGGAGACGATACCCTCTTCGCTTTGATCGACGGTGTGGTCAAGTTCGAGCGCAAGGGCAAGGACAAGAAGCAGGTAAGCGTTTACGCAAAGGCGGAGTAACGCTCAAAGACGATTTCCGCGCACGGTGACGTGCGCGGTATTTTTTTACCGTTTTCCGATATCGGAAAAGTTCGGCGGTATGAAAAAAGCGGCGGATCGAATCCGCCGCTTTTTTAACGCGACCGTCAGTCGAATTTCAACGTAAAGCGCAGAGAATACTCTTTGCCGGGCAGGATATCGTATTGCGGTTTGGTGCAAGCCATGGCGGGCGTATCGCCGCCCACGCCGCGCTGTTTGCCGTCCACGCATACGGTGAGCGAGTCCTCTCTGCCGAGCTCATAGGAGTGCTGCGCGTTTTCCAGCATTTCGCAGGTGTAGGGATGTACGGTCATCTCGAACGGTTTGTCGACCGCGCGCAGAGTGATCTTGCGATCGCTGCCGACGGAAGCGTATCTTATGCCGGTGCGGTTGCCGTTTTCCTGCGGATAATGATAGTCGTGTATCATCTCTTCGGCGGAACCTTTCCATATCCCGAGCATGGCGCCGGTGGCTCTGTCGCAGTAATTTTCGTGCGGACCCTTGCCGTACAGGGTCACGCCGTCTATACCTTTCGCGAGCTTCCATGTGAAGCCGTAGCGCTCCATGCTGCACGAGGGGGCGATCGTCATCGAAACGTCCAACGTGCCGTCGCCGCCGAATACGTAACGGGTGGATATCCTCTTGACGTGCGGCATCGACCATGCGATGTCGGCGATCACGGTCCCGTCTTTTTCGCGTACGTTTACGCGCGTCGCGTGCAAACGTTTCTGCGCGCGTCTGAATTTGCCTTTGCCCATAAAGATCGTCGAGATTATCGACGGGACCTGCGGCAGGGCGTCGTTGTCTATTGCCGCGCGAGTGAAGTTGGGCGACAGCGGAGCGGAAAGCATTTCCTTGCCGTCTTTTTTTGCGGAGACGATCAGACCGCCCTTCGAAAGCGTGTAAACGGTGCCGCCGGCGGTGACCGTATACCCGTCGCCGAAAGTAGCAAGCGACGCGCCTTTGACCGCTTCGGGAGCGGAGAAGTCGAATCCCTTTATCACGAACTGATCGCTTGCCGCTATGTGTCCGGCGGGAGCGAACGGTTCGTCTTTTACCGTGATCATGCGCACGTTGAGCACGACTTCCTTATTTTCGGGAAGAGCGGCTTCGGGCACGGGGCAGAGCGCCGTCTGTCCGGGAGCGCAGTCGATCTTCGCCTTTGCGGAAGCGAGAACTTTGCCCTCGGCGGAAATATCCGTTTCGAACGCGAAAGCGTTGAGATCGGTGAAGTTGTGTCTGTTGGTGACGTACAGTTTGCCGTCTTTGTATTCGAAGCCCGCTTTTGCGTACTGATGTTTGACTTCGAACAACGCCGGATTGGGCGAACGGTCGCCGCGTACGATGCCGTTGAACGCGAATCTGCCCGCGTTTGGCTTGTCGCCGAAGTCGCCGCCGTACAGCCAGGCGTCTTTGCCGTCTATCTTGCGGTGGATCGCCTGGTCGGCGAAGTCCCATATAAAGCCGCCCGCAAGTCTGTCGTATTTGCGGAACATATCCCAATAGTCGCTGAAATTGCCGAGACTGTTGCCCATGCAGTGCGCGTATTCGCATTGGATGAACGGCAGATCGCGGTACATCTCGGGGGTATATTTGTTGCCGACGGGCGCCCACAGCGCATAGCAGTGGCGCATGGGTCTGTTCTCGCCGATGACGGGCATTTTTTCGACGTGCGAATACATTTCGCTGAGTACGTCTCCGACTTTGCCGGACTGATCGGGTTCGTAATGGATAAAGCGGGACGTATCGCGTTTGAGGACTTCTTCGCGCATGACCGCGAAGTCCTTGCCGAAGCCCGCCTCGTTGCCCAACGACCAGCTGATTATGCAGGGGTGGTTTTTGAGCCGCTCGACCATATTCATCGCGCGGTAAACGCATTGTTTCACCCATTTTTTGCTGCTCTTGGGTATGAACATCGCAAGACCGTGAGTTTCCAGATTGGTCTCCGCCATGACGAGGATGCCCAGTTTGTCGCACAGTTCGTAGAAAGCGTCGCAGTTGGGATAATGCGAGTTGCGCACCGCGGTGATGTTGTTGGCTTTGCACAACAGCAGATCTTTCTCTATCAGATCGCGCGGCACCGCATGACCGTAGTCGGGGTGGAACTCGTGGCGGTTGACGCCGTATATCTTGATCGGCTTGCCGTTGAGCAGTATGAAAGGTCCTCTGCCGTCTTTCATGCCCTGTATCCTGACTTCGCGGAATCCGAAGTCGAAGGCACGCCTGTCGGCAATGCCGTCGTTGTCGGACAGCTCGATCTCCACGCGGTAGAGGTTGGGGAATTCGTCGGACCAAAGAGCGACGTCTTTGACTTCTGATTCGAACGCTACGTCTACGCTGCCGCCTGCGGGCACTTCGGCGGAAGAGGTCATCTCCGCGACTGTCTTACCGTCTTTCGAAAGGATAGCCTTTATCCGGCGCGCCGCCGGAGCGGAGAGCCGCGACGCGAGCGTTACCGTAAGCGAAAAGCGCGCGTCCGAATAGTCGTCCGACAGCTTGGACAGAGCGAACGCGTCCGCGATCTCGACGTGCGGTTTGAGGATCAGCCATACGCTGCGGAAAATACCCGACAGACGCCACATATCCTGATCTTCGAGATAGCTGCCCGTGCAGTATCTGTATACGGTGACGGCGAGCTTGTTCCTGCCCTTGCGGACAAGGGAAGTGATATTGTATTCCTGAGGGCTGAAAGTGTCTTCCGAGTAACCGACGAATTTGCCGTTGACGTATATGTCGCCGCAGCTGTTGATACCCTCGAAACGCAGGAATACGTCTTTGTCCGAGCCGTCGTATTCGAATTCGGTCACGTAGCAGCCGGCGCTGTTCTTGCGATCTTTTACGTGCGGTATGGCAAGCACGTTGAACTGCGCGAGAGCGTAGGGGTATATATAGTTGGTGTATATCGGTTTGTCAAAGCCTTCGATCTGCCATTCCGACGGAACTTTGATCTCGCCGAAACCGGACAGGGACGCGCCTTCCGCTTCGTATCCGTGCGGTATCTGCTTGACGGTGGGAACGAACTTGAATTTCCACATACCGTCGAGACAGACAGCGGTCGGAGCGCCCTTTGCGTCCAGCGGGAACCCCGAAGCGTAGCGTTTGACGGAATTGATGTTGTAGGTCGAAAGAGTGTTCGGATTGTTCATAATTCTCTCCTTGCGGCGTTTGCGCCGATTTGCCATTTTAATGATTATAACATAACGCGCGCGCATTTTCAACATCAATGAGCTATTTTGTCGGAGCGCTCCGCCTCGGTTGCGTTGTTCGCCGAAATATGCTATAATTCGTGCCGAAAAGACGTTATCGGCGGAGATCGTAGGTATGAGCGATGATATAATTGTTTCGAGGGATGAGTTCGACATCAGACAGATACTGGACTGCGGACAGGTGTTCCGTTACTATTATGAGGACGGAGGCTATACGGTCTATTCCGGCGACAGGAGATGCCGTGTCATCCAGACGGACGCAGAGGCAAGGATAATTTCGGACGATCCGGACTACTTCCGCGCTTATTTCGATCTGGACACCGATTACGGAGCGATACGCGCGGCTCTGAAAGGCAAGCCCTTTATGGACGAGGCGGTGGAATACGGCAAGGGGATAAGGATACTGCGGCAGCAGCATTACGAAACTCTGATAAGTTTCATCATCTCCGCCAACAACCATATCCCTCGGATAAAGGGCATAATAGGAAGACTGTGCGACGCGTTGGGCGAGGATATGGGCGGATACCGCGCCTTTCCGACTGCGGAGGCTATGGCGGACAGGTCGGCGGCGTTTTACGCGTCTTTGGGCGCCGGATACAGAGCCGAATATCTCGCCGATACCGCGAAGAGGGTAGCTGACGGATTCGATCTCGAAGCGCCTTGCGCCATGGAATCGGACAGCGCCAACAAGTATCTGTGCTCTCTGAAAGGAGTGGGACCGAAGGTAGCGGATTGCATATTGCTGTTCGCATACCGCAAGTTCGACGTCTTTCCCGTGGATACGTGGATCCGAAAGGTTTATGCGGATATCGCGGGAGAGTCGGCTGCGAACGCAAAGATACGCAGGCAGCTCACGTCGATCTACGGCGGTCTTGCGGGAGTGGCGCAGCAATATCTGTTTTTTCACAAGAGAGAAACAGCCGGGCGGTAAAACAAGACCGAACGGCGTAAGGCACGAACGATTTCGATCAAAGGAGAGGAATGAACTGTGCCGCATTGATAGATCTGGGCGCCGCAAAAGTGAGCGCCATAGCGCTCGAAGAGGCGGAAAGACAACTGCAAGCCCGTTTCGACTACGTAAAATTTTACGGTTACAACGCCAAAAAGAACGGCGATCTCAATCCCTATATCAAAGCCAATAACGCCGAAGTCGCGCTGCCTTTGCACAACCGCAAAAAGACGCGCGTCGACATCAGACAGGTCATCGACGCGGTGACCGTAGCCTATACTAATCCTTCCGTCGAAGGTATATTCGTGGTGTGCGCCGAGGTCGACTGTCAGCCAATGCTCGCCGCAATACGCAAAGCCGGCAAAAAGGTATTCATAGGAGGGGAAAGCGAAAGTTCCTATGCGGAAAAATGCGACGGATCGGTAGTGCTGGCAAAAACTCTGCCTCAAACGACTCGCGGCGACGTGGCGCGCGCGGCGGCAGACGTGCGGGAAGAGCTGCCCCATAGCGAGACTCCCGCTCCGAAGGAAGAAGAGGAATTTTTGCCATATACGGGAATAGAGCCTCTCGACGACGAGAGGATGAGGGCAGTCGGAGAAAAACTGCGCGAAGCCGTGGAAGAAAAGAAGATGCGCAAGCGCGCCGCGGCGCTCACCGACGAGAAGGACGAGTTGAAAAGACTGCTTTCCAAATATTTTTGATTTGCAGGTGTCGGAGCCGAGCGCTCGCAGCGCTCTGTGAGCCGAATACGGGTGCGCCGCGATCGGAAAGAGCGGACACTAAGCGGCGCAAACCCTTGCGTATCTCGCTTCGAGAGTGTATAATGTGTTGTAAGAATAACAGCGGAAGGTGCAACATGAAACATATCGTGTCCGTAGTGGTCTACAACAATCCCAGCGTGCTTGCGAGGGTGTGCGGCTTGTTCGGCAGAAGAGGATTCAATATAGACTCTCTCTCCGTCGCGACGACCGACGATCCCAAGATATCGCGCATCACCATAACGGCGCAGGGCGACGAAAATACTCTCGACCAGATAGTCAAACAGACGTCCAAACTGGAAGAGACGATAAACGTTACCGCGCTCAAAGAAGAGGAGAGCGTATGCCGTGAACTGCTGCTCGTAAAAGTCGTTACCGACGGCGCGTTCGACAATTCGATCGTACAGCTTGCCGACGAATACGGCGCGCTGATACTCGACATCACGTCTAAGTCGATGATATTGGAGCTGACGGGTACGAGCAGAAAGATAGATAATTTCGTGGCAGCGCTCACCGCACTGCGCGACAAGGATCGCGATCTGCGCGTCAAGAACGTCTGCCGCACGGGTATCACCGCGTTGGACAGAGGGGTATGATCTTAACGAAAAATCGACCGCGCCGTCAGGCGCGGTCTTTTTCTTGCGGGTGAATTATACTTTCAAGCGCAACACTTTAACAAAACAGAGTTGCGGAGCGTGACCAATGAGGCTTGGCGTCAGACTTTTCGGAACTGGCTTTCGTACAGCTCGGAGTAGAAGCCGCCGGCGGCGAGCAGGGAGTCGTGCGTGCCCTGTTCGACTATATTGCCGTCGCGCATCACCAGTATCAGATCGGCGTCCCGGATCGTCGACAGACGGTGCGCGATTATAAAGCTGGTCCTGCCTTTCATCATCTCGGCAAAAGCCCTCTGTATCTTCATTTCCGTGCGCGTGTCGATGTTGGAAGTCGCTTCGTCGAGTATCAGCATCGGCGGACGGGTCAGCATGATGCGCGCTATGCACAGCAACTGGCGCTGTCCCTGGGACAGATTGCCGCCGCTCTCTGTTATCACGGTATCGTAGCCGTCGGCAAGTTTGGATATGAATCCGTCTGCGTTCGCGGACTTCGCTGCGGCGACGATCTCTTCTTCGGTCGCGTCGCGCCGTCCGTACGCTATATTGTCGCGCACCGTGCCCTCGAACAGCCAGGTGTCTTGCAATACCATGCCGAACTGTTCGCGCAGAGAGTCGCGTTTGACTTCTTTGACGGGTTTGCCCGACACTCGTATCTCGCCCGAAGTGACGTCGTAATAGCGCATTATCAGATTGATCATAGTGGTCTTGCCGCATCCCGTGGGCCCTACGATGGCGATACGTTTGCCTTTGTCGGCGCGTACGTTGATATTTTGCAGCAGTATCCTGTCGGGAGAGTAGCCGAAACTCACGTTGTCGAATTCCACGGTCCCCAGGCACTCGCCGATCTCGGGCAGCAGATCGTCGGAACTTTCTTCGGGCTCGTCCAGGACCATGAACACCCGTCTTGCGCAGGCGACAGCCGTTTGCAGTTCCGTGATGACTCCCGTGATCTCGTTGAAGGGCTTGGTGTATTGATTGGCGTATATGAGGAAAGTGGACAGTACGCCGGGGCTCATCGAACCTTCGAGCACTGCGATCAGCGCGCCTACGATGCCTACGGCGGCGTATACGAGATTGTTGACGAAGCGTGTGCACGGATTGCTCAGCGAGCTGTAAAATTGCGATTTCACTCCGTATTTGTACAGTACGGAGTCTATCTCCTCGAATTTCTTCTGCGCTTCGTCTTCGTAACCGAAAGCCGCGACTATGCGCTGTCCTTCAAGCATTTCTTCGCTGTATCCGCCCAGTTTGCCCTGAGCGTTCGACTGTTTGCGGAACATCGAATTGGAATGTTTGGCGATGAAAGTCGCGACGAAGAAAGAGAGCGGCGTTATAACCACGACTACGAGAGCGACCGCCCAATGTATCGCGAACATTATCCCCAAAGTACCTACGATGGTGAACGCTCCCGTCAACAGTTGAGAAAAGCCCTGCAAGATACCGTTGGATATCTGTTCGATGTCGTTGCCCATGCGGGTGATCAGATCGCCGTGCGGGTGCGAATCGATATAGGAAAGAGGCAGTCTGCTTATATGTCCGAACAGCTCCTTGCGCATTTCGTTGACGGCGATGAAAGCGAGTTTGTTGGTGGCAAGGGACAGCGTCCACTGGAAGATCGCGCCGACGGCTATCGTCACTCCGAGCAGTATCATAAATACCGCTACTGTGTCGAATTCCACGAGCCCTTTTTCGATTATATGGTCTATCGCGTCGCCTATGAACACCGGCGCGGCGAGAGTGGCGGCGACCGACATCACCGCCGATACCGCAGCCAGGGCTACGTATCCTTTGTGCGGCGCGATGTAGCGCATGAGACGTTTGAGTACGGCGAGATTGTCTTTCATTCCTTCGTACCTCCGTCGGTCTGCGAATAATAGATTTCGCGATACACGTCGCACGTTTTCAACAGTTCGTCGTGTTTGCCTATGCCCTCGACGGAGCCTTCGTCGAGTACGATCACCACGTCGCAGTCTTTTATCGACGTTGCGCGCTGCGATACTATAAACAGCGTAACGTCGCCCTTTGTTTCGTTGATCGCTTTGCGCATCGCGTAGTCGGTGGCAAAGTCGAGCGCGCTCGACGAGTCGTCCAGCACGAGTATCGACGGCTCTGCCGCGAGCGCCCTGGCGACCGCAAGCCGTTGTCGCTGTCCGCCCGAAAAATTCCTGCCTCCCTGTACGACTTCGCTGTCCAGACCGTCGGGTTTTTCGCGCACGAACTGCGCCGCCTGCGCCGTTTCCAGACATCTCCACAGAGTTTCGTCGTCGGCGTTGCGTCCGCCCATCTGCAGGTTGGAGCGCACGGTCCCGGCGAACAGCATCGTGTTCTGCGGTACGTACGCGACAAGACTTCTCAGCTGTTTGAGCGGATATTTGCGCACGTCGGTGCCGAAAAGCGACACGCTTCCTTCGGATACGTCGTAGAATCTGCCCAACAGATTTACCAAGGTCGATTTGCCGCTGCCGGTACCGCCTATGACGCCTACGGACGCCCCTTTCGAGATCGGGACGGACAGACCTTTGAGAGTATATTTGCCGTCGTTGTAGCCGAACGATACGTTGTCGAAAACGACCGCGGGCGCGTTGTCGTCGGCTTGTACGTATTCGTTTCCTTCGTCTGTTACGGACGGCTGAGTTTCCAGCAGTTCCTTTACGCGCGACGCGGAGGCGAGGGCTTTGGTGATCGTGACCACCAACTGCGCCAGCACTACGAGCGCCAGCGATATCTGCGTCATGTAATTGACGAAGGCGAACACTTCGCCCTGCGTCATTTCGCCTTCGTAGACCAGCCCTCCGCCGAACCACAGGATCGCCAGTATCGCGGCGTTGATGATGACGAACGTGGCGGGATTGAGCAGGGCGGAGACACGTCCGACGACGACGGCGTTTTTGGTCAGATCGTCGGCGGCTTTATCAAACCGATCCTTTTCGTATTCCTGTTCTGCAAAAGCGCGTACTACGCGGACGCCCGACAGATTTTCGCGGGTGACGAGCGACACGCCGTCCAGCTTTTTCTGTACGGTCTTGTATCTCGGTACGCTTCGCGACATTATGAAATACAGCACGACGGCTATCAGGGGCGTCGCGGCGATGAACACGAGCGACAGCTTGAGATTGATCGTCATTGCCATTACGGCGGCGCCTATCACCAGGAACGGAGCGCGAATGACGAGCCTTATCAGCATTGCGACCATATATTGCAGTTGATTGACGTCCGCGGAGAGGCGGTTGACGATAGACGGTGTGCCGAACCTGTCCAATTCCTTGAAGGAGAGCGAATTTATATGTCTGAACAGATCGTTGCGCAGTTCGGTGCCGAATCCCTGCGAGCATTTGGCTGCAAGATATTGGCAGGTCAGCGCGCAGCAAAGCCCCAGTACGCCCAGCGCGACCATTATCGCGCCGTGAGAGAGGATATACTCCACGCCGCCGTCTCCGTCTATTCCGTTGTCGATGATATCGGACATCACGAGAGGAACTATAAGCTCGAAGACCGCTTCGGTCAGTTTCGCGAGAGGACCGAGGGTCAGATTGAGTTTGTAGTTTTTCAGGTATCCGCTCAATTTGCGCATTTGCCCACCTACGTTTATTGACAAGTTTCGCCAAATAAAATACAATATTACCGTGCGGTACGGCGCGGCGCGACTGTTTGTCCGCATCTGCGCCGATAATATATATTACAATATAGCTTGGCAAAAAGCAATCGTTTGCCGCCCGTAAGGCGGCGGGGAGCATATATGAAAGACGGATTCGTAAAAACAGCGGCGATCACGCCTTCCGTGAGAGTCGCGGACGTGAAATTCAATGTACGCGAAATGGCGCGGCTCGTGAAAGAGTATGCCGCGAAAGGCTGTAAACTCATAGTGTTTCCCGAGCTTGCCGTCACAGGCTATACCGCGGCGGATCTGTTTACGCAGGATACGCTGATATGCGCGGCGGAAGAGGGGTTGCTTTCGCTTGCCGAGGCGACCGCGAACTGCGACTGCGCGACGGTAGTCGGCGTGCCGCTCGTCATAAGCGGAAAGCTTTACAACTGCGCCGCCGTATTGAAGAGCGGAGGGATACTCGGCGTAGTGCCCAAGACCGAGATACCGAATTACGGCGAATTTTACGAGGCTCGCCATTTCGTTTCCGCACGCGATCTCGATACCGACGAAACGGAATTGGGCGGCATCGGAGTGCCTGTCGGTACGGATCTGGTATTCGTATGCGAGAAAATGCCTCAGTTCGCTTTCGGAGTGGAGATATGCGAGGATATGTGGGTCCCCGGCTCTCCCGCCGAAAGTCTGTGCGCTGCCGGCGCGACGATCGTATGCAATCCTTCCGCCAGCAACGAGCTGATAGGAAAGGCGGAATACCGCAGGCTGCTCGTCAGGGCGGCGAGCGGCAAAAATCTGTGCGGATATATATATGCGGACGCGGGGATGGGAGAGAGTACCACGGACGTGGTATTTGCCGGACACGACATGATCGCCGAGGATTCGACGGTGCTCGCCGAGAGCGAGCCTTTCGGAAACGGAGCCGCGATCGCCGAAATAGACGTGTTCATGCTCGACAGGGAACGCCGCAGACAAAGCACTTTCCACGCCTGCGATAGCGCGAGGAAGATATATTTCGATTGTAAAACAGAGGAAACGCAGCTTACCCGCAATGTGTCGCCCACGCCCTTCGTGCCTGCCGACAAAGAGGGCAGGGACAAGCGCTGTAAACTGATCTTCGATATACAGGCGGGAGGACTCGCGAAGCGTATTATCCACACGGGCACGAAAAAAGCCGTGGTGGGTCTGTCCGGCGGGCTCGACAGCGCGCTCGCTCTGACGGTCACTGTCAAAGCGGCGCGCATGGCGGGGTTGTCGCCTTCCGACGTGCTTGCCGTCACCATGCCATGTTTCGGCACCACATCCCGTACCAGGAACAATGCGGAACTGCTTGCGAAAGGTCTGGGGACCGATTTCAGAGAGGTGCCGATAGGAGAAGCGGTGAAGGTGCACCTGCGCGATATAGGGCATCCGATCGACGTGACCGACGTCGCTTACGAAAACGCTCAGGCGAGAGAGCGCACGCAGGTCCTCATGGACATAGCAAATATGTGCGGAGGCTTGGTCGTCGGAACGGGAGACCTGTCCGAGGCCGCGCTCGGTTGGTCCACATACAACGGAGACCATATGTCGATGTACTGCGTCAATACTTCCGTGCCGAAGACGCTCGTCAGATATCTCGTCGCGTACTATGCCGATACGTGCGGCAGCGAAGACGCCGCAAAGGCGCTGCGCGACATCCTCGACACGCCCATCAGTCCCGAACTGATACCCGCCGAAAACGGCAGGATAGTCCAGAAGACCGAAGAGATAGTCGGGTCGTACGATCTCAACGATTTTTTCCTCTATTATACGGTACGCCGCGGCTTCCGTCCGCGCAAAGTCCTGCGCCTTGCCAAGATCGCGTTCGGCGGCGTTTACGGAGATAAGGAACTGCGCTCCGGATTGGAAAAATTCTATCGCCGCTTTTTCGCGCAGCAGTTCAAACGCAGCTGTACGCCCGACGGACCGAAGGTGGGCAGCGTGGCGCTCTCGCCCCGCGGCGATTGGCGTATGCCGTCCGACGCCTGCCCCGACGCATGGCTCGACGATCTGAAATAAGAGCAAAAATCCTTTTATCGGAAACGCGGCGATCCGCGTTTTCTTTTTTATCGCCGGTTGCGTTTTTTGTTCGATATGATACAATTAAATCAAATAAGAATATAGGAGTGGGTATTATGAGAAAGAAGATACGGTTTTCGGCAGCGGTAATATCGCTGCTCTTGTTGGCGTCGGCATTGTTATTCGGATGCGGGTCGGAACTGTCGGAAGACGGCAAGGATCCTGCTTTGATAGGCGACGTTGCGGGACTGAAGGATCTCGTCCTGACTTGCAGCAGTCAAGGAGATGCCCTGCGCGTTACCTTGGAGGCGGAGATAGATCCGGGGGCGTTTAAATCTTGTTTTACCGATTATATCGTTCTGAGATGGGATCGGGATCGGTATGGGTTGGACGGCATTGAAGGGAACTCGGATCTTTCGGGAGAAGGTACGGTCGTATATGAAATTTCCTTTGCAGGCTCGTCTTACACGATGGAAGAAAAGCTATATGCCAACGGCTTTGGTTTTGAAGAGGAAATGAGCTCTTTGAGCGTGGCTTTCGATATCCCTCGCAGGATATGGAACGATTGGAGATATTCCGAGGTCGAGTCGGTAAAGATCGGATTTGTCATCGGACTGAATATAATATCCGAAAGTAAGGGTGCGTTTTGCGCGGAGTATTTCCATTGTTCGGATATCGATCCCGCGGGTATTTCGATACGGTCGGAGACCGCGTATCCCGATTGACCGCGCAACTAACGGTGCGATGACCAAAAACGCAGCCGCTTGTAACTTCGCATAAAAAAGCGGACTCGCTCGAGTCCGCTTTTGCGTGTCCGTCGGTTACCGTCAGTCCGCGAGCAAGGTGTTGAGGATCGCCACGCTGCCGCTCATGTCGTTATCTCTTTCGGTGTAGGAATACCAGGTGTAGGAGTGAGTATCCGCGGAGCCGGAATAGAGCACGATCCTGCCCGTCCAAGTCTCGGAAGTTTCGTAAAACTTCATAAGGCCGCATTCCCAGACCTCGGCTCTCACTTCGAGCTTTCCGAGCGACATACCGCTTGCGCCGTTATCGTTCTCCAATCTCGATATCGTATCCGGATCGGCGTTGGCGACGGTCAGATCGACGGAGAAGGTGAGCTCGTAATATGCGTTGCCCGAATCGGTCGTCTTTCTCTCTATCGAAGCGTTTTCTTCGCTTACGATATTTTCACAGCTCCAATTCGCGCAGGTCTTTTTGGTTTCATCAAGGTTCTGGCTGCTCGAAACGCTTTCGTAGTCGCCGAAATTTTTGCCTTTGCTCCATCCGGTGTTGTCGGTCATGTAGACGAGTCCGCTGTCTTCGTCGTAATCGAGATTCGCCACGTCGCCTTCGATGCGGTAGATCTTATTGTCGTACACCAGACGGATCATCGCGTCCTGAACGAAGTTGATCGCGACGGCGTCGAAGTTGTGATTGACCGCGAGCTTGAAAGTGGTGTCGTCCTTGCATTCCTGATTCTGTTTGCGCAGTCTTTGATAGATAAGAGTGCCGTGGTTGCTGCCCAGATCGGTCGAGCCCACCTTGTATTGGAAGTAGTTGAACCTCTCGGCGGTGATCTCGTTCTGTTCGGTCGCGGACATTATCGCGGCGATCTTTTGTCCCGTCGTCATGGAGGCGTCTTCGACTATGTCCGTCACGGAGACGTGCGCCGTAGCGGCGACAACGGAGTCGGGAGCGACTTCCGAATCTTCGAGTTCGTTGGGAATACCTTCGAACATATTTACTTCTTTCGGATCCACGCACGATACGAACAGCGCGCAGGTCGTCGCAACGATCACCGTAAGGCACATCGCGGCGAGCAGTTTTTTGACTGTATTCGATTTCATAATAAACCCCTCGGGCAAAAAGCCCTGTTTTCGTTCACGACTTTATTATAAACGAGCCCGCAGGGCGTGTCAACTCCACGCAAACGCTAAAATATGGACGAAACGGTGCGAATAATGACGGGAAGCGCCTGCGGAGCGTGTTGACACCCGGACCGTCGGCGTTATATAATCATAAAAAACCGTATATCTATATACAAGGTGGAAAATGATAGAGAAGACAGCGTTGCATCCCGTTCATGTCGCAAGACTTTTCGGGATAAGAAATAAGGTCTATACGAAAGTGGCGGAACTGTCCGCAAAAGCGTTGCTGTCGCGGGAGCCGATAGCGTTCGCTTCGCTGGACGGGAAAAAATTCGAATGTTTCAAAAAGGGGGACGCATGGGGCAGCGATTTCGACTGCGCATGGTTCTCTTTCGAAGGCGTAGTCCCCGAATCGGCGAAAGGCAGGAAGATAGCCGCAAGGATAGATATACAGGGCGAGGGGCTCGTGTATATAGACGGCAGACCCGTCGTGGGTATAACTCAGGTCAAAGACGCGGTGGACATGGTCCAGCCTGCCCCGGGCAAACAGACGGTCGATCTGTACGCCTGCGCCGAGGGAGGCGAAAAGGTAAGTCTTCTGGTGGACTGCGGTTTTAACGGCAAGCGCAACAAGAAGGGCTGCAAGGCTCGGCTCAAAACCGCCGAGCTTGTGTCCGTGGACGACGATATGCGCGGATTTTATTACGACTATCTCCAACTGTTCGCTCTTTTGCTCACGTTCGGAAAAAACAAAGCCCTTAGCGCCGAGAGAGCGGGAGAAATAGATACGGCTCTCGACGGAGCGTGGCTGCAATACAGACGGGGAGATATCGCAATGGCGCGTAAACTGCTCGGAGCGGCGGCGTCTTCTCCGACGGCGGAAGACGCGGCGGAATATACAGCGATAGGACACGCGCACATAGACCTCGGGTGGCTGTGGCCGATACGGGAGACCAAGAGGAAGGGGGCGCGTACATACGCCACGGCGCTGACGAACATCGCCAAATATCCCGATTACGTGTTCGGCGCGTCTCAGGCGCAGCTTATGGAATGGATCAAGACGGGATATCCCGATCTTTACGAAAGGTTCAGGCGCGCCGTCGCGGACGGAAGGATAGAGCCTCAGGGGGCTATGTGGACGGAAAACGACTGCAATCTGCCCGGCGGAGAAAGTATCATACGCCAGTTTCTTTACGGAGAAGAGTTTTTTCTAAAAGAATTCGGAAGATCGTCCCGTACGGTATGGCTGCCGGACGTGTTCGGCTATCCGGCAAGTCTTCCGCAGATATTCAAAAAGTGCGGCAAAGACTATTTCATGACGATCAAGCTGACGTGGAACAATCACAATAAATTTCCGTACAAGTCTTTCGTCTGGAAGGGGATAGACGGGACCGAAATACTTGCGCATATGGCTCCGCAGGGAACATACAATTCGTCGGCGACGCCGCTTGCGCTCGTCAAGTCGGAACAGGGCAACGACGAGGGGGCGAAAGAGGGACTGTTGGTCTACGGTATAGGCGACGGAGGCGGCGGTCCCGGTGAAGCCCCTTTGGAAATGATAAAGCGCGAGAGGGACGAAAACGGACTGCCGAAAGTGGTAAATGCGTCCGCGCAGAGCTTTTTCGATAAACTTGCGCAAAAGGCCGCGTCCCTGCCCGTGTGGAGAGGCGAGCTGTACCTCGAAAAACATCAGGGTACGTATACGTCTCAGGCTAAGATCAAACTGAACAACAGAATGGCGGAACGCGAATTGCACGAAGTCGAATGGCTTGAGGCGCTCGCGATGCTTAAAAGATCGAAATACGATCCGTCCGCAACGGACGCGATATGGAAGGAGATATTGCTGTATCAGTTCCACGACATAATACCGGGGAGTTCGATAAAGCGTATCTACGACGAAGCAAACGAGAGGTTCGACGTATTGAGAGGCAAGCTTCGCGATATGCGTGCGAAACTGCTCACCGCGGTGAAAAAAGACGGCTCGCCGTCGTACGTGAACGCGTCTCCCTTCGAGAGGGAAGAATACGTCCGCACCGACGAAGGCTGGCGTAAAGTCTGCGCGGCGCCGTATTCCGCCGCCGCCGCGGAAGAAGCGGAATACGCCGCGCCTGTTTGCGGCAGCGATTTTATAGAAAACGATAAGATAAAAGTCGTTTTCGCCCCCGACGGCAGCATAAAGAGCGCTTTCGTCAAGGACGAAAACTTCGACTATTGCGGAGAATATCTCAACAGGCTGACCGTGTTTACCGATCCGAAGCTGTATTACAACGCATGGGATATCCGCGAAGACTACCGTAAACTCAGAACTTACCCCGCAAAACTCGTCGCCAGCCGTTCATATGTGGACGGTCCGACGGCGGTGATGGAACAGAAATACGAGCTGGGGAAAAATTCGCAGGCGGTGCAGAAGATAACCGTAACTGCCGGCGACTCGGCGATAGATTTCAGGACGGGAGTCGACTGGAAGGAAGATCACAAGATGCTGCGTGCCGAATTCAGACCGTCCGTTTTCGGAAGCAAGGTAAATTGCGATATCCAGTTCGGCAACATCGACAGGGATACCGCGGACGCGACTCCGGTGCAAAAGGCGCAGTTCGAGATATGCGCGCACAAATTCGTCAATGTGGATTCCGACGACGGCGAACGCGGCGTCGCGTTGATCAACGACTGCAAGTACGGTCACCGCGTCAAGGACGGTCTGATATCTCTCGATCTGCTGCGCAGTCCCAAACATCCCGATCCGGAATGCGATATCGGGGAACATGTTTTCGGATATTGCCTGCGTCCCCACATGGGAACGTGGCGCGAGTGCGATATCGTCAGACAGGCGTATCTGTACAACGAACCTCTCATATCGTGTGATTTTACGCCCGATCTGCCGCCGCTCATAGGGTGTGACGGAGACGGGGTGATAGTCGAAACGATCAAACCCGCTCACGACGGCAAGGGCGTGGTGGCGCGTATATACGAGAGATACGGCGAGGAGACCGAAACGGTTCTGAAAGCGGGATTCTCTTACAAAGCCGTTTACGAAACGGATATGCTCGAAAAGAATGCGGAAAAACTGACTTCGGCAAAGCTGAAATTCGCACCGTACGAGATAAAGACGTTCTATTTCGAGATATGAAACGGCGACAGCCGATCACGGAGCGGAAACGCTCCGTTTTTTATTGGTATTGACATATCCGCACGGGCGTGCTAAAATAAAGTCGTGATAATCATGGTTTTTACAACCGTATAAGGAGGGGGATATGAGCAAAAGGGTATTTTGGATAACGGTTTCGGCGCTGGCAGTTGTCGTGATAGCGCTGTCGGTCACGATGATAGTGTGGAGCGCGACGTGGACGGAAGGGAGAGAGCTGCTGGACGGCGTATCGGCGGACGACGTGCGCGGGGCGAGGCTGTATCTGTCCGAAGGAGAGACCGACTATACCGCTTCTCTGACGCGTGAGGAAGCGGCGGCTCTCATCCGTCAGCTCCGCAACTCGAAAATGAAAGCGGGCGGAGAAGGTTATATCGGACCCGTGATCGCGGCGGATATCGATCTCGGGGACGGAGAGATACTCAAACTCGGCATAGGCGTGGGCATAGTTCAGAAAGATCTCGTGAATTACGAAGTGTGCGGTGCGCCCGAGTGGGTATCCGTATTGTTCGAGGACAGAAAGCAGGTTTTGACAGGTGCCTGATCCGTATCTGAGCGGGCGAAAAACGGAAACAGGTGCGGTCTTTTACTGCATATTATAAGCGAGGATAAGCCCCGATCTCATTATCGCTGTTGTATTGCTTTGACGCGCAAAGCATGATATAATATATAGACCGTAGGCGGAAGGAGGAATTTATGATAAGATTGGTGTTCAAGAACAATTTCTTTTCTTTGAGGGGCAGTTCGCAGGTCAAGGACGAAAACGGGCAGCCGCGCTTTGTGGTGCAGGGCAAGGTCTTGTCCTGGGGCAGAAAGAAAAGCGTGCAGACGCTCGACGGCAAAGAACTTTACGTAGTGATAAACAAGGTGTTCACGCTCTTCTTCGGGAAATGTTATATCCGCGATCCGCAGGGCAACGTCGTCGCTTTCGTAAGGCGGAGGCTGAAATTTTTCGGGGACAGATTTACCGTGGAGAGTCCCGACGGCGATCTGGAAGTAAAGGGCGATATAATAAACCGCGAATACGAGGTGATAAAGGCGGGCAAGCCTATCGGAGAGATCAAACAGCATCTGGTCACGCTGCGCGACGGGTTTACGCTTACCGCGTACGAAGACAGGGACGCGGCGTTCCTTGTAGCGCTGGTCACCGCGGTCGACAACATTTACGATCACGAAAATATGTAGTTCCGATAAATAAAGGAGCTCCCTCTTGCGGGGAGCTCTTTTTGCGTTGAGTACGCGGCTCAGTCGCTGTTGTATTTTTCGCTCTTCGGGATGGAGGTGTATTCTTTCGGGCTGACTCCCGTGATCTTTTTGAATACGCGGGAGAAATACAGTTGATCCGAAAATCCGCACATTTCCGCGATCTCGTATATCTTATAATTGTTCACGTTTTTGCTCAGCAACAGCTTTTGGGCAAAGCCTATCCGCGTCACGTTGAGGAATTGGAGCGGGGATATCCCCTTCTCCTTTATGAACTGGCGGCGTATATAGTCCTTGCTCAGCGGGAATTCCGCATACACGTCTTCGAGCGAAAAGGACGGATCGGAGAAGTTTTCCACTATCGCCGAGGCGATTATCTCGACGTGCCGCGAGCAGTTGTTCGTGCCCGCAAATGCGGACAGTATGTTTATGATGAGCTCTGTGAAAGACATGATGATATTGGCTTGATTTCCCGTGTCCGTGTTGAAATAACGGTAACAGAGGTTGAGCACATTGTATATGTCTTTCTGCGGATTGTCGGACAGAAGCACCGCTTTTTTGAATGACGGAGTCCAGTTTGCGACCGTAAGATAGATGTTGCGGAAACCCGATTCCGACGTGTTGGAGTGAAGAGTATGCGGCGGGATGATGACTATCTGGTTGCGCGAATACGCTATCGGCGCGTTGCCGTCGAAAAACTCTATCCTGCCGTCCCCGTTAGTGCAGTAGATGATCTCCCAATAATCGTGCTGATGACGCGAGACGTTGTACGTCTTCATGTTTTTTCCGATATAGTTTATGATTGGCATAATTTCCTCCGTTCGCTTTGATTATAGCAGAGCTCAACCGTTTTGTCCATAATTTTCGGATCTTATTACTTGAATTTTTTCTCGCGCTATTTTATAATAAGAAAGGCAACGAAAGGATGCGCCTCCGGCGCGTTCGGGGAGAAGACAAGGAAAGATATGAACAGAGAGCAAGTTTACGCCGCAATGAAGCAAACGGGAGTCGTCGCCGTGATAAGAGGAGACGGCTTCGAGAAAGCGTTGGCTACCGCCGACGCCTGCATCGCCGGAGGAATCGGACTTATCGAGGTGACGTTTACCGTGCCCGGAGCAGACAGACTCATCGCGGAGTTGACGAAGCGTTACCCGAGCGGAGCGATAATAGGCGCGGGCAGCGTGCTCGACCCCGAAACGGCGCGAGCGGCGATACTTGCGGGCGCGCAGTTCGTGTTTTCTCCCGCTTTGTCGGAAGAGACCGTCAGACTGTGCAACAGATATGCGGTTGCCGTCGTTCCCGGAGTGTTCAGCCCGACCGAGGCGGTAAAGGCGCTCGAATTGGGCGTGAGAGTGGTCAAACTGTTCCCCGGCGACGTAGCGGGGCCCAAGGGGCTGAAAGCGCTCAAAGGTCCTCTGCCGCAACTCGAGATAATGCCTACCGGAGGAGTCAACCTCGATAATGTGGGGGATTGGTTCAAGGCGGGAGCTTTCGCGGTCGGCGCGGGAAGTTTCCTCACCAAGGGAGCGAATACCGGAGATTATGCCGCGGTGGAAAAGACCGCGCGCGAACTGACGGCGAAGATCGCCGCGATAAAGAACGGAGGCAGAGCATGAGCGTACTCACTGCGGGAGAAATAATGCTGAGGCTCCAACCGCCCGGGTACAAACGCATAGTTCAGACAGACTGTTACGAAGCCGTTTACGGAGGCGGAGAGGCGAACGTGGCTGTATCTTTGGCGCAGCTTGGCGACGAGGCCGAATTTTTCACGAAACTGCCCCTCAATCCCGTGGCGGACGCGTGCGTGAACACGCTGCGCGGTTACGGCGTCGGAGTGAGCAAGATCGTACGCGGCGGCGACAGGATGGGTATCTATTTCTGCGAAAAGGGATTTTCGCAAAGACCGTCACAGGTCATATACGACCGCGCGCACAGCGCGATAAGCGAGATCGCTCCCGAAGACTACGACGCGGCGGCGGTCATGGAAGGGGCGGACTGGTTCCATTGGACGGGGATCACGCCCGCGATATCCGACCGTGCGGCGGATATGACCGCGGCTTTGCTCGCGGAGGCGGAAAGACGCGGCGTTACCGTGTCGTGCGATCTCAATTTCCGCAAAAAACTCTGGAGCAAGCAAAAGGCGGGCGAAGTGATGAGCGAGCTCGTGAAAAAGGTGGACGTGCTCATCAGCAACGAGGAAGACTGCAAAGACGTGTTCGGGATCGAGGCCGAGGGCAGCAGTATAAAGGACGGAAGTCTGTCCAAAGACGGATACGTTCAGATAGGACGCAAGCTGCTTAAAGCGTTCCCGCGACTGAAAGGCGCGGCGTTTACTCTGCGCGAGAGTTACAGCGCCAACCGCAACGGTTGGTCGGCGCTGTACGTGACGGCGGACGCGGTCTATGAAAGCAAACGTTACGACGTCAGCATCATAGACAGAGTGGGCGGAGGCGACAGCTTCGGAGCGGGACTTATCCACGGACTGCGCAGCGGAAAAGGCGAGAGGTACGCGCTCGAATTCGCGGTCGCGGCTTCGTGCCTCAAACATACGATAGAGGGCGATTTCAACGCCGTTTCGGCGTCGGAAGTCGAGAAACTCATGGGAGGAGACGGAAGTGGTCGGGTACAGAGATAAAACGGTGCGCCTTATCCGCAGTCCCGAGGCGGAGGAATTATACCGCGAGGTCAGGGATCTTCCGATCATAGACTATCACTGTCACCTCTCTCCCGAGGAGATATACGAGGACAGACCGTTCGGCAATATCGGAGAGATATGGCTGCTCGGCGATCACTATAAATGGAGATTGGAGAGAGGCTTCGGCGTAGACGAAGAGCTCGTCACGGGAAGCGCCGACATGAAGAGCCGCTTCCGCGCTTTTGCGGAGACGGTAGGTTACGCTTTCGGCAATCCGATCAAGGATTGGGTGCAGTCCGAACTCGGGTTTTTCTTCGGTATAGACGAACCTCTCAACCGAGAGACCGCGGATCGGATATGGGACAAAGCCAACGCCGCGATCGCCGAAAACGCCATGTCGCCGCGCAAACTCATGGAAGCGGCGGGCGTAAAATACGTCGCCACCACGGACGATCCCTGCGACGACCTGCACTGGCACGATCTGATCGCCGCGGATAAGTCGTTCGGCATAAAGGTGGTCCCGTCGTTCCGTACGGACAGACTGGTCTCGGCGGACAAACCCGATTATGCCGAGTACGTCGCCCGTCTGGCGTCGGTAGCGGGAGTTTCGGCAGACACTTTCGACGGCTTCAAAGCCGCCGTGCGCGCGAGGTTGGACCTGTTCGTTTCGCGTGGATGTAAGTTCTCCGACGTGGGCGTCGAAGGTTTCCCTTCCGCGATAGCCGACGACGAGGCGGCGGCGCGTATATATTCGGATATAATAAACGGGAAACGCGTGAGCGCGGAGGACGCCGACGCGTTCAAAGGGGCGGTATATCTGTTCCTTGCGAGGGAATATGCCGAACGAGGCATGGTGATGCAGCTGCACCTGTCCGTAGCGCGCAACTGCAATTCCCGTATGTTCGCCGAAAAAGGCGCGGACGGCGGATTCGACTGTGTGGCGGATCCGGTACCGACCGCGAGCGTACGCGCCATGCTCGACGCGATGAACAATGCGGGCTCGCTGCCCGAAACGATAATATATTCTCTCAATCCGACGGCGTATTATCCGCTGACCACGCTTGCGGGCGCGTTCAGAAGAGTGCATATCGGGATAAGCTGGTGGTTCTGCGATCACGAACGCGGAATGAGGGAGACTTTGGATACTGTGGGAGAACTCGGACATATCTGTTCGATCGTCGGGATGCTGACGGACAGCCGCAGTTTCCTGTCGTACACGCGCCACGACTATTACAGACAGATCGTCTGCAACTGGCTTGCCGACCGCGCCCGCGGAGATAAGGATCGTGCGGCGGAAGTCGCGTACAGACTGTGCTACGGCAATGCCGCAGAGCTTACGGAGGAGAAATAAATGGCTTTTAAGATGACGTTCAGATGGTACGGAGAGGACGACAAGACGACCCTCGACGCCATAAGACAGATCCCGTGCATGACGGGCATAGTGTCCGCCGTCTACGACACTCCCGTCGGAGAGGTGTGGAGCGAGGAGAGCATAGGCAGGATCAAGAAGCTCGCCGAAGCGAAAGGACTCGCTTTCGAAGTGGTCGAGAGCGTGCCCGTACACGAGGAGATCAAGCTCGGCGGCCCCGACGCGGAAAGGCTGATAGACAACTACAAGGAAAACGTGAGAAGATTGGGCAAGGCGGGCGTAAAGTGCATTTGCTACAACTTTATGCCGGTATTCGACTGGCTGCGCAGCGACCTTTCCAAACAGCTTGCCGACGGCTCCAACGCCCTGGCTTACGACCGCGATACGGTGTTGTCGCTCGATCCGCTCAAAAGCGAACTCAGTCTGCCGGGCTGGGACGAGAGTTATACCAAAGACGGGCTCAAAGAACTGCTCGGAAGATACGCAGGCGTGGACGAGGAAAAGCTGTGGGCGAATTTCGCGACGTTCCTCAAAGAAGTCGTGCCCGTAGCTGAGGAGTGCGGCGTAAGGATGGCGATCCACCCCGACGACCCGCCGTGGGGCATATTCGGTCTGCCGAGGATAATCACCGGCGCGGCGAGTTTCGAGCGGATGTTCTCGATCGTCGACAGCCCCGCCAACGGCGTTACTTTCTGCACCGGTTCGCTGGGAGTCGATCCCGCCAACGACCTGCCGGCAATGATAAGGAAATGCGGCGACAGGATAGCGTTCGCGCATCTGCGCAACGTGAAGATCACGGGCGACCGCTGTTTCGAAGAGAGCGGACACATATCCGACAGGGGAAGTCTGGATATGTACGAGATAGTAAGCGCGCTTTACGACGCAAAGTTCGACGGATACGTCAGACCCGATCACGGCAGAATGATCTGGGGCGAGACGGGAAGAGCGGGATACGGACTGTATGACCGCGCGCTCGGCGCGATGTATCTGGACGGGATCATAGAGGCTGTGGGCAAGGCCCGCGGCGAATACGTCAAAACCGTATAATTGCGTGGATATAAACACGGGGAGGAGAAAATGAACGTTTACAAAGACAAGGTAGTCGTGATAACCGGCGCGGGCGGAGTCCTGTGCAGCATGATGGCGAAAGAGTATGCGAAGCTCGGAGCGAAGGTTGCCGTGCTCGATCTCAATCTCGCCGCGGCGCAGAAGGTCGCGGACGAGATAGTCGCGGAAGGGGGCGTCGCGAAGGCGTATGCCGTCAACTGTCTGGAAAAGGAAAGCATGGAGAAGGCGAAGAGCTCGATCAATGCCGAACTGGGACTTACCGACATACTGATCAACGGCGCGGGAGGCAACAATCCCAAGGGAACGACCAGTCACGATTATTTCAGCGAAGCGGACATGAAGGATCCCGACGTCAAGAGCTTTTTCGATCTCGACGGGAACGGGGTAGATTTCGTATTCAAACTCAACTTCCTTGCGACCTTCCTGACCACTCAGGTCTTTGCCAAAGATATGGTCGGCAGAGGAGGCAATATAATAAACGTCTCTTCGATGAACGCGTTCAGACCTCTGACCAGGATACCCGCATACAGCGGCGCCAAGGCGTCGGTGAGCAATTTCACCGAATGGCTTGCGGTCCACTTTGCGAAAGAGGGCATCAGGGTCAACGCCATCGCTCCCGGATTTTTCGTCACCAAGCAGAATTACGGTCTGCTCTTCGACGAGAACGGGGCTCCCACGGAGAGGTCGAAGAAGATACTCGCCAGCACGCCGATGGGGCGTTTCGGCGAACCGGAAGAGATACTCGGCACGCTGACGTGGCTGACCGACGACACGAAGGCGGGTTTCGTGACCGGTATCGTCGTGCCGATCGACGGCGGGTTCTCGGCGTATTCGGGAGTCTGACGGAGGCTGTATGTACACGGTAGCGGTGATAGGTCTGGGTTCGAGGGGACGCAATTACGGCGGGCATCTCAACGCTATGCCGGACGTGAAGATAACGTCCGTCTGCGACAAGTATCAGGCGAAGATCGACAACGTGAAGTCTGCGTGGAAGCTTGACGACAAAGCCTGTTTCACGGACGAGGACGCGTTTTTCGCGCAGGGCAAAGTCGCCGACATAATGGTCATAGCGACGCAGGATAAGGATCATTACGGACACGCGATGAAGGCGCTCGGGCTCGGATACGATCTGCTTCTCGAAAAACCCGTCAGTCCGAACATCGCGGAGTGTCTTGAAATTGAAAAATACGCGCGCGAACACAACAGGAAGGTCCTGGTATGCCACGTGTTGCGTTACGCGAACTATTACAGAAAGATAAAGGAATTGCTCGATTCCGGCGTGCTGGGCGACGTAAAGCTGATAAAGCACGACGAACATATCTCGTGGTGGCACTTCTGCCACAGTTACGTGAGGGGCAACTGGCGCAGAGAAGAGGATACGTCCCCGATGCTGCTCGCAAAATGCTGTCACGATATGGATCTGCTCTATTGGTTCGCAGGGGCGAAGTGCAAGAGCCTGTCGTCTTACGGCAGTCTGAGTTTCTTCAACTCGGACAACGCTCCCGAAGGGGCGGCGGACAGCTGTTTCGACTGCAAGTACAAAGACGAGTGCATCTACGAATGCACCTATCAGTACGTAGGCAGAGGCTGTAAGAAGAACAAGTTCCCGTGGGGCACGTACGCGTTCAGCGTCAGTCCGAAGAAAGCCGACGTTATCGACGCGTTGAAGAACGGCGAACGCGGCAGACTCTGGTCGCGCTGCGTGTTCAAATGCGACAACGATGTCGTGGACTGCCAGACCGTCAACATGGAGATGGAGAACGGCGTCCGCATAGTGATGACAGCCAATGCGTTCAACGAGAAGGATCACCGCCATACGGAGATACGCGGCACGAGGGGCGAACTCATAGCGGACGATACCGGCAGCGTGATAGAGCTTAGGCTGTTCGACAAAAAGAAGAAAAAGATAATAGTCAATATCATACCGGTGATAAAGGGGCATTACGGCGGCGACGAGGGCGTCACTAAGGCGACCGTCGATATGCTCAAAGGAGAGCTCGATCCGAAAGGTCAGTACACCTGGATATCGGAAACGGTGGAAAGTCACAGGATCGTCACCGCGGCGGAACTGTCGCGGCGCCGAGGAGGCGAAAAGGTCGATATGTCGGAGATACCCGATATAGAGAGATAGGATCTACGGCTGCGGAGGTAAAATGATAACGGCGCACGGAGGGGCACTCGGGACAGGCAGGAACTCGCGCATGTATTTCGACAACGTGAGCGCATACAATGCCGACGCCATAGAAGTGGACGTGTACAAGCGCGGGGGCGTGCTGTACCTGAGCCACTTGCCTTCGTTGTTCCTGTACCGCAGGAAGATAACCCTCGCAGAGGCGTTCATGCTCGTGAAAAACAAGGGGATGAAGATCAACTGCGATCTGAAAATGCGGGGACTCGTCCGTGAAGTCATCGAACTCGCGCAAAGCCTCGGCGCGGAAGACAGTCTGATATTCACAGGTACGGTGCGGTTGGAAGACAGCGCCGAACTGACCTGCGGACAGGCGTGGCTCAACAGGATCAAGGGACTGCCTTACAAGGCGAAGAACGTAGAGAAGATCAAACAAAAACTCGAAGAGACGGGCAACCCGCACTTTGCGGGACTGAATATAAACAAGCATAAGGCAAGCGACGATTTTCTCGCCGCGTGCAGGGAACACGGCGTAAAGCTGTCGGTGTTCACGGTGGACACTTACAAGCAGCTTACGAGGTTCCTCGATTGGGAGGTCGCCAACGTGACGACCAACATCCCGATAGTCGCGTCTGCGATAAGGTTCAGACACGGCGGCGGAGAGAAGATATGAAGACGGCGGTCATAGGCATAGGAAGAATGGGCGGCAGACACTCCGACAATCTCGCTTGCGGCGCGGTAAAGGGCGCGGAGCTTACGGCGGTATGCGACCTCGACGCGAACGTGACGCGCGCCGCCGCGGAGAAATACGGAGTAAAAGGATATTCCGACTATCGCAAGCTGATAGAGGACGGAGCGGCGGAGGCCGTGGTCGTCGCAACGCCGCATTATTCCCACGAAGAGATATGCGCGTTTGCCTTGGAACACGGGATACACGTTCTGGTCGAAAAGCCGATCGCCGTGGAAGCCGACGCCGCGAGAAGGCTTATCGAGGTCGCCGGCAGACACAGCGACGCGATCTTTGCGATAATGTACAATCAAAGGACCAATCCGATGTACGCCTATGCGCGTGAACTCGTCGGAAGCGGGAGATTGGGCAAAATACAGCGAGCCGATTTTACCGTTACCGATTGGTACCGATCGCAGTTTTACTACGATATGAACGATTGGCGCGCCAGTTGGTCGGGAGAGGGCGGAGGCACGCTCATCAATCAATGCGTGCATCAGCTCGACCTGTTGCAGTGGATACTCGGTATGCCCGGGTCCGTACTGTGCAGGAGCAGGACCAAGGGCAGGAACATCACGACCGAAAACGACGTCACCGCCGTCATGAATTACGGAGATTTCGACTGTGTGTTCCGTGCGTCCACTCACGAGATCCCGGGGGTGAACAGGCTCGAGATCGCAGGTTCCAAGGGCAGCCTCACGGTGAACAAAAAGTCGATGACCGTGAAACTGCTGCGCATGGACGAGAGCGAGATAAACGGCAGGTCGCGGCGCGATTACGGCAACAAAGAGGATAAAAAATACCGTACCGAACGCAAATTCTACGGGATAGGCAATTATCTTTACGACTGGCGCTTCGGGCAGCAATGCAGGGTGTTGGAGCGTTTCGCCGAGGCGGTCAACGGACGCGATCCGTCGGTACTGGTAGCCCGCGGAGAAGAGGGGATATACGCGCTCGAACTGATCAACGCGATGAATATGTCGGCGTGGAAGCGCGCCGAGGTCGCTCTCCCCGTCGACGGAGCCGAGTATTCGGCAATCCTGCGCGGGAAGATAGAAGAGGAAACAAACGGTAGGCATACCGGAAAATAAAGCGGAGAGGTGGAGAAAATGTCCGAAATAAAGATATCCGGATTTTACGACGAAGTCAGCTCGAAACTGGACGATCAGATAGCGCTGATAAAAGAATTCGGCGAGAGCTATATGTGTCCTCGTGTGGTGGACGGCAAGAATATCGCCGACTATACGGCGGAGGAATTCGCGGCGAACATAAAGCCCAGGCTGGACGCCGCGGGGATAAAGTTTTCCTCGATAGGCTCCCCGATCGGCAAGATAGGACTGTACGACGACGCCGCGTACGAGGCGCAGCTGGCGAAACTGGAAGAACTGGTCAAGATCTGCAAGCTCACGGACTGCAAATACATAAGGATGTTTTCGTTCAGAGTCAAGCAGGGCGGGGATTACGGAAAATATTTCCCCGAAGTCGTGAAAAAACTGCGCGGTTTCCTTGATAAGGTAAAGGGGACGGACGTGATACTCCTTCACGAAAACGAAAAGAGGATCTACGGGGACACGCCCGAGAGATGTCTGCAACTCTATACGGAGATGAACGATCCGCAGTTCAAACTGGCGTACGACGCGTCCAACTTTATCCAATGCGGAGTCAACGCCCCCAAAGCGTATCAGATGCTCAAAGATTACGTCGTCTATTACCACATCAAGGACTGCTCGCCCGAGAAGGTGGAAGTGCCCGTCGGTCTGGGGCTGGGCGGCTACAAGGAGATGCTCCGCGACCTTATCGTCAACAGACATTACGACGGATTCATGACGCTCGAACCGCATACGGGCAAATACGCCGATCACAAAGTGCTGTTCCACGTATTCGGATGGTTTACGTGGATGCTCCCTTACGTCGGCAGCTGGAACAAGATATTCAAGCGCATAGACGCGGCGAAGGGCATAGCTCCGATGCAGAAAGTTTCGCGCAAGGACATTTTCACCTGGCAGTACCGCGGACTTAAAGATATCATAGAACAAGTCGAAAAGGAGAACGCGTGATGGACAAGGTAAGGTACGGAATAGTCGGCATAGGCAAACAGGGCAGCAACTACGCCAAAAGGCTCAAAAAGGGCATGGACAAAAACGGCGTGCTCACCGCGGTGTGCGATATCGACGAGGGGCGCAGAAAGTGGGCGGAGAGCAATCTCGAAGGCGTAAAGGTATTCTCCGACCGCGCGGATATGTTCGCGAGCGGGCTCATCGACGCGGTGATAATCGACACTCCGCATTACGCGCATCCGGGAATAGCGAAGGAGGCTCTGTCCGCGGGGCTGCACGTGCTGTGCGACAAGCCCGCGGGGGTATATACCAAGGCGGTCCGCGAAGCGGCGGAATTCGGCGCGACCAAGCCCGAACTCAAATTCGGCATACTGTACAATCAGCGCACCAACAAGGTATACGTAAAGGCCAAGGAGATCATAGACTCCGGAAGATTGGGACAGCTCAAACGTATCGTCTGGATAATAACCAACTGGTACAGACCGCAGGCGTATTACGACCAGGGCGGATGGAGAGGCACCTGGGCGGGAGAAGGCGGCGGAGTGCTGATCAATCAGGATCCGCATCAGCTCGATCTTTTCACATGGCTTGCGGGCAGACCCGTAAAGAGGGTATGGAGCGTATGCAAGACCGTCGGCAGAAAGATAAACGTGGAAAACGACGTCACCGCGGTCTGCGAATTCGAAGGCGGCGCGGAAGGCGTTTTCATTACGTCCACTCACGACGCGCCGGGCACCAACCGCCTTGAGATAACGGGCGACGGAGGCAAACTCATAATAGAGGGAAACAGCGACATAACGATGAAGCTCACTTTCGTCGAGAACGCTACGCCCGAGCCGAAGTTTTCCGCCGAGAACAAGGTATTCATGGGTAAGATCCCGAACAAGACGTACAAGTACAAGCTCGGTCTTTTCGATATGATCAAGGGCGCGATCGAACAGCAGCACATCAACGTGATCCGCAATTTCTCGCTCGTCGTGCTCGGAAAAGAGAGCAAACTCATCGCGCCTTACGCGGACGGTCTGAACGGTCTCACTTTCTCCAACGCGATACACCTGTCCGGTTGGACGGGTAAGGAAGTCGTCTATCCCATCGACGAGGAGCTGTATATCGAAGAGCTCGAAAAGAGGATAGCCGAAGAAAAACAGGACGGAGCGAAAAAGGCATGAAGCGTTATTTCGAAAACGGAGCGATAGCCGTCGAGGGCAGACTTGCCGACACTGCGTATTACGACGTGAGCAACAACAGGATCACCGCGCAGTTCGACGGCAGGGGAGCGATCTCCAAGTATGCCGTAATGAACAAGTTTTCCGTGTTCACGAATTATTATTCGATGTATTCCGTGGACGGGATCCCGATGGACTATTCCGAGCCCACGAAGATATCCATGATAGGCAAAAGGCAGATCGTCCGTATAGATCACGCCAAATGCTCCGTCACGATAACGCAGTTCCTCGACGATACGAGCAACGCGATCTACGTAGAAACCGAGGTCGAGGCAAAGCAGCCGATATCGTTCGAAAACACCGTCAACTTCGGTATAAACTACGAATCCTACGTTCAGCAGCTGATTGCCAACCGTCTGAGCGCAAAGACCATCGCGACGGTATTGGCGGGCTTCGTAAAGAGCAAGAAGAACGGGCTCACCTATGTGGACGGGCATTGGATACTGCACGGCGACGTGTTGGGCGATTTCTATCTCGACTTCGCCATAAGCGAAGGAGCGAGAGCTCTGGAGGCGGAGAGAGGATTCCACAATCAGTTCTCATACGGCGCCGGGCTGAACGAAGGAGAGGTGAAGACTTTCCGTTACGTAGTCAGCGCGGGTACGCGCAACGACTATACTTTCTGCGACGTCAACGAAGCTTTTCGCAATTTCGACGCCGCGAAGAAGAATGCGGAAGACTATATCGCGTCGCTCGTATGCCCCGAGGGAAGTAAGGTCGCCGAGGTCAAGGGAGAGGATTTCGCGCAGGCTTACTACAAGTCGCTGCTCAACTGTTCCCTGTCCAATTACAAGGAGCTCAACCGTTTCAAGGGCTTTCTGGCGGGCATAGTTTATCAGTTTCCGGCGCGTACGTATTACCGCGACGGTTATTGGACCGTACTGTCGGTGCTGCCCGTGCGGCCCGATCTCGTACGCAACGAGATAGTCACGCTTGCGTGCGGCATCAACAAAAAAGGAGAATGTCCTTCGGCGGTCAAGTTCAATTTCCGCAACTATTGGGGCAATCATTACGATTCGCCGTCGTTTTTCGTGATAATGCTGTACGATTACGTGAGGCAGACGGGCGACAAGAGCGTTCTGACCGAAGAATGCCCCTGCGGAACGGTGATCGAAGCCGCCCGCCTCGTTCTGGACAGGCTGGGAGAAGAAACGGATAGCACGGGACTGCTGGTCAAGGGCGGAGAGTTCAACCGCCGCGACTGGTGCGACAACGTGTTCCGAGGCAAATACGTGACATACGACGAAGCTTTGTACGCACGCGCGCTGTTTGCGATGGCGGAGCTGTGCGACGCCGCGGCAACGGGCGGCGGCGACGCGTATTATTCGAGATACCTCAAAGTGAAAAAAGCGATCAACGATCTGCTGTGGGACGAGGAAAAAGGTTGGTTCGTCAACTACAAGGACGAAGGTTTCGTCGAGGACAATCTGTCCATAGATACCGTCCCCGTAATACTGTTCGGGCTGTGTTCGCGAGAGAGAGCCGTATCCGTGCTCTCCGCAATGGAGAAGTATCTGGAATCAGACAAAAACAAAGAGCAGATAGCGGGGGATTTCGGCACGCTGTGCGTATATCCTTTCTATAAGAGGGCGACCGATATAGTGCAGAAATCGTCGTTGCCGTACTACTACCATAACGGGGGAGACTGGCCCTATCTGTCGTGCATATACGCGTATGCGAAGCTCGCTTGCGGCATGGATTACGTGTATCCGCTGACAAGATGGTTCGAATACAATCTCGAACAGGGCAATTACACGCCGGTAGAGTTCTTCTCGCCGGTCCACAAGCAGGGCTCTCTGTTGCAGGCGTGGAGCAGCACGGGCGCTTTCGTAATGAGCTATCCCGACGGAAAGTTCTTCGAAAAGCAGCTCACCGCAAGGAAAAAATGACTTCGGTCATTTATATACAGATATCACGAATGTGATGATCGGGAGGTTATGAATTGGAAAACACGATCGACAACACTCAAGAGTTGTCTCAGCTGACGCCGGAAGGCGGAGCGGATAACGCCGCCGCCGAAGACAGTAAGCTGATCAACCAAAAGTTCCTGACCAAAAAGGACTACATACTGTTCGCGCTCGCCCGTTTTGCAAGCAGCGCCGTCACGGGTCTGGTCCAGGGCTATCTTCTGTTTTTCTATACCGCATGCGTGGGTATTCCCGCGACGGACGTCGGCGTGATGTTCCTCATCACGAAGATATTCGACGGACTCAACGACCCCGTCATGGGTATGATAGTCGATAAGACGCGCACCCGCTGGGGAAAAATGAGACCGTACCTCGTGGGCGGCGCGATACCGTGGGCTATCGTGACGATACTGCTGTTCATGCCCGTCACCGGATTCAGCAGCGGAGGAAAGATAGCGTGGATGTACGTGACGTATATCCTCTATGACATAACGGGTACGATAGTTGGCGTTCCGCTCGACGGTATCCCCGCGGTCGCTTCGCCGAATATGGACGAAAGATCCAAGATGATATCGGTCAGCCGTATCCTCGGCTCGATAGGCGAACAGTCCGCGCTCGTGCTCATATCGATAGGTCTGTTGATAAGCAACGACGACTACACCAACACCTACATGGCGGTCGCTATCGTCATCGGCGTACTCGGCCCCCTGTTCATGGTGCTCGGCGGTGTGAGAGTCAAGGAGAGATGCGAACCTACCGAAACGACGCCGAGCCTGTTGGAAGGATTCAAATATCTGTTCAAGAACAAACCGTTCCTGCTGCTGATATTGTCCAACTTGCTGACCTTCTTCCGAAATCTTGTGAGCGCGGCGATCATGTACGTCGTGGCTTATATCTACAACGACGGCTCTCTGCAGATCGCGTTTGCGCTTCCGGGAGCGATAGCGTCCATGATCGGTATGATGTTCGCGCCCAAGCTCAAACGCATGATGGATTCCAAGAAGCTGTTCATTTTCGCGACGATATGGCATTCCGCGGCGCTTGCGCTGATATTCTTCATCTATCTGATGGGCGGTACGAATTTCATCCTGATAGCGGCGCTGATGTTCTTCGCGATGCTTCCGGTCGGCGTGCTCAACGTCGTGCCGCACCTTATGGCGACCGATACGCTCGACTATTGGGAAGACAAGACAGGCGAAAGACTGGAAGGTATCACTTTCTCGCTGATGAGCCTTCGCAGCAAGGTGTCTTCGGGCTTTAAGGATTATTTCCTGTCCTGGCTGCTCGCGTTCTTCCTGTTCTCGCAGCCGCTGGCGTTCCTCAACGACCACACGCCCGCGCAGACCGAGTTCACCAAGATGGGCATATTCATGATCTTCACGATAATACCCGCGATAACAAACCTCGTGTCCATCGTGCCGATGCTGTTCTACAACCTCTCCGGCAAGAAGATGGCGGAGATCGAAGTCAGGCTCGCGCATAAGAGAAAGGCGGAATACGAGAAAAAAGTCGCCGCCGAAGGCGGTATCCCCGCAGAGGCGGACGGCGAGTCCGTACCCGTCACCGATGACGGCAAAGTCGTGATCGACGGGGAGGAAGTCAACGAGGTCAAGGAAGCCGTGGCGTCCGAGACCGTGCATATAGGCGGGGAGGAATGAATATGAAAAAGAGATTTATTGCGATAACCGCCGTAGCGGTGATGATATGTATTCTCGCGGTCACGTTCGCTTCGTGCAGCCAGACCGAAGAGGAGTTCTACGCGTCGATCGAGGAAGGCGTCACGGAATTCGCCGATAAATATTCCGAGATATACGCAAATCTCGGCAGCGCCGATTTCAGGACGTCGTTCACGGTCGAAAGACATTTCAACGCGGCGATGGTGAGAGGCACCTCCGAATCCAAGGGGTGGGACCAGTACGAAAATATGTACAACGCGCTGATGGACGCTCTCGCCGACGAAGATCAGAGTTTCATCGACGGCCTGTTCGGCAGAGATTCCGAAAGACAGAGCGACGTGAAAGAGCTGGGCAGAGAGAGCAACGGCTGGTACGATCAGTATGCCGAGGTCGAATACGTCCAGAACGGTTCGGATAACTTCTACTTCAAGTATACGCTGTATCCCGCCGTATGGGAAAACTTCTACGAGGATTTCACCGACGCGCTTTTCGATCCCGAAAAGCTTGCCGAACTGGAAGCCGCGGCGTCCGAATCTCAGTCGAACGAGTACAGATATCAGACCGTAAAGGCGGCGATAGACGGCGTGGTCATCACCGAGATACGCACGCAGAACGGCGTTACCGAAACCCGTATCAACGGCGAGACCGTACAGTCTGCGTCAGTGCCCGACGGGCTGGCTCTGCTCGAAACTTTCGGCGTTAAGAACGACGGCTTCTCCTCCGAAGACCTGCTCGGATTCAGCAACGGGAACAAGATATATACGCACGTCATGCAGGCGCAGTACAGATCCGTTTACGCGCTGCCCGAGGGACAGCCTTCCGCGGATTATCCGCAGCTGCCCGAGATCCCCGCGGCGGACGACGCCGAGGGATGGCAGACGGCTATGGAAACGACGATCCCCGCGTATCTCGACGCTCTCGAAGCGTGGCTTGCGGACTGGCAGACCAAGCTGATCGCATACCGCGACGACAGTCTGCACGTGACCAGAGCGGACAATACTGCGGCAGGCAACGCGTATTGGAGCAATTACGGCGAGGACATAACGTATGATTGGAGCGCGATAGGCGCGATGACCACGGCGCGTTATACCTACGATTACAACAACAGACACGGTAGGCTCGAACAGATCGACTTCTATACCGAGGTGATAATGCCGTATTATACCGAGAACAATGCGGTCGACACCACTCTGGTGCTCAAAGCCGACGTGTTCGACAGCACGCACATCGTTATGGATATCGAATATCCCGAAGACGACGAAACGATCGCGGTGCCTTCGCTCGACTGAAAATGACAAAGCGAGAAGGGACGCCGCGAGGCGTCCTTTTTCGTTCCTTGCGGAGAGATTTTTTCGCCGACGGATATTCCGACAAAAATTCGGGACATACGGTAAGTCGCGTTTAGTGCAAAAAGCCTTCGTTGCGGTTTGCGTCGGGCAGGAATGCGGAATAATACGACCTGTCAACCGGGGGATACCGTTGACAATCGCGATGCCGGATGGTATCATATGTAAAAGAAAGTCTACCGAATCGATAGGGATTAACGGACAGGCGAGGAACGGCAATGAAAAGCGTTATTTTTTCTATAAAGGGGATGAGCTGCGTCGTTTGCAGCGCAAGCTGTCAGAAGGCTCTGCTCAAACTGGACGGCGTCAGAAGGGCGGACGTCAATTTCGCCAGCGGTAAAGCCGTAGTCGAATATGACGAAAAGAAAGTCGACGAGCAGGCGCTCGCCGCGGCGATCTCCAAGGCCGGTTACGGCGCCGAGTTCGGCAAGCCGTCCAAAGTCGGAGTCAAGGTCGATACCGATCTCGTGTTCGCCGTTATAAGGATAGTGTTGGGAGCGGCTTTGCTGTTGTGGGCAATGCTGCCGATGATAGGCGTGCCGTATCCCGACGCCATATCGCCGGACGGCAATCCGTTCGTATTCGCTTTGGTACAGATAGTGCTGTGCGTGCCCGTGCTTGCGGTGAGCTGGAAGATTTACGTCCGAGGATACCGCAATCTGTTCCGACTCGATCCCAACATGGACTCTCTGGTCGCGGTCAGCACTACCGCGGCGTTCGCGTACAGCGTTTACGGTTTCGTGCTCGTCTGCAACGGCGACGCTCACGCCGTTCACAACCTGTATTTCGAATCCGCAGCGGTGATACTGGCTCTTATATCGTTGGGCAAATATCTCGAACACCGCGCTCTCGCAAGGACGGGGGAGGCGATTTCCAAACTCACGATGCTTGCGCCCAAGGAGGCGTACGTCGAGAGAAACGGAGAGTTCGTCAGGATAGACGCGTCCGACGTCGTCGTGGGCGATCTTGTCATGGTGAGAGCGGGCGAGAGCTTTTGCTGCGACGGCATAGTCCAGGAAGGCGAGAGCGCCGTGCAGGAGAGCATGCTGACGGGAGAGAGCCTTCCCGTGGACAAGGGACCGGGAGACAAAGTCATCGGCGGCACGGTAAACGGCGACGGCACGCTGAAATTCAGAGCGACGGGCGTCGGAGGCGACACGATGCTCAGCAAGATCATCAGACTGGTCGAGAACGCACAGAACAGTAAAGCTCCGATAGCCAAACTCGCGGACAAGGTGAGCAAGATATTCGTTCCGTCCGTCATGGCGATCGCGGTGATCGCGGCGGTGATCTGGGCGACTGCGGGCGGCGAGGACAGCGCGTTCGTAATAAAGGTGTTCGTATCCGTACTGACGATAGCTTGTCCGTGCGCGTTGGGATTGGCTACTCCTACCGCGATCATCACGGGAAGCGGAGCGGGCGCGAAGATAGGCATTTTGTACAAAAACGCCGAGGCGCTCGAAAGATGCGCGCACATCGATACGGTGGTGCTCGACAAGACGGGCACCGTGACGGAGGGCATCCCCAAAGTGCGCAAGGTCTTTGCCGCGGACGGGGACGAAAAGTCTTTGCTGTCGCTGATCGCGGCGGCGGAGAGGCAGAGCTCTCATCCTTTGGCAAAAGCCGTTGCCGATCACGCCGACGAACAGGGAGCGCCGCGTATCGAAGCCGAAAGCGCGGAAAACGTGAGCGGATACGGCGTCAAGGCGGTCCTGAACGGCAAAGTGCTGCTGTGCGGCAAACAGGCTTTTCTGGAAAAAGAGGGCGCGGACGTCGCGCCGATACGAGAGGCTCTGGACGAGGCGTACTCCATGGGCGCGAGCGTAGTCGCCGCGGCATACGACGGAAAGGCTGTCGGAGTGGTCGCGCTCGCGGACGGATTGAGGTCGGGAGCCAAAGAGCTTATATCGGATCTGCACTCGCAAAACGTAAAGACCGTGATGCTGACGGGCGACAATTCCGCAACAGCCCGCGCGATAGCGTCGGAGGCGGGCATAGACGAGGCGATAAGCGAGGTCCTGCCCGGCGACAAAGCCGAAAAGGTCAGATCGTTGATGGATTCGGGCAAAAAGGTCGCGATGGTCGGCGACGGTATAAACGACGCTCCCGCTCTGACTCAGGCGGACGTGGGGATAGCGATAGGCGAGGGCAGCGACATAGCGGTGGAGAGCGCGGACGTAGTGCTCGTGGGCGGCGACGTAGGCGGAGCGGCATACGCTCTGGAACTTGGCAGGGCGACCGTTCGGAACATAAAGGAGAATTTGTTCTGGGCGTTCATCTACAACATATTGGGCATACCTTTCGCCGCGGGCGCTGTCTACGTTTTGGGCGGACCTCTGCTCGATCCCATGATAGCGGCGCTGGCGATGAGCCTTTCGTCCGTGAGCGTGGTGCTGAACGCTCTGAGATTGAGCGCATTCAAGCCCAAACGGTTGAAAAACAAAGAGAAAAATAATATAATAGACGGCGGCGGGAGAGAGGGCGCGGCGGCATGTCCCGCGGGAGAGGGCCCCGTATCCTGTCCGTGCGAAGTCAAGGAGGACGAAATGAAGACGTTTACCGTTAAGGTAGAAGGAATGATGTGCGCGCACTGCGAGAAGCACGTTTCGGACGCCATAAAGGCGATCCCCGGCGTGACCGACTGCAAGGCGGACAAAGACGCAAAGACCGCGACCGTGACCGCGGAGAAGGAAATAGACCCCGCGTTGCTGAAAAAGGCGGTCGAAGATGCGGGTTACGAGGTAAAGGGCTGATGTTTTTCAAGGTCAAACAGATAATGAGCTCCGAAGAGATCAAGGCGCTCGAACCCGTCACGCCGCAGATAACGGCGATAAAGGAGCGCCGCGACGAGGAGGCAAAAGCCATCCTGCGCGGCGAAGACGACAGACTGATAATGATCGTCGGGCCGTGTTCCGCGGACAACGAGGCCGCGGTCTGCGATTACGTATCGAGGCTTGCGCGTCTTGCCGAAGAGGTCAGGGACAAGCTGTTCGTGATCCCGCGCATATACACCAATAAGCCTCGCACCAAGGGAGAGGGATACAAGGGCATACTGCACAACCCCGATCCGCATAAGGAGGAGACCGACATACAGGCGGGGATAATAGCGCTGCGCAAGATGCACATCCGCGCCATTTCCGAGAGCGGACTGTCCGCCGCGGACGAGATGCTCTACCCCGAAAACCACGTATATCTGGACGACCTTCTGACGTACGTCGCGGTGGGCGCGCGTTCGTCCGAAGACCAACAGCACAGACTGGTCGCGAGCGGAGTGGATATACCGTGCGGTATAAAGAATCCCATGAACGGCAGTTTTCCCGTCACGCTCAATTCGATATACGCGGCGCAGATACCCAACGAATTCAAGTACCGCACCTGTCAGGTGAGGACGGAAGGCAATCCGTACGCCCACGCCATTCTGCGCGGGAGCGTCGACGTTTACGGGAACAACGTGCCCAACTACCATTACGAGGATCTCATGCGCTTTGCCGATATGTACGAGGCTCAGGGGCTGAAAAACCCCGCCGTCATCATCGACACCAACCACAGCAACAGCGGGAAGAAATTCATCGAGCAGATAAGGATTGCAAAGGAAGTCACGGACAACATACGCCACAGCGAAAGACTGCGCCGTTACGTAAAAGGCTTCCTCATAGAGAGTTACATAGAAGACGGCGCGCAGAAGCCATCGGACAACGTCTACGGAAAGTCCATCACCGACCCGTGTCTGGGTTGGGAAAAGACCGAAAGACTGCTGCGCGATATCGCCGACAAACTCTGAATTTTAAAAAAGCGATACGGTTTCGAAAAGGCGTGCCGACGGCGCGCCTTTTTTGCCGCCGTCCGAATTTTTTTATTGACAAAACGGCGTTTGAGCCGTACATAAACGGAATTGACCTGCGGGCGCGTATATGTTATCATGATCTTGACAGGGAGGAGTTATGTTCAGAAAGAAAAGGGCGGCATACATAACGGCGGCGATACTGGCGCTGGCAGCGGCGGCGCTCGCGTTTGCGGGCTGTAAGCCGTACAACGGTTCGCAATTCGAGATCGACGCTAAGTCGTCGTTTTCCAACGCTTATTTCACTCTCGGCGAGGACAGCCACGGCTCCAACCGCTGGCGCGAGGGTATGGTGACAGGCAACGGCAGTCAGGGCGCCGTGATATCGGGATCGCCTTACGACGATACGATAATTTTCCAAAACATACATTTTATACTCCCGAACGACAATCCGAGGGTCAATCCCGATACGTCGGCGCAGCTCGAAGAGGTACGCAGGAACATAATCGAAGGGCGTGACATCACCGATACGCAGTCTTACGACGACGTTTACTGCTACCATCCGGGAGGCGTGCTTCGGATAAAGAGCGAAGGCGGCGGCGAGAGCGGCTATATGCGTTATACGGATTACGAAACGGCGGTAGTCGGGACCCGCTATACGGACGACGGAGGGCAGTGGGACAGGATAACGTTTACTTCGTTTGCGGACGACGTGACGATCACGCAGATAAGCGCTTCCGACAAAGGAGAGAAAGTCGACGTGACGTTGTCGTACGACGACATATCGGCAATGATGAAGTTCGGCAGAGGCAGCGAAACGGATCTGCGGTATACGAAACGCGCGGACGCCGACGGCTCGTTCCTCACTTTCGCCGCAAAGTATCCGTCGTATGCGAACAGCGAACTCAAAGACGGCGGTTACGCGACCGTCTGCTATATAGTCGCGGAAGGAGGCTCGAAGAGGGGAACGGAACGCGAAGCTCCCGCCGAAACTCAGTACGCGGGGGACTCCGAAGGCGTCGTCGAGATAAAGGACGCGGAAAACGTGTACGTGATCGCGGCGTCGGACCGTACTTACGACATGGACGATATCGGTACGGACGGAGGACTCATACGCTCTCTGCGCGATAAGACCCGCGCCGTCGCGGAGAAGTACGCCGACGGAGATTCTTTCGGGATAGACGCGGCTCTTGACGCGCATACTGCGATATATTCGCCTATATTCAACTCCGTATCGTTTTCGCTCGGCGGAAGATACGATATCCCCAACGAGAAGCTTTCGGCGGCGAATCTGCAGAATATGATGTCGGGCACGCTCGACGCTTCTTTGGCGGAGAGGGCGTACTATTCGGGAAGATACGCGCAGATATGCTGTTCGGGTACGAGCACGAGCCGCCTGTACGGTATGTGGACGGGCGAATGGGCGTCGGAATGGGGTTCGAAATATACGATGGACGCCAACGTCAACCTGCAGGTTTCCGCCATGAATACCGGCAACATATCCACGGCTCCCGTCGGGTATGCGAATTTTATATTGAGGCAGGTCGCAGACTGGGAGGACAATGCGCTCGCCACTCACGGTTACTCCGACGCGATACAGGCGCCCGTCAACAGCGACGGCGATATGGCGCTGATGACCGAAAGCGCCTATCCCTATCCGTTCAGATATTGGAACGCCGGCGCGGCGTGGCTGCTTTATCCGCTGTACGAAACTTTGCAGTGTTACGGAGATATGCGCATACCCGTCACGGACGAATTCGATCTTGACGAGCTGAGGTCGGTGCTGTCGCCCGAAGAGGAAGACCTTTCGGACGCCGATATCGCGGCGATAAAGGCGCGCGGATATCTCGATCTGCGCAGCGAGATACTCTATCCGCTGCTGATCAAGTCGTACAATTACTGGGAACAGCTTCTCACGCCCGAATATTACACCGATCCCGAAGGATACATACATTATTCCGAGGGCAAAACTTCGCTTTCGGACGGCGAAAGCTACTGCATAGTCCCGTCGTATTCTCCCGAGAACACGCCGTCGGGATATCCGTCGCCCGCGGCGGCGAACGCCGCTATCGATATAGCCGCCTGCGCAAGCAACGTGGCGATGCTCGTCGATATAGCGGGATCGATCGGAGAAGCCGTGCAGCCGGAATGGCAGGCGCTTGCCGAAGACCTGCCCCCGCTGATATACGATAACAGCGGAGCGATCAAGGAGTGGGCGTGCTACGACTTTGCCGAGAACAACGAGCACAGGCATCTCAGTCATCTGTACTGCGTCTGGCCGTTGGATATGACCAAAAGCGATCCCGGGCTGGAAGCCGCCGCAAGGCAGGCGGTAGCCAACCGCGTCAGCGAGAACGACGCAAGCCATGCGCTCGTGCACAGGGCTCTGATAGGCGCGAGGCTCGGCGACAGGGAGATAGTGACCGACGCGCTGTCCGATCTGATGAACAGCAACATCTGGTACGATTCCCTGCTCACCAATCATCATACCAACGCCAACAGCGGCTATTGCACCGATTTCGCGATAGGATACACCGGGATAATCAACGAATGTTTGGTCTATTCCGCGCCGGGAGAAACGGAGTTGCTGCCCGCGCTGCCGCAGAGCGGTTTCGACGAAGGCAGCATAAGCGGTCTGAGGCTGCGTTCGCGCGCCGTACTCACGCGGCTGGAGTGGTCCGCCGAAAAAGGCAGGGTAAAGGCGGAACTGCGTTCGGACGTCGATCAGACTATTGTCGTGTCGTGCGGACCGTCGGGAGAGAAAAAGACCGTGAAATTGTCTGCGGGGAAGAGCGCGACGGTCGAATTCTCGGTCGATCTGCGCCGATAGGGGAGGAATTTTCCGTTTCGGTATTGACATTTCTCCCCGCGCGCAATATGCTGTAATCGGATAGCGCCGCGCGTCGGGCGCGGCGAGGGAGGCGCATATGACGTTTGAGGAAGCGCAGCTGCGCAAAACCGATCTCGACGAGATCCTCGGCTTTCTGTTCAAGAGCGACGATATCTCCGACCGCCTTATGCGGTTGAAGATCGCCGTGAGCGAAATGGACGATCCGCGATACCGTGCCGACGTTGCGATGATAGCGGCGACGGAGCCCAGACATCCCAAGGTCTGGCGGTTCGGAGAATGCTGTCGGCGCGAAAAGGAGATCAGAGAGGCGGTCGAAGTTTACGGGGTATTGGCGGAAGAACTGCGTTGAGTTCTTTCCGCCTTGCGTTTTTTTTGCGGGAATCGTCGGCGCGGAACGGAGCGTCGGAGTTCCCGTCGGAGTTTTTTATTGATTAGTCGGCGCGAATGATATATAATAAAAATATGAAACCGTTACACGGCACGGCGTTGCTCGGAGGCGCGTTCGATCCTCCGCACAACGCGCATATACAGATGGCGGCAAGGGCGTTGGAACTGGGATGCGACAGGGTGGTATTCGTCCCGTCGGGCAATCCGCCCCACAAGCGTTGCACCGCCGATTTCTCCGACAGAGAGGCGATGCTCCGGCTCGCCGCCGCGGAGCTGCCGAACACGGTCGTGGACACGTCCGAGGGCGAGGGCGGGGAAGTGCATTACAGCAAGGATATGCTGCCCCGACTGACGGAGAAGTACGGCGACTGCGTGTTCGTCATAGGCGGCGACAGCCTTATAGATATGGACAAATGGCGCGATCCCGACAAGGTGATCGCCGCCGCTCCGATACTTGCGTTCCCGCGCAAGGATCGCGACGGAGAATTTGCGCGTGCGCTCGCCTATTGGCGTTCGCGCGGAGCCCGTATCCATGCCGACGGATTCACTCCGGACGGAGTGTCGTCCACGGCGGCGCGCTATCTTGCGGAGATGCGCGATTATTCGCTGATCGCGCCGTCGGTGGCGCGGTATATCGCGGACAGGGGGCTGTACTGCGAGTACGCTCCTCTTGCGGACAAGCTGGCTTCGCAGGTGGAGAAAAAGACGTACGAACACATCAAACGCACCGTCGTCTGCGCTCTCGGGCTCGACTTTGAATGCGCGTTGGGGCTTGACCGCGACAAGGTCTTTCTGGCGGCGATGCTCCACGATTGCGCAAAGAAGATATGCCGTATGCCTCACGATCCCTCTCCTTCGCCGCCGGACAGCGTAGGCACCGAGGTGGAACACCAGTTCTACGGCGCTTATCTCGCGCGTACGGTCTACGGGATAGACGACGCGGAAGTGCTTGCCGCGATAGAGTGTCACTGTACGGGCAAACCGGACATGACCGCTTTGGACAAGCTGATCTTCTGCGCCGATATGCTGGAAGACAAGCGCGATTTCGAAGGAGTGGTCGAATTGCGGCGTATGATAAGAGAAGATTTCGAGAGAGGTTTCCGCGCCTGTCTGGCAAGGTCGTACGGATACCTCGTCGCAAAGGGCGCGGACATATATCCCTTGACCGAAGTCGCGGCGGCTTATTACGGCGTGCTCCCGACGGCGGAAAGTAAAGAATAAAACGAAAACGGAGAACATATGCAGACAGAACAACTCAAAGAACTTATTTGCAAGACGCTCGATTCCAAAAAAGCGATCGACGTTGCCGTGATCTCGTTGGAGGGGCTGACGGTAGTCGCGGATTATTTCGTGCTCGCGAGCGGCAGATCCACGACCCAGGTCAAGGCTCTCGCCGAAAATCTCGAAGAGATCATGGAGAAAGAATACGGCGTACGCGTACTGCGCACCGAAGGCAGAAGCGGCGGCAAATGGGTCGTGCTCGATTACGGCAGCGTGATAGTACACGTATTCGAGGAAGAAACGCGCAAGACTTATTCGCTCGAACAGCTCTGGGGCGACGGGACCAACGTGTCGCATTTCGGCGAAGGAGAATAAAAAGAACCCGCGCGGGGCATATTCGGGGTATGGACATCGATATGTACGCGCAGCAACAGACGGTGGCGGTCCTGGACGAGACCGATCTCTATATCTCGTCCCTGCCGGAAGTGACGGAATGGTGCTATTCCGCGTCGGGTAAAGACGCGATAGCCGTAGGGCTCATAACGAAGCCCATGTTCACGCTGTCCGCCATCAACGCCTTCCGCGAAAGCGTGAAGAAAGCTCTGACCGATATGGGATACGCCCGCGTGGAGGTCACGACCGACGCGGATCTGTATTACGCGATAAGCAAACAGGGCAAGCAGGGCACAGCCGAACAAGTGGAGCGGTTGTGCGATATGGCGCAGAAACGCAGATAACGCGTTCCGTTATCCGCGGGGGAGGGATCTTGAGGATAACGGATCTTATAGCGAAAAAGAGGCGCGGAGAAAGGCTTACTGCGGACGAGATAGGATTCTGGATCGACGGATTGGAAACCTTCGCCGATTATCAGAATTCCGCCATGCTCATGGCGATCGCGATCAACTCGATGACCGAGAGCGAGGTGACCGATCTCACGCTCGCCATGGTACGCAGCGGGCGCGCTCTCGACCTGTCGCGTTACGGGGAATGCACGGTGGACAAACACTCCACGGGCGGAGTCGGGGACGGCACGAGTTTCATAGTCATGCCCGTAATGGCAGCCGAGGGCAGAGTCGCCGCGAAACTGAGCGGAAGAGGTCTCGGACATACGGGCGGCACTCTCGACAAGCTCGAATCCGTCGACGGCGTGCGCACCGATCTTTCGGAAAAGGAATTCTTTTCGATACTCGACAAAACGGGAATAGCGATAGCGGGACAGACGGCGGAACTGTGTCCCGCGGATAAATATCTTTACGCTCTGCGCGACGTGACCGCAACCGTAGACAGTGCGGCTTTGATAGCTTCGTCCGTGATGAGCAAGAAGCTCGCCGCGGGAGCGCGGAACATAGTGCTGGACGTCAAAACGGGCAAAGGCGCGTTCATGAAGACGCAGAAAGAGGCGGAAGAGCTCGCTTCGCTCATGGTACGCATAGGCAGACGCGCGGGCAGGAATACTTCCGCGCTGATCACGACCATGGACGAACCTCTCGAGACCCGCGTGGGCAACGCGCTCGAGATCGAGGGCGCGCTGGAAGTGCTCAGGGGCGAAAAACGCGGCGACGTGTACGAAGTTTCGCGCAGTCTATGCAAAGCTCTCGGGGTGGAGCCCGAGCGTTTCGACAGGGCGATATCGTCGGGCGCCGCATACGAAAAATTCGAAAGCATGATTTACGCGCAGGGCGGCAGAGCGGGATGTCTGGACAGATTGCCGCGCAGCCGTTATACGGCGGTCGTTACGGCGGAGCGCGGAGGATATTTGGTACGTACGGACGCGATGACTGTCGCGGAAACGGTGCTTGACGCCGGCGGCGGCAGACGGCGAAAGGGAGATCCGATACTGCCGGAAGTGGGCGTGGTATTGCTTGCGGAATTTGGCGACAGAGTGGAAAAGGGACAGCCGCTCGCACGGCTGCATTATTCCCGCGAAGGAGACGGAGAGCTTGCCGTGCGGCTCGCACAGGCTTTCGACATATCGGACGAAAGACCGAAGCCCCGTTCCAGAGTAGTCGGAGAAATAGTTTGACGGAGGAGTTATGCAACTCGAAAAATACATAGATTTTACCTGTCTTAAAGCCGACGCGACCAGCGCCGACATAGAGAAACTGTGCGATACCGCGAGGCGTCGGGGATATGCGAACGTCTGCGTGAACGGGGCTTTCGTACCTATGTGCGCCGAACTGCTGAAAGGCAGCGGAGTAGGCGTAGCGTGCGTAGTCGGATTTCCGCTCGGGGCAGCCGCTACGGAGGTCAAGGCTTTCGAAGCGGCAAAAGCCGTCGCGGACGGCGCGGACGAGATCGATATGGTCATGGCAGTCGGCGCGTTGAAAGAGGGCAGACTCGGCTATGTTGCCGACGATATACGCGCGGTCGGGAAAGCGTGCGGCAAAACCCTCAAAGTGATAATAGAAGAGTGCCTTCTGACCGAAAACGAGATAGCCGAGGCGGCGGAGATATGCGCTGCTTCGGGCGCGGACATAGTCAAGACCAGCACCGGTTTTTCGAGGTCGGGAGCCACGCTGCGCGCAGTGGAAATAATCAAAGCTCATTGCGGGAACTGCGGCATAAAGGCGGCGGGAGGTATCCGCGACGCGGAGACCGCCCGTAGATTCATAGCCGCGGGCGCGACCCGTATCGGCGCCAGCGCGGAACTGTGAAGAAACTGCTTTTCGGACCGAAGGACGCTCAATCGGGCGAGATAGCGCGCGCTTTTTCCGAGTGCGGCAGACGAGAGATCGTCGCGGCGGCGTTTGCCGTCGCCGAAAAATACGTAAAGCTGTACGAACTCGCGGAAGAGCGGAACGGCGACGGAAGGGTGAGAGTGGCGCTCGGTACGGCGAAGCTGTGGGCAAAGGGCGTGGTCAAGATGCCTTATGCAAAGGCGAAGATACTCGACGCGCATGCGGCTGCGCGCGCCGCATACAGCCCCGTCGCAACGGCGGCGGCGAGAGCCGTGGCTCAGGCGGCTTCGGCGGTCCATTCTCCCCGCCACGTTATGGGCGCGGTGTATTACGGACTTACCGCCGTGGCGTTGGCAAAAGGCGGGGACTTAAACTGCGAAGAGGTCGAGGCCGAAAAGGCGCGGATATTACAGACGATCGACAGGATAAAGGCCGATCCCCCTCCGCCCGACGGTTGGGCGGACTTCCTTTTGACAAAGGAAGAAAGAGCGGACCGCGCCGCCTCCGCAAAGCGAAAAGCGGAGATACCGCAGGAATGGCTGAGGCAGACGTCCGCAGCGCCCGCCGCGGACAGCGGCAGTAAGAGAAAACGGGGCGGCAAGAGTACGGAGCCAAAGCCCTACGACCCCCGGAGCCGCCCGCGCCGACATTTTGTGTTTCGCGGTCGAACACCATCATGCCGCAGTCGGAATGGTTGTCCAGCACAAAGCCTTCCTGCTGCAAAAGCGTGCGCAGAAGCCGTGTGCCGACAATGCCGAGATCGCCGGTATAAATGCGGTCGTAATCGGCGGGAGCGGTTTCGGTATCCCGAAAAAAGCGCAGCAG
>ERZ1090861.125-NODE-125-length-50299-cov-9.413502_pt1 | contig 50299 bp, 52 predicted proteins | sample MGYA00478482_ERZ1090861 | MGnify/ENA primary metagenome ERZ1090861 (study PRJEB33644, sample SAMEA5815744) | chicken gut metagenome | biome: Chicken; feature: Gastrointestinal Tract; material: Caecum | place: Ireland | collected 2019-01-01 | study: A study of the... | reverse complement strand
GACACCGTAATTGGCGAGTAATGATAATAGGAGGTGCCATATGTACGCGATTATAGCAACAGGTGGTAAACAGTACAAAGTAGCCGAAGGCGATATCATTAAAGTAGAGAAACTTGGGGTTGAAGCTGGCGAGACTTATACATTTGACCAGGTGCTTGCCGTAAACAATGACAAACTGGTCGTTGGTAATCCGACTGTTGAAGGTGCAACAGTTACAGCTTCTGTAATCGGTGACGGAAAAGCTAAAAAAGTTGTCGTTTACAAGTATAAGAGAAAAACTGGATACCATAAGAAAAACGGACACAGACAGCAGTACACAGCTGTTAAGATCGACAAGATCAACGCATAAGCAGTGTCCGTATGATCAGGGTAACTGTTTATAAAACCAGGAGGCATGAATATGCGGGCTTCGACCTGTCCGGACATGCGGGATATGAAGAAACAGGACATGACATTGTCTGCGCTGCCGTTTCAGCGCTTGTTATCAATACTGTGAATTCTGTCGAACAGTTTACAGATGATAAAACAAGCTGTATGTCAGACGATACAGAAGGAAACATTCAATTCCGCTTTAAGGACACACCTTCCCACGATGCCTCACTTCTGTTTGATTCTATGCTTTTAGGACTTGAAGCGATAGAAGAGAACAGTGAATATGAACCATACATTGACATAATCTTCAAGGAGGTGTAGGTACCATGATGAAAATGAATCTTCAGTTTTTTGCTCATAAAAAGGGAGTTGGTTCTACAAAGAACGGACGTGATTCCGAATCAAAAAGACTGGGTGCGAAGAGAGCTGACGGACAGTTTGTAAAGGCCGGAAATATCCTTTACAGACAGCGCGGAACAAAGATTCATCCGGGCGTTAACGTAGGACGCGGCGGAGATGACACTCTGTTTGCACTGGTAGACGGCGTAGTAAGATATGAAAGAAAAGGAAGAGACAAGAAACAGGTTTCTATCTATCCGGCAGCTGAATAATCAGACTGACAGAAAAGTACGGACAGAACTTTTCACTTGCATATTAACAGGCACAGCCCCAGACTTTTTGTCTGGGGCTTTTGTCACTCAGAAATATATCACTTTGAGTACAGCACTTATATACTGAAAAGGAGTAATTATGTTTGCAGACAGAGCGAAGATCTATATCAGATCCGGAAAAGGCGGAGACGGACACTGCAGCTTCCGCAGAGAGCTGTATGTTCCGAACGGCGGCCCTGACGGCGGGGACGGCGGCCGCGGCGGTGATCTGATTTTTGAAGTAGATGAGGGTTTGAATACTCTCGGAGACTACAGACATAAGAGAAAATACGCGGCAGGCGACGGAGAGCCCGGCGGGAAACGCCGCTGCCACGGAAAAGACGGGAAAGATCTGGTTCTTCCTGTTCCCGAGGGCACTGTCATTAAAGAAGCGGTTACAGGCAAAGTTATCGCTGATATGTCCGGAGATAACCGCCGTCAGATTGTCCTCAAAGGCGGGAAGGGCGGTCTCGGGAATCAACATTTTGCCACGGCGACCATGCAGGTGCCGAAATACGCCCAGCCGGGACAGCCGGCAAAAGAACTGGAAGTCCAGCTGGAACTGAAGGTTATTGCTGACGTGGGACTGATCGGCTTCCCGAATGTAGGAAAATCCACCCTGCTGTCCAGAGTTACCAATGCAGATCCGAAGATTGCCAATTATCATTTCACTACACTGAATCCCAATCTGGGCGTTGTTGACCTGGAAGGAGCAAAAGGATTTGTCATGGCGGATATTCCGGGACTGATCGAAGGCGCTTCTGAAGGCGTAGGACTGGGCCATGAATTTCTCCGGCATATCGAACGGACCAAAATGATGGTTCATGTGGTTGACGCCGCCGGTTCAGAGGGCAGAGACCCGGTAGACGATATCTATAAAATCAATGCGGAACTGGAAGCATACAATCCCGAAATCGCGAAGCGTCCGCAGGTGATTGCCGCAAATAAGACAGATCTGATCTACTCCCCGGAGGAAGATCCGGTAGAACGCCTGAAAAAGGAGTTTGAACCAAAGGGGATCCGTGTATTCCCGATCTCCGGAGCGACAGGAAAAGGTATCTCAGAACTTTTATACTATGTCAGCTCGAAGCTCGATACTATGGCCCGTTCCCCTGTCGTATTTGAACAGGAATACTTCCCTGACGAGGAGCTGATTTACGAAGAGCTGCCCTATACTGTGGAAGTAGAAGACGGAATGTATGTTGTAGAAGGTCCGAAAATCGAAAAAATGCTTGGTTATACAAACCTGGATTCCGAAAAAGGATTTGCCTTTTTCCAGAAGTTCCTGAAAGAAACCGGGATCCTGGATGAACTGGAAGCAAAGGGAATCCAGGAAGGCGATACCGTCCGTATGTACGGACTCCAGTTTGATTATTACAAATAAAAGGAGAAGGATATATGACCCCAAAGCAGAGAGCATATTTAAAGAGCCTTGCAATGACCATGGAGCCCATATTCCAGGTCGGAAAATCCAGTATGACGCCGGGACTTACGCAGGCCATATCCGAGGCGCTGGAAGCACGTGAGCTGATTAAAATCAGTGTACTGAAAAACTGCGCGGACGATCCCCGGGAACTGGCTGAAATTATTTCCGAACGTACCCGTTCCCAGATAGTTCAGGTAATCGGAAAGAAAATCGTCCTGTACAGAGAAGGCAAAGACGATAAGAAAAAAATTGTCCTGCCTCAGTAAATAAACGACAATTCTTATCGGACAGTTAACAGATGAAGAAAAGCAGAACGTTGCAGGAAGGAACGTGAAATATGAAAATCGGAATTATGGGAGGGACTTTCGATCCAATCCATATCGGGCATCTGCTCCTTGGCGAATTTGCCTACGAAGATTTCGGACTGGATGAGATCTGGTTTCTGCCAAACGGCAATCCGCCCCATAAAGAAAACGCAGATACAGGCACCTCACTGGAACACCGTATTGAAATGATAAGAAAGGCCATAGAGGGCGTGCCTCATTTCCGCCTCAATCTGCACGAAGCAAACACGGAAGAGCATTCCTATACCTATCAGACTATGCAGGAATTCAATCAGATGTTTCCTGAACACGAATTTTACTTCATTCTGGGAGCAGATTCCCTGTTTTCTATTGAACAGTGGAAATATTTCCGGGAGATTTTTCCGACCTGCACGATTCTGGCTGCCATGCGGGATGATAAAGATGCCTGGGAAATGCAGCGCCAGATTCTGTATTTAACAGAAAAATACGGAGCGCGCATCCGGCTTTTGCAGGCGCCGCTTCTGGAAATTTCTTCGACAGTTATCCGGGATCGTGCTTCCAGAGATCTGGGAGTACGGTATATGGTTCCGGATTCTGTCGCGGAATATATCAGGACAAACCATCTCTATAAAAAGAAAGAAGATGATACAGTATGACAGAGGAATTACGAAAAATCAGCAAAAAACTTTCCAAAATACTGAAAAAGGACAGATACGAACATACGCTGGGAGTGATGTATACATCAGCCTCTCTGGCCATGTGCTACGGCGCTGACATCCGGAAAGCCATGACTGCCGGGCTGCTCCATGACTGCGGCAAATATCTTTCTGCTGATGATCAGATCAGCTTCTGCAAAAAGAAAAAGATTCCTCTCACAGAATCCGAACTGGAGATGCCGGCACTTGTCCATGCAAAGCTGGGAGCCTACCTGGCGAAACATGAATACAAGATAGAAGATTCTGACATACTGGATGCCATAACCTACCATACTACAGGCCGGCCGGATATGACGCTTCTTGAAAAGATTGTGTATATTGCCGATTATATTGAGCCAAACCGTAAAGAGATTCCCGGCCTTGCTCAGATCCGGAAAATCGTTTTTACCGACATTGACAGAGCAGTATGTCTCTCAGCCGGATCAACGGTCCGCTATCTCAAAAACGGAGGAAAAGCTGTTGACCCTATGACAATTAACACCTATAATTTTTATAAAAAAAAGGAGGATTGATATGAACCAGTCCAAAGAAATGGCGCGGATTGCATGGAATGCGCTGAACGACAAAAAAGGGGAAGACATCAAAATTATTGATATTACCGGAATTTCTGTGCTTGCCGACTATTTTATCATTGCGAACGGAACTAACGACAGTCAGGTAAATGCGCTGGTAGATAATGTAGAAGAAGAGCTTCACAAAGCCGGTTATCCTCTGAAACAAAGAGAGGGGAGGGCATCCGGAAGCTGGGTGCTGCTGGACTTCGGAGACATTATTGTGCACGTATTTGACAAAGAAAACCGCCTGTTCTACGATCTGGAACGAATCTGGAAAGACGGTAAAATAACGGATATCGCGGATCTGTAAACGGGATTCAGAATATCTGTTTTCGGAATGTCTTTAAAAGGCCCGGGTGACTGAAATCACCTCGGGCCTTAATTTTTTACACTTAACATTAGTTTTATATCACTTATATATCATTTGAAAAAACGGAATACACCGATTACTTTTCCCAGAATCGTAACTTCTTTTACAATAATCGGATCCATAAAATCGTTCTCCGGCTGAAGGCGGAAGATTCCTTCCTCTTTATAAAAGGTTTTCACTGTGGCTCCGTCATCGACCATCGCCACAACCATATCGCCGTTGGAGGCTGCAGGCGTCTCTTCAACCAGTACCATATCGCCGTCCAGTATACCGGCATTTATCATGCTTTCTCCTTTTACTTTCAGGAGAAACGTCTGCCTGTTCGGCATAAATTCAACCGGAATAGGGAAGTAGTTCTCAATATTCTGCTGGGCAAGTATAGGTTCACCGGCAGCAACCTGTCCGACAATCGGAACATTCACCATTTCTCTCCGTGTAAGATTAAAATTATCATCCAGTATCTCAATCGCTCTTGGTTTCGTAGGATCTCTGCGGATATATCCGTTCTTCTCCAGCGTCTCCAGATGGGAGTGAACAGAAGAAGTGGACTTAAGATTTACCGCTTCGCAGATTTCCCGGACAGCCGGCGGAAATCCGCGCTCCAGTATCTGAGACTTAATATATTCAAGAATCTCCAATTGCTTTTTGCTTATTTTGCCCTGTGCCATATCGTCCCTCCGAACTTGTTTCATATTATAAATATACTAACATAGTATTTTTCAAAAATCAAACATTTGTTGCGAAAATATGTTCGATTTTTTAGAGTATTTCTGTTGACAAACACATGTTCTTATCATATAATAAATGCAGAACAGTTGTTCGTGGTAATTTTCTTGTATGAATACATGTATACAATATGAACATTATTGATTTATTATTTTATTATCATTTCCAGGGGGTATTTATAATGAAAAGGGCAATGCAGAAAAAAAGGAAAGAGCAGTTTATACTTCTGACAGTAAGTTTTATTATTATATTATCAGTCAGCCTTATATTTGGAGCTTTCTTCGTATCAGCACGGGAAAACAGCGCGGCAGGTACAGACACACATTATAAAAGCATCCGTATTCAGTCCGGCGACACCTTATGGGACATTGCCCGTGATAATATGACAGATGAGTATGATTCAATAGACGAGTATATAAATGCTATAAAAGATATTAACGGTCTGGAATCTGATTTTATACAGTCCGGACAGTATCTTATAATAAAATGCAGCAACTGAATCAGATTCTTTTGTTCAGCCTGCAGATCATGCTTATACAGGAAATAATAAATAATCCTGTTTCATTAACTCTGGTATCAATATACATCCCATATTGATATATAAAAAATATGTACACTCCCGAGAAAAACCGGAGATATACCTTCACCCAGGTATTTCCCCGGTTTTTCTCATTTTCCGGAAGAACAGTGCAATATACCGTAATTTCAATCTATACGACAAATACCGATTTTTCCAAAAGATCTGGACGAAAAAGTACTGGAATGCTATAATGAACTTATGGAATTACTATTTCTCGGAATTCTATGGTTTCAGGCTAATTAACAGGGATTATATTTTTAATGAATAAAAGGGAGTTAAAAATGGAATCAGCAAAAGATACAAAATCATATCATGAACAGAAATATGTTGATAACACGCTTCGGCTTCGATCAATTTTAAAGACACTTCCGCCTTTTGCAAAAGACTATTTCCGCGCCATTGAACCTACAACTTCAGCGAGAACACGAATCTCTTATGCATATGACATCCGCGTTTTCTTTCATTTTCTTATGGAAAATAATCCGGTTTATAAAGATTATTCTATAGATCAGTTCACCGTACAGGATCTGGAACGTCTGGAACCTGTTGATATCGAAGAATATCAGGAATATCTTAAAGTCTATGAAAATGATGAAAAAAAACAGATCACCAATACAGAAAAAGGTCTGGCCAGAAAGATGTCTGCGCTGAGAAGTTTTTACGGATATTTCTTCAAACATCAGATTATAAGCAATAATCCCACTCTTCTGGTAGATATGCCAAAGCAGCATGAAAAGGCGATTGTACGGCTGGATACGGATGAGGTGGCCATGCTTCTGGATTATGTGGATCACGGAGGCGACAATCTGACCGGCCAGAGAAAGGCCTATTACGAAAAGACGAAAAACCGGGATCTGGCCATTCTTACTCTCCTGTTGGGAACCGGTATTCGTGTATCAGAATGTGTAGGACTGGATATTCAGGATGTCGATTTTAAAAACAACGGGGTTAAAGTTACACGAAAAGGCGGAAATGAAATGGTCGTATACTTTGGCGAGGAGGTTGAAAACGCATTAAAAACCTATCTGTACACAACCAGAAAGTCGGTCGTGCCTCTTCCCGGTCATGAAAATGCCCTCTTTCTCTCCACCCAGCGGAAACGGATGGGGGTTCAGGCAGTAGAAAATATGGTGAAAAAGTATGCAAAGGAGGTCACTCCAAATAAAAAGATAACCCCCCACAAACTCCGCAGCACATACGGAACTTCTCTTTATAAAGAAACCGGAGATATTTATCTTGTCGCGGACGTACTGGGCCATAAGGATGTAAATACAACACGTAAACATTATGCCGCAATCGATGAAAACCGCCGGAGACAGGCGGCAGGCGCAGTCAAGCTTCGGAAAGTGTAAACACAAAAACGTCGTCCTATATTTCGTCCTGTAACATGGAAGCACAGATCAGTCTCAGGTCTAATTATTATAAAGTCAGATGATTATCTTGTAATTGCAGTCGGATCTTATTATAATATAGAAATGTCACTTCAACGAAAGAAAGGAAGTTATTATGCAGTTACAGAGACTTTTAAGTTTTTCAAGAAAAGCCGTTGATGAATATGCAATGATACAGGAGGGCGACCATATTGCAGTTGGAATTTCCGGCGGAAAAGACAGCCTTACACTGCTTTATGCCCTTCACGGTCTGAAACGTTTTTATCCTCAGAAATTTGAACTGAGCGCCGTCACAGTAGACCTGGGCTTTGATAATTTTGATCTGACTCCGGTTAAGGATCTGTGCCGCGAAATGGACGTTCCATACCGGATTGTGAAATCTGATATATACCATATTTTATTTGATATCCGGAAAGAGTCAAATCCCTGCTCTCTTTGCGCGAAAATGCGCAAGGGCGCACTGAATCAGGCTGTAAAGGAAATGGGCTGTAATAAGGTGGCTTACGCCCACCACAAGGACGATATTGTTGAAACAATGCTTCTCTCAATGATTTTTGAAGGACGCTTTTATTCCTTTTCACCGAAAACATGGCTGGACCGTATGGATCTGACTGTAATCCGTCCCCTTATGTTTGTCGATGAAATGGATGTAATCGGTTTTAAAAACAAATACAATCTGCCTGTGGTAAAAAGCAAATGCCCTGTAGACGGTTATACGAAAAGACAGTACGCGAAAGAACTGCTGCGGCAGATTAATAAAGAGCATCCGGGTGCAAAAGAAAGAATGTTCCATGCAATTCTAAACGGAAATATCAAAGGCTGGCCCCAGCGTCAGATCAGAGTGAGATAAATGAAATGAAAAGAAAACGGAGAGCCCGCCGGACTCTCCTGTAAAAGACGGGAAACCGGTTTACAGTTTCCTGTCTTCTTTTTTGATCTTTTCTTTCAGTGTTACATATTCTTCTATAATCTTAGCCGTTCCCTCTATCCCCAGTTCTGAACTGTTCAGACAGAGTTCATAGCTGTCGGCATTGGACCACTTTTTATTTGTATAATAATTATAATAGCTGGCCCGCTTTTTATCCGTTTTAATAATCATATCTTTCGCCTTGGCGTCTGTCACATCATAGATTCTGGCAATACGCCGGATTCTGGCGTTCATATCTGCGTGGATAAAAACACTTACCACATTACTGTAAGATTCCAGAGCGTAATCCGCGCACCGGCCTACAAGAATACAGGGGCCTTCATTTGCAATCTTTTTAATTGCGTCAAACTGGGCCAGAAATACCTTATGATTAATCGGCATATCGGTGTATGTATTCCCTGAATACCCCATGGAATACGTATCCATCACAAGGGAGTACAGAAAGCTGTTCGTCGGTTTTTCATCATGGGACTCAAAAATCTCTTCACAAATCCTGCTTTCTTTTGCTGCTCTTGCAAGCATCTCTTTGTCATAAAGTTTAATGCCGAATGCGTCAGCGACTTTATACCCGATTTCCCTGCCTGCGCTTCCGAATTCACGTCCAATAGTAATAATAGTATTTGTCGTCATAGTCCGTCACTCTCCTTGTCGTAGATATCATCATTTTGCATAAAAATATGATGTGTATCTATTTATTATATGACTATTATAACGAAAACAGCTTTGTATTACAATGAAAAAATAAAAAGTCTGAAATTCCAGAGCTCTGTGTGAATAACGTTTTATTTTCCGCCGCGCAATGTGGATAAAAGTCTGACAAAATAATCCGGAAGCGGCGCGTCAAACTCCATATATTCTCCTGTTGACGGATGATGAATACCGAGTATTTTTGCATGAAGCGTCTGTCCCTGAAGGGAAAACGGACACTTTGCCGGACCGTACACATTGTCCCCCAGAAGCGGATGCCCGATACTGCTCATATGAACGCGGATCTGATGGGTTCTTCCCGTTTCCAGCTCACATTCGATATAAGTGTAATTTCCGAATCTTTCAAGGACACGGTAGTGGGTTACTGCTTTTCTCCCCGAAGCAGAATGCGTACTCATTTTTTTCCGATCTGTAGGATGACGTCCGATCTCTTTATCTACAGTTCCCTTATCTTCCCTGAAATTTCCGTATACTACCGCATGATATCTGCGGGTGATGGAATGCTCCTTTAACTGTTCGGCAAGAATCTGATGTGCCCGGTCATTTTTGCATACCAGAAGAGAACCTGTCGTATCCATATCAATTCTGTGCACAATTCCGGGACGTATAACGCCATTAATGCCGGAAAGCTGCCCCTTACAGTGATAAAGAACCGCATTAACCAGTGTGTGCGTATAATGTCCGGGCGATGGATGAACAACCATTCCTTTCGGCTTGTTTACAACAAGGATGTCATTATCTTCATAGAGAATGTCGAGCGGGATCGCCTCCGGAAGCACATCGAGGACTTCCGGTTCCGGAATACAGATACGGATCTGATCGCCTTCACAAACTTTATAATTCGGTTTTACAGGAGCAGAATTTACACTTACATTTCCATCTTTAATCAGTTTCTGTATATAAGAACGGGAAAGGTCCTGCCGTTTTCCGCTTAAAAAACGATCGATCCTTTCCCCTGTTTCAGCGCTTATTAACTCAAATTCTCCGCTTGCAAATTCTTCACTCATACTTACGTCCTTTTCAGAAAGCTAAAGTCATCATCTTTATAATAAAATAAAATAAGCAGAACAAAAGCAATACATGCACATACAACATAGCAGTCTGCAACATTAAATATCGGAAAATCAATCAGATTAAAATAAAAGAAATCTATTACATAATTCAGTCTCAGGCGGTCGATCATATTTCCGACAGCTCCGGCACAAATCAGAATACCGCAGATACGAAGCGGAATATATTTCTTCTGAAAGGGAATTCTGCCATATAGAAAAGCAAAAATAACAACAATTATTATTGCTCCTGCTATAAACAGGTACTGCATGTTCTGCATCATGCCAAAAGCAGCGCCTCTGTTTTCCAGATAACGCAGCTGAAATACGCCGTCTATGAGTACGAATGGATTTTTATTTTTCAGAAAAATAACTGCCAGATACTTTGTAATCTGATCCACAAAAACTGCTGCAATAAATCCCAGAAGAGCTGCAATATAACCTGTCTGTGCTCTTTTCCTTTCTGTTCGGTTCATTTCTTTTTCCATCCTCAAACATATTTATAAAGAACAACACATTGTCTGTTCTTTTTTGTGCGTCCACCTTCTTCTGCGAAACGGAATTTTCCCATTCCTCTGACAGATATAACGTCCCCCGGTTTCGGCTGATATCCGTTACTTGTAACAAGTCTGCCGTTTACGAAGACCCTGGCCCCTTCAATCAGACCGGAAAGCTTTGTCCTGGAGGAAGAAAAAGCAAGAGCCAGCAGACTGTCCAGCCTGACAGAAGCCGCCGTTCCCCGGATTTCTTCATATCCGGGCGTATAATTATTTATCTCTTCCGCCGGAAATTCGACAGCAGACACCGATGTGTGCCTGATCCGCTTCAATTCATGCAGAAGCAGCTCTGACATATCTCTGTGAATAAAAATCACCATATCTTCCTCCCAGGGAATAATATCCCCGGTCTTTGAGCGTTCCATTCCCAGATTTAATACAGCGCCCAGATAATCTCTGTGAGTCAGTTTTTCTGCATATTTCCGTTGCAGCGGAGAAATTCTGACCGCACAGAAGGGATATCCAGTTTCCACAGGGGATAATTCACTTTTCCCGTAACGTAAATAAAGAGCATCAGGAATAAACGCAGCCATCTGACGCTCTGCAGTATCATATCCGCCAAAAAGCTGATATCGTGAAAACAGCTGATTTTTTGGCAGACCATGCAAAATATTCTGTTCATTCAAATTCAGAAAATCTGTATATGTAACTATATCACGCTGATATGCAGTTCTGGAAAGATCAAGAAAACGTTTTTCCAGAAACTGCATATCTTTTTCCTGACTGTTTTTCTGCATAAGAAATTAATATCCGCCCTTTACGCTGGGAGTCTCCATGGATCCGCCCAGCAGATCCTGAAGATCGCCGGAAATATCTACATTTGTAGGTGTAACAAGGAATATGTAATTTGAAATCTTCTGCAGGTTTCCGCTGATTGCAAACGTCGCACCGGAAACAAAATCTATAATTCTCTGAGCGATCTCCAAATCCATTCCCTCAAGATTCAGAATAACCGTACGTCCTGAAAGAAGCGTCTCAGTAATTTCTCTGGAATCATCCACAGAAGTCGGTTTTACTACGCAGACTTCCATATTGCCTCCCCGTTTCGGTGCAGGCCGCATCGGCGTCACTTTATTAGAAGCGGGCTGAGATTTCTTATCTTCGCCCATGTCAAAATCGTCATAATCATCTTCTTTTGCATTTTTCTTTCCGAACAGTGAACGACGCGGTTTTTCTTCATAATCATCCTCATAATATTCGTCGTCATCATAGAAATCGTCGTCTTCGTACTCATCATCGTTCAATTTCATGATGTCCAGAAATTTATCAAACACACCCATCTTTACACTCCTATCTTGCGCTTTTACCTCATCCTGCGCAATTTTTTTATTCATACTTTCTGATCCAGATTACTAATTAAATATTATAATTTCTGGCACCAAAGATTCCGGTTCCGATTCTCACCATTGTTGCTCCTTCTTCAATCGCAACTTCAAAATCATTGGTCATCCCCATCGAAAGTATATTCACAGTACCATTATCAATGTTTTTTTCCTTAATGTCAACATATAATTTATGTAAATCTGCGAAAATTGTACGATTTTTTTCTGGATTTTCAACAAAAGGCGCAATTGTCATAAGTCCACGCACATTAATGTGAGGGAACTGAGCCGCATTTTCTATAAAGGGAATCACCTCTTCCATCTTCAGACCGAACTTACTTTCTTCCTCCGCAACATTTACTTCTACAAGAATATCCGTGATGCATTCTTTCTTTTCCGACTCTTTTTCAATTACTTTTGCAAGTTTCAGGGAATCCACCGAATGAATCAGTTCTGTTTTTCCTATCAGATATTTCACTTTATTAGTCTGTAAATGTCCGATCATATGCCAGCGGATATCATCCGGAAGCAGATCGTATTTTTCAGTCAGCTCCTGCACTTTATTCTCTCCGAAAACACGAACTCCCAGATCGTAAGCTTCCTTCAGCATCTCCGCAGGTTTCGTCTTGCTGACGGCAATCAGCGTCACCTCCTCGCGTTTTCTGCCCGCACGTCTGCATGCATCGGCAATTCTCTGTTCTACTTCCTGCAGATTTTCTCTTAACATATCATCATGCCTCCTGTTTTTCACGCGATTTATCACGAAAATATAATTTGCGTATTATTGTATACTAGTATACAACTTCATCCGGTTCTACGCTTGAGCCGTTCTGAACAATATGATCGTAATTGGAAAGGCCGTAATCTTCGCCTTCCTGTACAATACAATATTCATCATTTTCACAGAGTACTGTTACTTTTCTGAACACAGCATATCCTCTGTTAATATTATATACACCTTCAAGTGTTTTTGTATCATCAACACTATATGTTTCCGACGATTCCGGTTTTATAAGCACATCTCCTGTCTTTATATCACTCAGGCTTACGTATACTTCATCGTCTTCCGATATATTGTATATATCAATTTCTTTAAAAACTGCATTTCCGTCATCGTCCAGTAAAAGTACGCCGGTTGACGAACCATTTCCTCCCGTTGTCAGATAATCCCGGGTAACAATGGAAAAATTCCGCGTAACTACTGCGGTCTTTGGAATCTTCAGCCCGCTTTCATCCTCCAGAATCAGTTCAATATTCAGATATCGGTCCTCCGCGTACCGTATCATGGAATTATTGAATTCGAGACATCCGTAATACTTGCCTCCACGCTGTATCAGTGAAAAATCCGCATTCAGGGTCTCACTGTCCTTATCAATACGTACCTTTATAGTTGATGTCTCGTTTTCAGAAAGCTCTTCTGCAGTTTCATCGTCCAGCTGAACTATTACAGACCAGTCATCATCTGTAATCAGTTTATAAACCGGACTACCCAGACTGACATATGTCTGGTCTTCTATAACTGTGCTTTCATAAGAGGTCCTGTCAAAATCTTCTTCTGTAAAAGTTTCGCTGGTAAGACCTTCATATCCGTCTATCGTATAGGCCACAATTCCATCCTGTGCTGAAGAATAGGATACCGCATCCAGCCCTTCCGCACTAATCACTGCATCCAGCTGCTCTGTCTTCGTCTGACTCAGCTCATTTTGAAGGGATACCGTAATATCATTTTTCAAAAGATATACGGAAGAAAAATCTGAATCTTTATAATTCTCATTAAAATTCTGTATCTGCAGGACTATACCCGACTGAATATCATCACTCAGTGCTGTATTCTTACTGCCAGAAGATGTATTCTCCGTATCCAGTTCATTTTCCGTAAGAGCATAAACCTTTGCCCCTTTCTTTACTTTACTGTTTTCATTCTGATAAAAACTCACATATCCGTCTGCTTCTGCGTTAACCACGGTTTCATTTCTTATTACAAGACCGGTATAAGAATTGTCACGCACAATACTTCCTTCCCGCACCTCATAGGCATTAACCTGATCACCTGTAAAATAGGAAATAATCATGACAATCAAATAAATAAGTACCACAGCAAAGAGCAGGATGCCAAGATTCATCTCTCTTTTCTTTTTATATTTCTTTATATTAACAGACTGATTTTTTTTTGATGCCAAAGTCTATAATACCTCCTGTAGCTTATAACTTAATCAGTATACCATTTTCAAATGTATATTTCCAGTTTTTAAGGAAATAATAGGATTATTGACATGAAAAAGGAGGAAATAGCATGAAATGGTTCGATAACACTGCACTGACAATTGTCATTATTGGCGCGGTAAACTGGCTGTTGGTTGGAATCTTCCGTTTCGACCTTGTAGCCTTCCTTTTTGGAAATCTGAGCTGGATCTCAAGGATTGTATACACAATTGTAGGTTTGTGCGGTCTGTATCTGATCAGTCTGTTCGGAAGAATCAGAGGTATGTCGGAATAAAAGAAAACACTTTTTGCTGGCATGCCAGTAAAAGTAACAAGAAAGAGCCTTTCGCAGCTCTGAATATTCAGAACTGTGCAAGGCTTTATCTTGTCGTACCGGTCTGAAAAAGACCGGAAATGCTCTATTACATCTATCTAATTTGAAGAAGATGCCGATATCCCCTGCAGTATTCCCGCAGAGAACAACTGATTCATCTCCTCATACAGAATCGTTTTATCCTCAGCTCCCATAATAACTGAAATATAGGGCGTGCCGTCCGAATCTTCGTCATAAAGAATAACACAGTTTCCAGCTTTATTCGTCGTTCCGGTTTTCCCGCCTATAACTTGTACTCCGTTCGGAGCAACTGCATCTCCCGAAGCATAAAAATGAGTCGGAATCCAAGTTTCTGTTCTGGTTGTTCCGTCTGCCCCGGTTATAACAGCTGTATACGGATTCAGAGAAATGATCTCTACAAAACGTTCATCCTTCAGACATTCATTAAAAATCAGATATAAATCATATGCAGTAGTATAGTGATCATCATCGTGAAGTCCATGAGGATTAACAAAATGAGAATCCGTAGCGCCCAGGGCAGCCGCTTCACTGTTCATCAGTTCAACAAAAGCTTCTTCACTGCCCGATATATGTTCGGCAATCGCGACAGCCGCATCATTTCCTGAATGAAGAAGAAGTCCGCATACCAGATCATACATTGATAAAGTGTCTCCAGTCCTGAGTCCGCATACCGATTCGTCCCAGTTAAAATCTGTTGCATTTGCACTTACAGTAACTTTATCATCCATATTTCCATATTTCAGCGCAATGTATGCTGTCAATATTTTTGTTGTACTTGCCGGATAAAGCCGGTCGTAAAGATGATAACCGTAAACGACCTCCTTATCTTCCATATTAAAAAGACCTGCGCCGTGAAGTGCAGAATCATCCTGCATACCATCCAGCGCCACATCACCATCGGAGCTTACGCACAAATTCTGTGCGAACAGTTCGCCCTGATACAAACCGTCTGTATAAACTCTGCTTTCATATCTTTCAACAACATTACCATTCTGCGACAAAAAGATCATGACGGCAGCTGTACCTGCTCCCATGAAAAGTACAACGCAAAGAAGCAGTACCAGAATTCTGTTTGTACGATTTCTTCTTCTCTGTCTTCTCCTGCGCCGTCTCCTGTATTTATTATTTGTACATCTCACGCCAGTCAAGATCTCCTCTGTCCAATGCCAGGATCAACGCCTCGGCAGTTGCAATATTTGTCGCAATCGGAATGTTATACTTGTCGCAGAGCTGAACAATATCGTTGACATCCGGTTCATGGGAGCGTGGTGTAAGCGGATCTCTGAAGAAAATAAGAAGATCAATATTATTATTTTCTATCTGTGATCCAAGCTGCTGTTTACCGCCAAGATGTCCCGCAAGAAATTTATGAATTGTCAAATTCGTCACACTCTCAATCAAATTGCCTGTTGTCCCTGTAGCGTACAGTTCATGCTTGCTGAGAATGCCCCGGTATGCAATACAGAAATTCTGCATTAGTTTTTTCTTCGCATCGTGTGCTATTAATCCGATATTCATAACCGCTGTCCTCTCCTTACTGATATTTATTCGGCTGCAAGCCGACATTCAGGACGAAACCGATCCCCATAAAAAAGCACACAAGGGAAGTCAGTCCATAGCTTACAAACGGAAGGGATAAACCCGTGTTGGGGAGAACCATAGTCGCCACGCCGATGTTAATAAAGCTCTGTATGCCAATCAGCGAGGCGACCCCGCCACAGATAATCCGACCACCTGTATCTTTTGCCTTTAAGCCGATCAAAATACAATCTATCACAATTAATAATAGCAAAAATATGACAACACAACAACCCACAAATCCTAATTCTTCTCCAATTATTGCAAAAATAAAGTCTGTCTGCGGTTCGGATACAAAATTTCCGTTTTTAACAGAAGTTGTCTCATCATTGTTATATCCTTTTCCTGAAAGCTGGCCGGAACCGATGGCCATTACAGAATTCAGCTGCTGATAAGCCCCGTCGTCAGCATATTCCTCCGGATCAAGCCATGCAAGAATTCTTTTCTGCTGATAATCTTCAAGAAACGGCTGATTCGGCTGGACGGCTATGGCGAGCAGAATAATAACAGCCGGAACAATAACAGCGATTACCGGAACAATGTATCTGTATGTGAGCCCGCCAAGAAAAATCAAAGCACAGAACAAAGCTGCTATACAGATTGTCGTGGACAGATTCGGCTGTTCATAAATCAAAATCAGCGATGGAAGAATAAGCGCGACAGCCTGCAGAAGCGTCATTGGTCTGTTGATTTTTTCCTTACGGTCCATCAGAAACCTGGCAAAAAAGAGTATCATCAGTATTTTTGTCAGATCAGACGGCTGGAACTGGGTAAATCCCAGATTCAGCCACCTTTTGGCCCCGTTTGCCTCTGTACCGAATATCGGCACCGCAATAAGCATAATCAGATTTAGTCCATATAACGGCCAGTACAGTCCCAAAACCCACTTATAATCAATCAGAGAAATAATTAACATAGCTGCCAGTCCCAGCACAACTCCCATCATCTGACGTCCTGTGAGATCCGGTCTTGCGCTTCTCACCATAAACACTCCGATAATTGATAAAATAGTCACCAGGATTACAAGGCTGAAACGGTAATCTTTTATATTGTAATGAAGCTTGATATTTTTAAGAAAAGATTTCAATTTTTTTCTCCTGTATATCTTATATGTATATCTGTACGTGTTATCTCAATATTAAAATCATCCGGTGTGACTTCCATGTACTTTGAAACTGTATAATACAGATCTTTTGAGAGTCTGTCCACAGCATCCGGAGTACACTGTATCCTGTCTGACACAAGAAGGTTCTTCAGCCGCTCTTTTGCGACAAATACTGAAGGCGAATTCATAATGTGCCTCCCTGATTTCTGTGAAAGAAACCGGAAATTTTACCGAAAAGACCTTCCGGCTGTGAAAAATCATAAACCGGAATCTCTTCCCCTGTCAGTCTCCGGCATACCCGGTCGTATGCCGCGCCTGCCTGACTCCCTTCCCCCACAACCGGCTCTCCCTGGTTTGTGGCAATAACAACCTGTTTATCATCAGGAATCACTCCCAGCAGCTCAATCGCCAGAATTTCCGTAACGTCATCTACAGACATCATGTCTCCACGCCTGACCATATCGATACGAATCTGGTTGATCAGAAGCTGATTTTTCTTAATACCTGATGTCTCCAGGAGACCTATAATCCGATCGGCGTCACGTATCGCCGATACCTCCGGTGTCGTAACAACAATGGAACGCTCCGCTCCAGCTATAGCATTCTGGAATCCCTGTTCAATTCCTGCCGGACAGTCAAGAAGGACAAAATCATATTCATCTCTGAGGTCATCCACCAGTTTTTTCATCTGTTCCGGCGAAACACTGCTCTTATCTTTTGTCTGGGCAGATGGCAGCAGATACAGCTCCGGGAAACGCTTATCTCTGACCAGCGCCTGCTTCAGCCGGCAATTCCCGTTTATCACATCAACCAGATTATATACAATTCTGTTTTCCAGGCCCATCACAACATCAAGATTCCTCAGGCCCAGATCCGTATCAATAACAAGCACCTTTTTCCCCAGTCCTGACAGACCGATTCCTATGTTTGCTGTCGTTGTCGTCTTGCCGACACCGCCTTTTCCTGATGTAATGACGATTACTTCTCCCATGCTGCTTTTTCCTCCTACACATATTATAAGTACAAGCCCGGCCAGTCTGGAAAACACTGGGATGAATCAGAGACTTTTCCTTAAAGTCTCATACACCCGGCAGTTTCATCCACAAGCGGATCCAGATAAATACGTTTTCCATCCACCACCGCTATCTGAGGACCCTTTATTGTAAGGCTCTCCTGATAAATGATCTGACGTTTTGCTTCAATATCACCGATGCAAAGCTTTTTTGGCTGCATGGCAAGTGCGGCGACAAAAGCATTTCTGTCTCCGGACGCGCCCGCATGAGCCGAACCATAAAGAACACCGATGATAACAATATTCCCCTCTGCAATCACTCTGGCTCCCGGTTCCACATCTCCGAGAACAACAATGCTGGCATCAGACTCCAGAACCTGTCTTTTTGCAAGTGTTCCTCTGTAAAACAGTCCCTCCCGTTTCTGTATATCTGAAAGTGTCTGTTCCACAACGCTTCTGTACATCGCTTCCATTTTCTCGTCACGACTTATAATGCAAAGAATATTAATATCTGTATTATCACTGATTATTTTCAGCACATGTTCTTCTTCTGTACGGCTTAATATTCTTCCGCTGAAACTCAGCGCCATTTGTGCATTCTTGAAAAATCCGGCAGAGGCATGAAACTTTTCTGCAAGAGTATCCGCCAGGACGCCAAATTCTGCGTCCGGGCGGAGCTGGATATCTATTCCATACCTGCAGCTTCGGATTGTAACCAGCCTGTCCACTTATCATCACCATTCCTTTTTAATCACCTGCAAGTGCATCTCCCAGATGTGCCGCAGATCCGGTAATCAGATCGTCTGCGGAGTCGGGATCAAAATAAATACTTGCTATATCTCTTCCGATTTCCGCCGCATAGGAAGAACTGTAGCCATAAGCCATTCTGACCGCAACAGCAATCTCCGGAGAATCGGTGGGTGCATAACCGACAAACAACGCATGGTCTGCATGGACGCTACTCTGCTGTGCCGTACCGGTCTTTCCGGCCATATCAAAATCAAGCCCGGAAAATGTAGATGAATTTTCTACCATTCTCCGCATTCCCTCATGTACCAGATCCCATGTGGACGAATCGACTTCATCCATTGTACTCACAACTTCTGCCTGGTAATCTTTAATCAGATTGCCGTTAGAATCTGTTGTCTTGTCAATCAGTGTCAGATCATATACCGTTCCGCTGTTTGCCACGGCTGTTACATAACGGTTTAACTGGCTGACAGTAAAGTTGTTTGTACCCTGGCCGATGGCTGACTGAACAGCATATTCATCAGAAATCTCCGGTTCCGACTCAGGGATCTCTACTCCTGACGTTTCTGACAGCCCGAACATCGTTGCATATTTAGCCAGCTTCTCTATACCTGTCTCACTGTCGTAGTTTCCACTTGCATCCATACCAAGACTATATCCTACGTTGTAGAAAAACTCATTACATGAATTCTGAATACCTCCGACTACATTAAGATAACCGTGACCGCTGGGATAAATCCAACAGTGCGGACTCGGAGTAACTTCTGTAAAAGTACCGTCGCAATAAAATGACGTATTGGCGTTAATTACTCCCTCCGTCAGTCCCGCCACAGCAGAAACCATCTTGAAAGTAGAACCCGGAGCTGTTTTTTCCTGTGTCGCTCTATTGTAGAAGGTATTGGCCAGTCCGGTATTGAGCTGATTATAATAGGCTGAATCCATTGTATTAGCCAGTCGGTTATTATCATATCCGGGATAGGAAACGCAGGCCAGCACATCACCGGAATTAGGATCCGTTATCACAAGACCTCCCGAACAGGGCTCAAGAGCCAGCTGTCCGGGTGTGATCTCAAGATTCCGAATTTTATCCAGAAGCCATGAATAGGAATCAACACTTCCGCTTCTCAAACCATTATAAGCTGCTTCATCCATCGGAAGCACTTCCTGTTCGTATGCGATCGAACAGATCTGAGCGCCTGTGACACTTCCTGATTTTATAAGATATTCATAGAGAAGTTTGTCGAAACCACTGTCCTCATTCAAATATTCTTCCAAATATGTCAGTATTTCATCAAAAATCTCTGTTGAGCTCGAATAAGAGCTGTTTCCAAGCTTGGATGTGTCTATCCAGTTCTGCGTAATTGCATAATTCAGAAAATCATGAAGACTGACATCGCCTTCTGTATTCCAGGAAATATACATTTCATCTGAAGAATTAATCTCTCCGGTAAGAATAATTCCTGTATTTGCAGTAAGTACTGTGTCATAAATGTAATCCATGTAAGCCTGCATTTCATCTGATAAATCATTATAAACCGCGGCGTCTGCGCTCTGCAGTTCTGACATGATCTGCGGCAGTACAGATGATTTTTTCTCCTGGAAGATCGCATAAACTTCCTTCTCCGAAGTCTTTGCATCATCGCTGCTGAAATGATCCATATCTATAATCCTGTTAGCAATAAAGGAATTATACGCATCGCTGACAGGAATGATAATATCACTCGCATCTTTTTCTGTGGATGGGTCATATTCCAGAATATTCCGAAGTTTGGATGTTACGATGCCGGCAAGTTTTTCTTCCAGCAATTTATATGCATTGATCTGAAGATCTTTATCAATTGTAAGGTATACATCATTTCCGGCTTTCGGATTTGTTGTGCTGACAGTTTCAGTTACTTTACCCAGGTTGTCCACATAAAAGGTTGTCTCTCCCTTTTCGCCCTGAAGGATGCTGTCCATTGTCTGTTCGATACCGGATTTTCCCACAATATCAGACAAAGAATATCGTTTCTTCTCTTCCGCGCTCAGATTGTCATATTCTTCCTGGGAAATCTGTCCTGTATATCCTATAATAGAGGCAAAATACTCTCCATCAGTATATCTGCGCAGCGAATCTTCCTCAATATCCACACCTGTCAGTGAACTTTGGTTTTCCATAATGGCCGCCGCAGTTTCATTACTGACATCAAAAGCAAGAGTAGTCGTCATAAACTGCTGAAAACTGTTCAGCCCCATTGCATAACGCATATTGATCATTTTCAGGATATACTCCGGACTTTCATTTTCATCATCCAGACCATATCGTTCTGAACAAAGATAATGAATAATTTCCGCTGCCGAATTGTTACGCTGCTCCTCTGTCAAGTCGTCAATATACGCTTCCCCGTACACGTCGGCCACAAATCTCAGACGCAGTGTTTCATTCGTTTCCGCAAACTGATAATTGCCATAAGAATCCAGAATAATGCCGAAACTGTCTATTACGGAATCCCCGTGGGACTCAACAATTGTAAGTACCTGATCCAGGATATTATTAAGAATTTTATTTTTTTCTTTGGTTCCTGTATCTGACGGAACGGTATCTTCTATTGTAACAGAATAGGCCAGCTCATTGTACGCCAGCAGATTTCCGTTGCGGTCATAAATATTCCCGCGGGTTGCGGCAATATCCCGTGTTTTTCTGATCTGCAGCTCATAATTTTCAAGATAATCCTCCCCTCTGACAATCTGCAGATAAAAAAGACGTCCCAGAAGGATAGCAGATGTCAGAAGAAATACTACGATCAGCGTAACAAGTCTGCTTCGTATAATATACTCTCCTGCCTCTTTTATGCGGTCAATAATTTCTCTAAACAAATTTACTTGCACTCCTTTTTTCTTCTGCTTCGAGCTTCTGATTGATAAACAGAATAAGTGGATAGAATCCCAAAGTAATAACAATTGTATAAATCAGCTCGGGCACAATAATTCTGTTCAGATAATACAGAAAATCAAAATCGCTTCTCAGCAGGAACATAAGAAAATAAATTACAATTCCGTACAGAAATTCACTGATCGTAATCAGGAAAAGCGGGAGCTTGATATCCTCATCAAAATACACCTGTCGGAACAGGCCGTTTATAAATCCGATCAGTAAATATATCATGGCATAAAATCCGATCATATCTCCGAACTGAATATCTGTCAGAAGACCGGCTGCAATTCCTGTATACATTCCCTCCCGGGATCCCCGCATAAACCCGATCGAAGATGTGACAATGATCAGCAGATTCGGTTTAATTCCTGCGATTTCCAGGAACGGTAAAACTGTACATTGGATCAGATATGCAGCCAAAATCAGAACCGCTGTAATAATAATTCTTTTAATTTTTTTTGACTTCATCATAATCCCCGACTCCCCTTCTGGTGCTTATGTTTCGTTTTGTCCCGTGAGTTCAGCCTTTGTTGTAGTTATAACAAGCACCTCCTGAAGATTTTTGAAATCAACTGCAGGAGTAATATAGCCGGACCGGGTAAGATTGTTGGAATCCACATTTATCTCACTTACATATCCGATCAGAATACCCTGAAGGTATTTGTCACTGATATAAGACGTTACAATCTGATCGCCTACATTTACTACATTATCATTATTTTCCATCTGTTCAAACCGGATCTGCCCGTCGCTCATCAGAGAAAGATCCCCGCTTACAATACAGGTATCTGAGGTGGACAGGGCCATACCGCTTATATTACTGGAATCATCAATAATGGAACGGACTTTCGCCCACGTAGGCCCTACATCAACTACAATGCCCACAAGGCCGCTCTGCGCCATTACATTCATATCTATCTCAATGCCGTCCCGACTTCCTTTGTCAATGGTAAAGGAATTGAACCAGTTTCCGGAATCTTTCCCTATAACATGAGCTCCGGTTGTTTCATAATCTGCATAATTCTGATCCAGCTGATAAAGCTCCTGAAGCCGCTCCAGCTCTGACTGTTCTGCCTGAAGATAATTGTTCTCTGTTATCAGATTATTAACCTGCTCCTGAAGCTGTTCGTTTTCTGTTCGAAGCTGCTCCATAGTGTCAAAATTATCTGTCATATCTCCAAGCCAGCTGCCAATCTGGTTAATGCCCTGCTGAAGAGGTATAACCGTAACATTGGCCAGTGCTTTAAACGGTCCTCCCACTCTGTCTGAAAATGAAGACAGAAGCATCATGAGAATACAAAATGCTGAAAGTCCCAGCAATATATATCTGTTCGTAACGGATGTATGATTTTTCTTTTTCATATTATCTCAACCACCTGTAATTATCGTCCAACATAGAATAAAGAAGCCGTCTGTAATAAGCCTTGTCAGAAATAATCTTCTGAAGGCCTCTGACAGCGCACAGTTCAGCCTGCGGGGAACTTATAACAGAAAGTCCGATGCTCTCCTGAAGATATGTAGAGAGCCCTTTCATATTTGACAAGCCTCCTGTAAGATAAATTCCTTTCGCCTCTATCGCTCTTCTTACATCAGGAGGAGTCCGCTCGATCATTGTGCGAATCGCATGGACACATTCTTCAATCGGGTCTTTCATAGCTGCCCTCACCAGACTGATCGGAATCTCAGTCTGACCGGGCACTCCGGTAATCAGATCCCGGCCCGATACAGTAATAGCAGTGTCTGTTTTCTGATCGAATACTCCGAATTCCTTACGAAGCCTCTCAGCCGTCATTCTCCCGATCAGGAACTCAAGATTATGCCGTACAAGAGAAACAATTGCATCATCAAAACTGTCCCCGCCGATCTTGACCAGCCTGTTCAGCACGATACCGCCTGATGACAATACAGACAGTTCTGTTGTGCCACCGCCGAAATTAGCGATAAACGCTCCTTTTTCCTCCATAATGTCGATGCCGCATCCCAGTGCGTCGGCCAGCCCCCGCTCAACAATCCTGACAGATTTTGCCCGTGCCTCAGAATGAAAGACAAGGTCAAAAAAAGCTTTTTTTTCGACCTCTGTTACATCTGTGGGAACCGCGATCACATATTCCGACCCTCTTACAAATTGCCTTCCCGTTTTCAAAAGATTGCCCAGCAGATACTGCATATCGTCAAAATGGGCAATCACACCGTTTTTCATAGGAAAAACCACCTGTATATTGTCGGGAGACTTCTCATACATCTCATACGCCTGATCCCCCAGCGAGAAAATGTATTTCCTGTCTTTCATGGCAATTACATTTTTCTCGCACCATATTTCATTTTTTCTCTTATCAAACACTTTTATTTCATAAGTTCCCAAATCCAGTCCATAAACATTCCTGGCCATCTTATTCCATCCCTTATTATTTTACTCCTGCTTTTGCCGGAGGAATCCCTTTTCCCTCAGACTGATAAAACAATTATTTCCTATAATGATGTGATCAAGCAGCTCTATGCCGATCATGCTGCCCGCGCTCTGTATCCGTCGTGTAATCCGAACATCCTCTTTGCTGGGTGTCGGGTCACCGCTTGGATGATTGTGAAGAAGCACAATGGAAACTGCCCCTCTCTGGAGTGCTTCAATAAACAATTCCCGCGGCGAAATCAAAGCCGTATCTACAGTTCCCGTAGAAATATTCACCTCACTGATCAGCCTTGTGCGTGTATTCAGCAAAAGAAGTTTCAGGACTTCTTTCTGCTGATGCCGCATATCCTCCATATAATACTGCGCAATCGTATCCGGCGATGAAAAATTCAGTCCGGAAGCGGCAGACGCCTTGGAAAGACGCTTGGCCAGCTCCGACAGGCACAGAATCTGTACGGCTTTTACGCGGCCGATTCCTTTTACGCGAAGGAGATCTTCTCTTGTCCATCTGTGGATATTGAGAATGCCGCATTCACTGAAATCCGGATGAAGAAGCTTCTGTGCCAGTTCCAGAGAATTTGCTCCTTTTGTTCCTGTTCTCAGCAGAACTGCCAGCAATTCTCCATCTGTAAGATTTTCCGCCCCGTATTGTTCACATTTTTCGTAGGGCCGCTCATCACGGTACATTTCTTTAATTGTTTTTCCTGTATTCATGCTGCATCTTATCGCTGCGATGCCACTAATACAATGATTTATTTTATCACAGAATAAAAAAAGTGTATAGAGCCGTAATATTAATTTTCTGTGAATTCAAACTTTCGCCGCATATAACCGGCCCGGCTTTCTTACGAACCGCATGAAAAAATACCCGGCCATATTTACTGCTTCAGCCCGGATACATTCGTTTTATTATCGCCTCCGCCACACGCATCCCATCCATGGCGGCTGAAGTAATGCCTCCCGCATAGCCTGCCCCTTCTCCGCAGGGGTACAGCCAGGATATGCTGGACTCATACTGTTCATTTCTGACGATCCTGACCGGAGATGAAGTCCTGCTTTCCACACCGGAAAGAAGCGTATCCCCGTCATCAAATCCGGGAATTTTCTTCCCCATCCTGCAGATTCCCTCTCCCAGCGACCAGGCAAGCTCTTCCGGGAAAATCTGCCGGACATTGGCAGGTGTATATCCGCCTTTTATATTGGGACGTACCTTTCCAAACCCGGTGCCTGCCCGGTTCTTCAGATAATCTTCCAGCCGCTGTACAGGCACTTTTCCATTTCCCGCGCGCCAGGCTTTTTCCTCCAGTTCACGCTGAAATTCAATTCCTGCAAGAGGATGCGTGTTTTTAAAATCTGCAGGTGTAACGGTTGCAACAATGGCGCTGTTGGCATTTTCTCCATCCCGGTCCCTGTAGCTCATGCCGTTTACCGCCAGCCGTCCTTCTTCCGATGAAGCATTGACAACATAGCCGCCCGGGCACATACAGAATGAGTACACTCCTCTCCCGTTTTCCAGTTTTTCCGCCAGTTTATAAGAAGCGGCAGGGAGTTTCTTTCCTCTGTGTGTGCCGTACATATTCCGGTCAATCATTTCCTGGGGATGTTCTACTCTGACGCCGACAGCGAAGGACTTTGCTTCCATGCAGACGCCCCGGTCATACAGCATCTGAAATGTGTCTCTTGCACTGTGTCCAATCGCCAGCACAACCGCCTCTGTACGGATTTTCTCCCGGCCGTTAATGACAAGGCAGCCTTCCCGGGGAAGAATGTCTGTCACCTGACTGTGAAAGTGGAATTCACCACCCAGCTGGATAATACGGTTCCGCATAGCTTCCACTACGTCAATAAGAATATCCGTCCCGATATGCGGCTTCTGCTCCCAGAGAATGTCCTCCGGAGCTCCGAAAGATACAAATGTCTCAAGGACAAAGCGGTTTCTTCCGGCTGTATCTTTTACCAGAGTATTCAGTTTTCCGTCTGAAAATGTTCCGGCTCCTCCTTCACCGAACTGTACATTGGAGGAGGGATCAAGCACTCCTGTTTCCCAGAAGTGTGCTACATCTGCCTTGCGCTCCCGCACCGCAGCTCCCCGTTCCACAATCAGAGGTCGGTACCCTTCCAAAGCCAGCAGATATGCGCAGAAAAGCCCTGCCGGGCCGCTGCCGACCACAACCGGACGCAGTGACATTTTCTTTTTTCCGTGCTCCGGTATCCGGTACGGCTTTTCCAATACTTTCTGTACTCTGCCTTTTGTACATTTCAGAACGCGGGCCTCATTTTCCACAGTAAGATCAATGGAATATACATAATACAGCTCCGGCTTTTTTCTTGCGTCAATAGAGCGTTTTCTCACGGAATACTGCTTCAGATCACGTTCTCTGATCTGCAGTGATTTGATAATTTTCTTTTTCAGCTGCTCCGGGGTATGTCCCACTGGCAGCTTCAGCTGATTGATACGGAGCATAAGATTCCCTCTCCTCTGTTTAATATTCTTTTCCGGCTAAACTGACGCTGATTTTCCGGCCACATATCCGCTGGCCCAGGCAAACGTCAGATTATATCCCCCGCACATACCGTCTACATCCAGAATTTCTCCTGCGAAATAGAGTCCCGGCACATAAAGGGATTCCAGCGTATCCGGGTTTACTTCCGCCGTGTCCACACCGCCGCAGCACACCTGGGCCTGTTCAAAAGAATTGGTTCCTGTAACTGAAACTTTCATGGACTTGATCAGGCGGGCCAGCCTCATAATCTCCTCATCCGTAAGCTCCCCGGCCGTTTTTTCACGGGAAATACCGGAGAGCTTTATCCACAGATCCGCCAGTTTCCGATGAAAAAGTCCGATCAGAAACATTCCGGTCGTTTTTTCCGGTCTTGTCTTTGCCCGGGCCCGCAGAAATGCGGTCATCTGTTCATGCGTAAAATCAGGCATAAAATCAAGAACCGCATATACATCTCTTTTCTCATACAGCAGCCGGGATGCGTAACGGCTTACCTGAAATACCGGAATCCCTGAAATCCCATAATTCGTCAGCTGCAGTTCTCCTGTGTCCCGGGCGATACATCTGTCCTCTGTCCAGATGGACACGCTTCCGTTTGCCCGGACTCCCGCAAGACTTTTAAAGAATTTTTCACTGCATCTGATCTGGACCAGCGCCGGAAGAACCGGCAGTATCCTGTGTCCCAGTTTCCCGGCCAGATCATATCCGGAACCGTCTGACCCTGTAGAAGGCGCCGCTTTGGATCCTGCCGCGAGAATCACCCGGTCTGCCCGGATGTTTCCCTTATTTGTTTTCACCGTAAATCCCTTTTTTCCCGGACGGATCTCCCTGCATTCCGTTTCCGTCAGGATTTCCACATGGAGCCGGTCCAGTTCCATACGGAATGCGTCAAGCACAGCGGAAGCCTGATCGGAATTCGGATACAGATATCCGTTCCGGTTTTTTGAGTAAACGCCCAGCTGAAGAAAAAAAGAAATCACCTGCTGCGCGTTGAATTTTTCAATGATTTTCCATGGAAATCCGGGATTATCCGAATGGTAGCAGATCGGTTCCTGACAGGTATTTGTAAAATTACATCTGCCGTTTCCCGTGGACAGAATCTTCTTGCCGATTCTGTCCTTATGCTCCAGAAGAATTACATGAGCCCCTTCCGACGCCGCAGTTACGGCTGCCATCATGCCGGATGCGCCTGCGCCCGCCACAACCACATTTTTCATACTTTCCTCCTGTTCTCCCGGACAGCTCTGTCCGGGACAGCGGATTTTATTTCACATATTTATTTCAATAATTCTAAAGCAGGCTGCGTATTTTTTCCAGATTTACAACTCCTGCATCCACCATGCTCTGAAGAGATTTCAGAATGCCAAACCTGGCGTGCGCCCATGTCAGTCCCCCCTGAAAATAAACAGCATAAGGCGGTTTTATGGGACCGTCAGCGCTCAGTTCGATGGAAGATCCCTGAACAAAGGCTCCCGCCGCCATAATCACATCACTGTCATAGCCCGGCATGGCCCAGGGCTCCGGGCTTACATAACTGTCTACCGGAGCCGCGGACTGAATGCCTTTGCAGAACGCAATTACGCCCTCCGGTGACCCGAGGGTTACTGCCTGGATAATATCATGCCGTTCTTCCCTGCCGGAAGGGATAACCGGATACCCCAGTTTCTCATAGATGTTTGCCGCGAAAACAGCACCCTTCAAAGCGCCGCACACTACTGTGGGAGCCAGGAAAAAGCCCTGGTAAAAAGACTGCATAACGCCCAGAGAAGCGCCGACTTCCCTTCCCAGTCCCGGAGAGGTAAGTCTGCAGGCACAATTCTCAATCAGATTCTCTTTTCCGGCAATATAGCCTCCGATGGGCGCCAGTCCGCCGCCGGGGTTTTTGATCAGTGAGCCGACAATCATATCCGCTCCCACATCGGATGGTTCAAGACGTTCCACAAACTCTCCGTAGCAGTTATCCACCATGCAGATTACATCCGGGCGGCGTTCCTTTATAAAGGAGATCAACTCCCCGATCTCTGCCACTGAATAGCTTGGTCTTGTCTGATATCCCTTGGACCTCTGAATTGTCACAAGCTTCGTCTTTTCATTCAGGGCTTTCTCAATAGCCGGATAGTCAAAATAACCATTGTCCAGAAGTTCTACCTGTCGGTAGGTAATTCCATACTCGGCAAGAGAGCCGTTGGACGGACGGATGCCGATAACTTCCTCCAGTGTATCATATGGTTTCCCCGCCGGAGAAAGAAGTTCGTCTCCCGGGCGCAGATTTGCCGAAAGGGCCAGCGCCAGGGCATGTGTTCCGCAGGTAATCTGGGGGCGTACAAGAGCCGCTTCTGTATGAAATGCGGAAGCATAAACAGCCTCCAGCGTATCTCTCCCCTGATCGTTATATCCATATCCGCTGGCATACTGAAAACATCCTTCATTTACTCTGTTCTCCTGCATGGCCCGGATGACTTTAAGCTGGTTATACTCTGCGGTCCGGTCAAACTCCAGAAAACGCTCTTTTAACTCTGCTTCCGTCTTTTGCCCCAGCTCAAGTATTTCCTTTGAAATTCCCAATTCACTGTACATATATTCTGTTGATGTAATATCCATTATTCTTTTCCTGTCTTTCATCTCTTTTATTTACAAAATCTGTCTTTCTTCCAGGCAGCGGAGCATCTCATCCAGGATCTTTTTCTCATCCTGAAAAAACTGTCCTTTATCCAGCCAGATCACATCCCGCTCCCGCTTAAACCAGGTAAGCTGCCTCTTGGCAAAATGTCTGGTGTCACGTTTTATAATCCGCACAGCCTCCTCCAGAGAACACTCTCCTTCCAGACAGGCATACAGCTCTTTGTAGCCCAGCCCCTGCATGGACGTGCAGGTCCGCTTTACGCCCCGTTCTCTGAGTGACCGGACTTCATCCAGAAGCCCTTCTTTCATCATAACGTCCACTCTTCTGTCAATCCGTTCATACAGGCGGGAGCGGTCATCTGTCAGCACAAAATATGCGTATTGATACGGAGATTCTTTTTCCCGCTCTTTTCTGTTATGTTCTGAGATTCTTTTTCCTGTCTGTCTGTAAAATTCCAGGGCGCGGATCACCCGTTTAATGTTATTCGGATGAAGTTCAGCTGCCGCCTGAGGATCAACTTCATGAAGCAGCTGATGCAGATACTCCGGTCCTTTCTCCTCTGCCGTTCTCTCCAGTTCTCTCCGAAGAGACATATCGCCGTCATTTTCCGTAAAATCAATATCATAGAGCAGCGCCTGGATATAAAACCCGGTGCCTCCCACAACAATTGGAATCCTGTTTCTTGAATAAATTTCCTCTGCGGCCTGTTTTGCAAGATGCTGAAACTTTACAACATTAAATTCTTCTTCCGGTTCCAGCACGTCTACGAGATAATGTCTTATCCCGCCCATCTCTTCTCTGCTGATTTTAGCTGAACCAATATCCATTCCCCGGTATACCTGCATGGAATCGGCGGATATAATTTCTCCGTCCACTGCTTTGGCCAGCCCGATAGACGCAGCCGTTTTTCCCACTGCTGTGGGACCTGTCAGTATAATCAAAGGTCGTTTCATCAGACAATCCTCTTAAACTTCTTTTCCAGTTCTCTTTTTGTCATCGCTATAATTGTGGGTCTTCCATGAGGACAGTGGTATGGATTGTCCAGTGAAAGAAGCTCCCCGATCAGTGCGTCCATCTCCTGCGCCGAAAGTTTATTATTCCCTTTTACTGCCGCCTTGCATGACATGGAAGCCACTTTTACATCAATCAGTTCCGGAGTCATGGATGTAGTCAGTCCGTCGGACAGACTGTCGAGCATTTCCATAAGCAGATCCTTCTTCGCTATGCCAAACAGATTGTCCGGAACTGCGCGCACAGCGAATTCTTCTCCTCCGAAAGGCTCAATCTCAAATCCGATTCTTGCGAACCGGTCCATATGCGTATTCAGCACTTCCGCTTCCTGCATGGAAAGGGAGAGAATAATCGGCGGACTTAAATACTGGGAAGTAAATTCTCTGTTTTTCATCCCCTTCAGAGTTTTTTCATAAAGCACTCTTTCATGCGCGGCATGCTGATCAATAATATACAGACTGTCCCGATATTCCACCAGCCAGTATGTTTCAAACACCTGTCCGATCAGCTTGTATTCTGCGCGGACGTCCCGTTTCAGAAAATTTTCTTCAAACAGACCAAGCTGCACAGGTTTTCCCGTTTCTTCCTGTTTTTCCGGCCCGTCTGCTTTTTCAGCCGGCTCCGGTGCCACTCTGCTCTCCGGAGCATCGGGGCCATGCATCTGCTCCCGGATTCTCTCCGTCTGCACTTCCCTGGAACGAAAAAGTTCTCCGTTGGAAGGCACTTCCGCTGAGGATGACCGCTGATGATAAGCCAGAACCCGTTCCCTCATTTTGCGGATAAAATACTCTTCATCCCGGTCTCCGGCAGAAACTGCCGTATCGGTCTCTTTCTTCCTTGCTGATTCCGCTGCAGGCTGCTCAGAAGAAGACTTCACAGCTTCTTCTGCGGCCGGACGGCCCGTCTCTTTCTGTATCATTCCTGCGTCGGTCTGAATTTTATCCCGGATCATTGCCGGCTTACCCGCCGGAACTTCGTACCCGTTCTTTGGCTTCAGCAGGAAGGGACTTTTTTTCTCCGCCTGAGGGGACACAGAAACCGGATCAGGAACCTCGGCTCTCTGAATCAGCTCCGGCTCCAGAAGCGTCCGGTGTACGCCTTCAAAAACTGTATTATATACTTCCTGCTGTCTCTGAAACCGCAGTTCCATCTTGGTCGGATGTACATTGATATCTATTTCATCTCCCTTTACGTGAAAATGAAGAACTGCAAAAGGAAATTTGTGCTGCATGGAAAAGTCCCGGTAAGCATCTTCCAGTGATTTTGAAATCATGGGACTTTTTACATAACGTCCGTTCACAAAAAAATTTTCAAAATTCCGATTTCCTCTTGAAATCACCGGCTTGCCCAGATATCCGGAAATGCCGAAGCCGTTTTTTTCATAATCAATTTCCAGAAGATTTGCTGCCACATCCCTGCCGTAAACATTGTAAATTACATCCTTCAGCTTTCCGTTGCCTGAAGTGCGGAGCTTTTCCTGTCCGTTATTTAAAAACAGAAAACCCACCTCCGGGTGAGAGAGAGAAAGCCGCGTCATCAGATCCTGAACATGTCCTGCTTCAGTCATTGGAGTCTTCAGAAATTTTCTTCTGGCAGGGACGTTGTAAAAGAGCTGCCGGACCACAAAATTCGTTCCATCGGATGCCCCGGTATCCTCAAGAGAGAGCTCCTTTCCGCCTTCAATCACATATCTCGTCCCGAATTCAGCATCTTTTGTTTTCGTTATCAGCTCGGTTTTTGTCACTGCCGCAATACTGGAAAGAGCTTCCCCCCGGAATCCCAGAGAAGAAATAGCCGCAAGATCCTCCACAGTCCGGATCTTGCTGGTTGAGTGGCGAAGAAAAGCTTTTCTCACCTCATCCTGCGGGATTCCGCAGCCGTTGTCCGCAACCCGGATAAAAGAAATTCCGCCGTCGCGGATTTCTACCGTTATGGAATCGGCTCCCGCGTCTATGGCGTTTTCCACCAGTTCTTTTATTACTGAGGCTGGCCGTTCGATTACTTCTCCGGCGGCAATCTTATCAACTGTTATCTGATCCAGCACCTGTATATGCGGCATAGCTTTCTCCTTTCTGTTTTCTGGATGTTTTTCTTTTTCCTGATTTATTTACCATCTGTTTTTCAGTTTATTCTGCAGCCGGTATATAGTATTCAGCGCATCAATCGGGGTCATATTTCCCACATCAATATTTTTCAGTTCTTCCAGCACATCATCGTCTTTGACTGTGTCAAACAGAGACATCTGGGCAATATCTACTTCATCATATTTTCGTGTCTTCGGCTTTTTCTTTGCAGCACGTTCCTTCGAGGCAATTTCACTGACTTTTGCCGTAATATCTTCATTGCTCAGTTCTTCTACGATTTCCTTTGCCCGTTCAATAACCAGGTCCGGAACTCCCGCCAGTTTTGCGACCTGAATTCCATAGCTCTTGTCTGCCCCGCCTTTCACAATCTTTCTGAGGAAAACAATGTCATCCCCTTTTTCCTTTACGGCAATGCAGTAATTATTTACATTGCTGATCTTTCCTTCCAGTTCTGTCAGCTCATGATAATGTGTGGCAAAAAGAGTCTTGGCTCCCAGGAACCGGCTGTCGCTGATGTACTCGATCACTGCCCAGGCTATAGAAAGACCGTCAAAAGTGCTTGTTCCTCTTCCGATCTCATCCAGAATAAGCAGACTTCTGGAGGTCGCGTTGCGCAGAATATTTGCCACTTCTGTCATCTCCACCATGAACGTACTCTGCCCTGAGGCAAGATCGTCGGAAGCTCCGACTCTCGTAAAAATCCGGTCCGACAGTCCGATATTTGCCTTTGACGCAGGAACAAAGGAACCGACCTGCGCCATAAGCGCGATCAGGGCAGTCTGACGCATATAGGTGGACTTTCCTGCCATATTCGGCCCGGTAATAACTGAAATTCTGTGCTTTTTATCATCCAGATATGTATCGTTGGCAATAAACGTTCCATTCGGGATCATACGTTCCACAACCGGATGCCGGCCGTCTTTGATATCAATAACGCCTTTTTCGTTGATATTCGGGCGGACATAACCGTTGCGTTCCGCCACCAGCGCCAGGGAGGCAAATGTATCCAGCCACGCCACTGCCTTTGCCGTGCGCTGAATCCGGTCCACCTGAGATGCAATCTGATCCCGGACGCTGCAGTACAGCTCATATTCCAGAGCATACAGTTTGTCTTCTGCTCCGAGAATCATATCCTCCAGCTCTTTCAGCTCCGGAGTAATATAGCGTTCCGCATTGGCCAGTGTCTGTTTTCTTGTATAGTAATCCGGCACCATCGACTTGTAGGAATTGGTCACTTCCAGATAATAGCCGAACACCTTGTTATATTTTATTTTCAGATTTTTGATTCCTGTTTTTTCCCGCTCTTCATTTTCCAGTTTTGCCAGCCAGTCTTTTCCGTCGGACTTGGCTCTTCTGAGCTTGTCGACCTCCTCATTATAGCCGTCCCGGATAATATTTCCCTCTTTCATGGCAATGGGAGGTTCGTCCCGGATCGCGCTTTTCAGCAGGCTGCACAGATCCTCCAGCGAATCCATATCCTTATAAATCTCTTTCAGCAGATCAGACTGCATTTCCTCAAGCAGATACCGGATGGGAGGCAGCATTTCCAGAGAAGTTTTAAACGCAGTCAGATCCCGCGGATTGGCTGTCCCATATGTAATCTTCGTAAGCAGACGTTCCAGATCATAAACCGGAGACAGATACTCCCGGATTTCCTCTCTGGAAATCGCCTGATTTTTCAATTCTTCCACGGCATCCAGCCGAAGTACAATTTCTTTTTTATCAATCAGCGGCTGCTCTACACATTTTCGCAGCATCCGGGCCCCCATAGCTGTTTTTGTCTTATCCAGAACCCAGAGCAGGGAGCCTCTCTTCTGTTTTTCACGCAGAGTCTCACACAGCTCCAGATTTCTCCTGGTGGCGCTGTCAAGAAGCATATATTTTCCCGTTACATACGGCGTAATATGCGTCAGATTGGAAAGAGAGTTCTTCTGGGTCTCCAGAAGATACTGAAGGAGCGCGCCGGCACTGATAATGCCGCAGTCATAATCCTCCAGCCCCAGGCCGCCGAAGCCTGATACATGAAAATGTTCCAGCAGCTTTTCTCTGCACAGAGAATCGTCAAAATACCAGGATTCCAGAGAATAAATGGTAATGCCCAGCCGGTCTTTCAGGCCGTCCAGGTCCATTCCGCTCATATAAAAAGCTTCATTGCAGATAATTTCCGCCGGCACGAATCTGCTGATCTCGTCCATCAGCCTGGCGCTGTCCGGCAGCTCCGTCACCAGATATTCTCCGGTGGAAATATCCGCGACAGAAATACCGTACCGGTCCGCAATATAGACAATACACATAATATAATTATTTTTCGTCTCATCCAAAGCCTGCGCATCTACGTTTGTACCGGGGGTAACAATCCGCACAACTTCCCTTTTTACAATTCCTTTGGCCTGCTTCGGATCTTCCATCTGTTCACAGATAGCCACCTTATATCCCCTGGATACAAGTTTATTGAGATACCCTTCCACAGCATGATACGGAACGCCGCACATGGGCGCCCGCTCCTCCTGCCCGCAGTTTTTTCCTGTCAGGGTAATTTCCAGTTCCCGGGATGCAGTCAGTGCATCATCAAAAAACATCTCATAAAAATCGCCTAGACGATAGAACAGAATGCAGTCCTGATACTGGGATTTTGTCTCCATATACTGTTTCATCATTGGTGTTAATTCAGCCACATTCTTACTCCTTTTTCTATGGTTTCTCTCCTGCTGTTAAAGCATTTTTTACATTATATTCTGTTATCTGTTTCCTGCTCTACTAGATTATCACAAAAAAACGGCCCCTTCAAGCAGACTGCCGGCCTGTATCCGGGAAAATTCCTCTTTTAGATTACATGGAATTCCGGCCGTTCCTCCCCATATATATAGCAGAGGACATATCCGCTCAGCAGAATTCCCACAGCGCACAGTCCGGAAAAAATGATAATAAAAGGCAGACAGATCTGTCCCATGATCTGAAACGGAAGCCCGGTATAATCCCACACATTCCATCCCAGAAATTTGTTGACAATTATTCCTGTAATAAATTCACAGGCTGTTACAAAAATAATACACCAGCCCACCTGTTTCCAGAGCGGCTCTCTCCATCGGGTCCATATTCCCTGCTGAGCACAGAAGATCAGGCAGATTCCTCCCAGGAGGAACATGGTCCAGTGGGAAAAACCCCGGAATATCATTTCAAATCCATAATAAAGCGTTCCGCCCACAACAAGCAGAAACAGATACTCGCTGAGTCTTTTCATAAAAAACCGTCCTCTCCATGTATTTTCAACATCTTATACATAGTCTGGACGGTTTTTGATCATTTATTAGTGGCAGTTTATGCCCGTTCTCCCAGATAATAAAAGCCTCTGCATTCTTTTAAGCTGACCGGAACAAGACTGCCGATCAGAGATGCGTCTCCCGGAAAATGAACCAGAAGATTATTGCTCAGTCTTCCTGTCACCAGAGACGAATCATGTTCGTTTACACTCTCAACAAGGGCTGTCTGAATCGTTCCCTGATGCACTGCACATGTCTGTGCCGCAATATCCTGGACTTCTTTCAGCAGTCTTTCGAACCGGTCTTTTACCACCGCCGGATCTACCTGATCTCCCATAACAGCTGCGGGAGTTCCTGTTCTCCTGGAATAGATAAATGTAAACGCACTGTCATACCGCACTTTACGCACCACATCCAGAGTATCCTGGAAATCCTCTTCCGTTTCGCCCGGGAATCCTACAATAATATCTGTTGTAAGGGAAATATCCGGCACAGCTTCCCGTATTTTTCTCACCAGCTCAAGATACTGTTCTTTTGTGTATCTGCGGTTCATTTTCTGAAGAATCCGGGTACTTCCGGACTGTACCGGCAGATGAAGATGTCTGCATATTTTTTTTGACTCTGCCATTACCTGTATCAGCTCGTCTGACAGGTCTTTCGGGTGTGATGTCATAAAACGGATCCGTTCAAGCCCGTCAATTTTCTCCACTTCCCTTAATAATTCTGCAAAGCTCATAGGATTATCCAGTGTCTTTCCATAAGAATTGACATTCTGGCCCAGCAGCATTACTTCAACTACGCCGTCCGCAGTCAGGCGTTCGATTTCCCGGATAATGGCTTTTGGATCACGGCTCCTCTCTCGTCCGCGGACATAAGGCACGATGCAGTAGCTGCAGAAATTATTACAGCCGAACATTATATTCACCCCGGATTTGAAGGGATATTTTCTCTCCACAGGAAGGTCTTCCACAATCTTATCCGTATCTTTCCAGATATCGATCACCATACGTCCGGACTCCATGCGTGTATAAAGCAGTTCAGCAAATTTATATATATTGTGGGTTCCGAAAATCAGATCCACAAAGTGATAACTTTTTTTCAGCTTTTCAACTACCTGAGGCTCCTGCATCATACATCCGCACAGAGCAATCATCATATGGGGATTTTTCTTTTTAGCTCTCCCCAGCTGTCCCAGGCGCCCGTATACTCTCAGGTTTGCATTTTCCCGTACCGTGCAGGTATTATAAATCACAAAATCCGCCTTTTCCTCCTCCGGTTCTTCCATATAGCCGATCTCTTCCAGAATGCCGGTAAGTTTTTCTGAATCTCTGGCGTTCATCTGACAGCCAAAGGTAGTAACGCAGAAAGTAAGAGGCCTGGCTGCCTCTTTTTTCATTTCCTCCAGATGTTTTCTTGCTTTCTCTATAAAATAATACTGTCTTTCCGGTTCCGCAGACGGAATCTCAGAAAGCGTCTGATCTGTCTCAATCCTGTTTTCTTTCATTCTTTATTTCCTTAATATATGTATTTTGTCCTTAGATAAACTGGTTTCTTTCTGAATCATATGCATAATCAATCAGGGCAAGTTTTTCTGTCAGTTCTTGTCTGCTGATCTGCATATCTTCACACATCTCATCCAGCGAACTATAAAAATCTCTCAGTTTTGTGTTTACTACGCCCAGCAGTATCACCGGATCTCCGGGAAGTCTGTTCTGCATTTTCACGCCTCATTTCTGCTTTTGCAAAATTTTTCTTTTATTATGACGGAAGCTTTCCTTTTTTTCCGTATTTTTCTCCTAGATTGATAATTGTCCCGTCTTTTTCTTCTACATCAATGTTATTGAGCTGACCGCGCAGATTCCTTCTTACCAGTTCGAGATACTCTGCCCGAAGTACTTTCTGTTCTTTTTTTTCAGCCTCGGTCAGCCCTTCCGCCTTTGATTTTCTATACAATTCATTAATTCGGTTTATCTTCTGTTTTTCCATACCTGATTCCTTTCAGACAATATTTTCAACTTGAATAATTTTCAAGAAATGCATACAGTTCCTCTGTCGTAGATATATATTTCCCTGCCGCTATTTCCTGCTGTACTTCTTCCGGAAGATCCGTCAGGAGGATATCTGTCATTTCATAGATTGTAGTACGGTCGCTCAGATACACTGTTACATACCCCTGCAGATAACTGATCCAGTATCCGTCTTCCTCACCTTTTTTTTCCTTCACCGCCTCGCCTTCGGCGGCAATGCTTTCTGTAGCAGCTTCCTTCTCTGCGGCAGCTGCCTGCCTCTCCATCACATGGCGGTAGCTGATCTGATACCCTGCGGCTAAAAGAGCTGTAATCAGTAAAAACACAGCCAAAAGGCCAATCACGTACTTTGTCTTCATAAGGATCCGCTCCTTTTTTAGTTACAGTATTGGCCTTTTTTCTGTTTTTTATTCAAAAGACTCTCATCAGACTTCTGCCGGTTTTTCCGCAGGCAGAAGGTTCAGACGTTTGCAAAGGCGAAGAAGTCTTGCGCCCATGGGAAGTGCTTCAATATCGTCTTCTGATAATGTTCCGATTTTCAGAACAATTACAAAATATACCAGAACAGCTGCCAGAATTGCCACGATAGTAGGAATATATCTGCCGCCGATCAGCAGATCCAGCACCAGGTGAACCGCATATGCCACAACTCCCATTACCAGCGCGGCAATCAGCGGTTTTACAAATGTATGTACGATATTCACCCGGAACCCGCATACCTTTCGGATCTTTCTCTGATTCAGATAGCACATGCACAGAGCAAATACAATGTTGCTGCATACAAGCGCATACACATTCATTCTGAATACTGTCATCATAATTATAAATGCAGCCAGATGAATTACCAGCGAAATCCCCGCGTTTTTTGCCGGACTGGACATATGGTTTAGGCCGTGCAGAACGGAATTTGATACAGAAGACCAGCCATAAAGAACGACAACAGCGGCGCCCAGCATAAGCAGATTGGCAGGTGTGGCGCTGGCATCATTGTACAGCAGCACCATCAGCGGAGACGCCAGTGCAATAAATCCGACACCGCATGGAATCGTCAGAAACATGGTAAGACGGATTGTCTGATCGATTTTGTAATGTACCTGTTTTTGAGTTCCCGCAGTAACCACTGCTGTCAGACTTGGCACAATGGAAGCACTGAGGGCATAGGGTATGGCCATAGGCACATTGATTAATGTATCATACTTCGCCGTATAAATTCCCTGCAGCGCCATATATTCCTGTTCCACATATCCCTGGGCGTCCATAATATGATTGAAAATCGTCAGGTCAAGAATCTGATTGATATTATAAACCGCCGTGCTCAGTATAACCGGCACAGCTGTAAAAATAAGCACCTTCAGAATATGAGAATAACTTTCTCTTCCTCTGGTCCGGTCCCGTTTCAGCTGTTTTTTAATGACGCCCTTGTACAGCCAGAGAACAAAAATGAGAAACAAAAGCCCGGCAACAGCCCCGGAAACTGTTCCGATGGTACTGCCGGCCGCGCCATATGCCGGTCCCAGCAGTTCCTCTCCTGCCTTCTCACCCGCTTTGATACCGATTCCGAAGAGAATACTTGCCCCTACAATGCTGACTACCGCGTTGACCAGCTGTTCGATAATCTGGGAAATTGCGGTAGGAACCATTGTATTCAGTCCCTGGAAATAACCTCTCAGGACTGCCATAACCGCCACAATAAAAAGGCCTGGCGCCAGAACTTTCAAAGCATATACACTCAGCGGTGATTTCATTACATATTCCGAAATAGCTCCTGCCCCGAAAAAGATGGCAAGAGTAATTATCAGGCCCACAATAAATGCAAACACAAGGGAACACACAAATACACGGAATGCATTTCTGCGTTTTCCTGAGGCGACTCTCTCGGACACAAGCTTGGACACTGCCGTAGGCAGGCTGTAAGACGAAAGCATCAGCGCCATTGCGTAAACCTGATATGCATATCCGTAAAAGCCGTTTCCTTCATCGCCCAGTATATTTGCCAGCGGCACACGGTAGACAACTCCGATTACCTTGGTAATTACTGCCGCCGCAGCCAGAATAGCCCCCTGAACAAGATAATCATCTTTTTTCTGTTTTCTGTTCGTATGTGATTCCGACATATCAGTCCTCCTCAGTTTTATCCCAATGCATCTCTTAATAAACAATTACCGCGGAATATTTACTTTTTGCATAATGCCGCGCTGTCGTTCTTCCATCAGAAGCCGTTCTTTTTCCTCCATATGATCATATCCAAACAAATGCAGCATACTGTGCGCGATCAGAAAAGCATACTCTCTCACCGGAGAGTGACCGTACTCCTCAGCCTGTGCCAGTACTTTATCTTTGGAAATAACAATATCGCCCAGCATCAGTTCACCGGTTTCCGGGTCAAAAGCATCCTGAGGTTCACTTTCAAGCCATGAAAAATCTCCCGGTCGATCGTATTCCAGCATAGGGAAAGACAGAACATCTGTAGGGCGGTCAAGACCTCTTGAAGAACAATTCAGTTTTCTCACTTCCTCATCCGTTGTAAGAAGAATGGTGACTTCCGCCTCATAAGGACACTTTTCATATTCCAGAGCCGCCTCAACTACAGTTCTCGCAATTTCCTCCGTGTCGAAAGGAAGGGAACTGCCGCCCTCCTCTTCTATATAGATACTCATACCTTTCTCCTTCTGCTGTTCTTCTGCCTTGCAGTGTTCTTTTCATAATCTTCATAAGCCTTTACGATCTTCTGTACAAGAGGATGGCGGACAACATCTTTACTTGTCAGAGTGCAGATGCTGATTCCCTCAATACCTTTTACAACCTTTTCCGCCACATCCAGACCAGATACCGCTCCGGAAGGCAGATCTTTTTGAGTGGAGTCTCCCGTAATAACAACCTTGGATCCAAATCCGATTCTTGTCAGAAACATTTTCATCTGGGCGGGCGTTGTATTCTGCGCTTCATCCAGAATGATAAACGCATTGTCCAGCGTACGTCCGCGCATATAGGCAAGGGGAGCTACTTCTATCAGACCTTTCTCTGAATTTTTAAGAAAGCTCTCCGCCCCCATAATCTGATACAGGGCATCATACAGAGGCCTCAGATACGGGTCGATTTTGCTCTGCAAATCGCCGGGAAGAAATCCGAGTTTCTCCCCCGCCTCAATCGCCGGCCTGGTCAGAATAATTCTCCCCACTTCATTCCGCTTAAACGCTGTAATAGCCATTGCCATGGCCAGATAGGTCTTTCCGGTTCCCGCAGGTCCCAGTCCAAAAGTAATCATGCCGTCACGGATCGAATCCACATAGCGTTTCTGCCCCAGTGTTTTCGGCTTAATAGGTTTTCCCTGCAGCGTATGACAGATCAGATCCTTATCTATGGCGACAATTCCCTCTTCCTGGTCTTCAAATACCAGCGAAATCGCATAGTCTACATTCTGTTCTGTAATAGTATTGCCCCGCCTGGACAATTCCACAAGCTGTGTCAGGATACGAAAAACTTTTTCCGCGGCCGCCTGCTCTCCGACAATTTTTATTTTTCCGTCCCGCGCAATCAGAGTGACATGAAATGTCCGCTCCAGTTTTTTTACATATGCGTCAAACTGGCCGAATACATTTGCCTCATGTTCGGCCGGTATCTCAATCATCTGTTCTGTCAGACTCATCTGATTCTTTCCTTTCAACAATTAAAATCTCCGTATCTGCCTCCTGTGTGATTTTTTCATTCAGGTATAATGTGCCAGAAGCAGACGCGGAATTTTTGTTCAGTTGTATTTTAACATCATTTCCTTTTATTTGAACACCTTTTTCTTCCATTTCTCTGCAAAAAAGGGCGAAATCCGCGCTTAATTTCTGCCGGATCTCCTCACTGCTGTACTTTTCCGTCTTAAATGAATAAGATTTTGCGGTTTTCGCGCCCCAGGAAAAAGGAAGATAAAAATTCTCCCCCAGTCTGATCTGCTGCTCTTCTGTGAGAATTTCACTGTATTCATATTGATTTTTCAGACTTCCCACAGAAACAGTCCATCCGAAAATACGTACAAATCCCTGACGGCTTTCTTTTCCGTCATATATTTTTTCCTGACGGGTCAGAGGCATTGTATTCTCATATTTCATTTCTGTGTCCGCATAGATATCCGCATCGGACTGCTGATACTGATATCCTGTCACCTCGCCGCTGTCACTGAGCACCTCAATTCTTCCGCAGACAAGAATATCCCCCTTTTTTACTTCGTCCCCCACGTGCACCCGGGGGACGCCGGAGCGGGTTACGATTTCTGTAATTACACCGTCCGCCGTGGCTACCAGGTCTGTAGGATGCTGTTCCTGTATTCCGGTTTCTTTTTCCTCTTCCCGGAAGGTATCCTCATTTTCTTTGATCTGAATGTTCAGTCTGCTTCCGTCAACAGACGCAGACACCCAAACGATATCATTATATTCCTTTCGGATGGCTTTTACAATACCCTGACAGTCAACACGGCTTTTGAGCATAAACGGCGTAACATCTTCCGACGCCAGAAAATCTGTCAGCGTAGAATCTGTCCATTTCTCATTTCCTTCAAAATGAATATCCCAAATAAACACAGAATAAAACTTTAGCAGGGCGGCACACAGAATAATTCCTGCAAAAAACAGTCTGCGTTTCCGGTACCGCACAAGAAAAAACGGCAGCCCGACACGGCGGACAATACAGATTTTTGTATGAGTTTTTCTGGCCAGGGGCCGGACTTTTTTTAATCCGGAAACAGACATATACATCTCATAAGCATCTCCTGCAGGTGCAAGTCCCCAGATATAGATTCCATGATAACAGCACATATTCAGGAAACGTTCCGGTGAATATCCTTCCACACGGATTCTGACATACCCTTTCATACGGCGGATCAGCGAATGTATCAATCCCCTCTCCTCCCATCATTGAACTCAATGCTGTCGATTCTGCCTGTTATTTTCATTTCATCATTTGTATAATACTCAATATTCAGCCGTTTTCCTGTCAGACGCATCTGGCCTTCCCTGGCCTGAAGCCGTACAAGGCAGTCCGTATACTCTATAATCCCTCTGTAATTTTCAACACAGACCTCCGATGCACCTGTAATTGTAACAATCGATGCCCCGAGTACAACGTCTTTCGGCATACTTGCAGCCGATGCAAGCCTTTCCCTGATCTGTTCTCTTTCCATAAAAACGCCACACATACGCCTTTTATAGCCAGTATATGTGCAGCGTTATATTTCTTATTCCTCTTCTTTTTACGATACTGATATCAGAAATCAGTTAATAATAGCTTTGATAAGTGGCTCTCCTGCCGGCTCTGTATCTGAAAATTCAAAACATGCCGCCAGTTTTTTTCCCGCCTCTTCCAGGCGGTGTCTGTCGTTTGCGTGAATAACAGCGAGAGGTTCTCCCTTTTTTACATAATCGCCTTTTTTCCTGCACAGTACCAGCCCCACGGAAAGATCAACCGAGCTGTCCTTTGTTTCTCTTCCGCCGCCCAGGAGAAGGCAGACCCTGCCTACTTCCTCTGTGAGAATATCACAGATATATCCTTCTCTTTCAGAAAGCAGAGGTTCCTGAAACGCCGCCTGAGGCAGACGCTCCGGGTGAACAGCCTCTTCGGGATCTCCTCCCTGAGCCCGGATAAATTCCAGGAATGTCTGAAATGCCTTTCCGCTTTCCAGGGAATCTTTCAGCATGCCGGCGGCCTCTTCCGGAGTATCTGCTTTTCCTGCCTTAACTGTCATATAAGCGCCAAGTACTAACACAAGCTCCTCCAGATCTTTCGGACCTTTCCCCTGCAGCGTAAGAATCGCTTCCTTTACTTCCAGGGCGTTTCCCACCGCATATCCCAGCGGCTGATCCATATCAGAAATAACTGCTGTCATATCTTTGCCCGCCAGTTTTCCTATGCTTACCATCTCTTCCGCAAGAGCCTGCGCGTCTTTCAGGCTTTTCATAAAAGCGCCGTCTCCTGTTTTTACATCCAGTACAATTGCATCTGCTCCGGAAGCAAGTTTTTTACTCATTATACTGGCGGCAATCAGTGACATCTGGTCCACCGTTCCTGTCACATCGCGAAGCGCGTACAGTTTTTTGTCAGCGGGCGCAAGATTGGCTGTCTGGCCTGCAATTGCAATGTGAATGGTATTTACGTTATGTACAAACTGCTCCGGAGTCAGACTGACCGAAAATCCGGTAAAACTTTCCAGCTTATCAATTGTACCTCCCGTATGCCCCAGCCCTCTGCCGGACATTTTTGCCACCGGGACGCCGACAGACGCGGCCAGCGGGGCCAGTACAAGAGAAGTCTTGTCCCCCACGCCGCCGGTGCTGTGTTTGTCTACCTTGATGCCCTGTATGCCGGAAAGATCCAGCATGTCCCCGCTGTGCGCCATAGCCAGTGTGAGCTCTTTCGTCTCTTCCGGAGTCATGCCTGCAAAACAGATCGCCATCATCATGGCAGACATCTGATAATCCGGTATCTTTCCGTCTGTATATTCCCGGATCATCCATTGTATTTCTTCTTCTGACAGGGCATATCCTCTCTTTTTCTTCACAATCAGATCACACATATTCATAAGAGATGCCACCTTCCCTTTCTGATTCTCTCCTGAGGATTAATAATCCAGGCAGGCTCTCTCTGTCACATAGGGACGCACATAGGTATCCGCCACTGCCACATGTGCCGGGTGGGATCCGTATACGGCAATATCCTCCGCTTTTTCCATAATACTTACAAGCGCAATATCATGCGTACTTGAAGAAAGCGGTTCGTCCACAAAATTCATCTCAAGCAGCCCCGGCACCTTTCCCACCAGTGCGTTCAGATTCTCCTTCATAGCCGCTTTCAGTCCCGGCCTTTTTTCCTCCGGAATCTCCGGTTTAAATTTCCACATTACAATATGATGTACCATAATTAATTTCTCCTTTTCATTCTGTTTTTATTGCTTTTTCTCTATCATACATTTTACTCAGCTTCCGGATTGCGCCCGCGCAGTCTTTGATAATAAAATCTCAGTTTTCCCACAAGAATGGTCAGATACCGGAGCACCGGCTCTGTAGCAATTGCAAATACCACAAACAGCATAATGCATTCCATAGTCATTCCCGTAATGGCAAACAGATCATTCAAATAAATGCTGCAGAACAGAAGACCCGCTATACATCCGCAGAGAATTACAGTCCGCAGTACATTCATCGGCGCACTGATCTTATAAAGAATCATAAAACCTACAATAGCAAGCAGCATGGTGGCCGCCGTAGAAATATCCGTAGAGTCTACATGGAAAGTGCGTCCGAATATAACCAGCGCCCCGACTGCCAGCGCATCTGTAATAGCTGCGGGCAGCGCTTTCAGAAATACGTTTGTAAGGAAATGTCCCTTGATTCTGTTTTTGTTCGGTTCCAGCGCGAGGAAAAACGCAGGGGCACCGATGGTAAACATACTGATCAGAGAAATCTGGGACGGCTCCAGCGGATACGTAAACGCAAATGCAACTGAAATCAGACTGAGCAGGAAGGAAAAGATATTTTTTACCAGAAACAGTGTTGCCGATCTCTGAATATTGTTTACCACTCTTCTTCCCTCCAGAACAACCTGAGGCATACATGAGAAATCAGACTCCAGAAGAACCAGCTGAGAAGCCTGGGCCGCCGCGTCGCTTCCGGAGGCCATGGCAATACTGCAGTCTGCGTCTTTCAGCGCCAGCACATCATTAACTCCGTCGCCTGTCATTGCAACCGTATGCCCCGCCTCTTTCAGAATCTGTACAAACTTTCTCTTCTGATTCGGTGTAACACGTCCGAATACCGTATTCCCGAGCACAGCATCCCGCATCTTTTCCTCAGTATCCAGCTCTGAGGCATCTGCATATTTCTCTGCATTCTGGATTCCGGCCTGCTTTGCGACTCTTGAAACTGTAACCGGATTGTCCCCGGAAATCACCTTCACTTCAACCCCCTGCTCCGCAAAGTAGCGGAATGTTTCCTCAGCCGCCTCCCGGACCGGATTGGCAAGCAGAAGGAAAGCGAGGGGCGTAATGCCATGCTCCAGGGGTCTTCCGTCTATATTGCCGTCATAAATACCGAAAACCAGCACTCTGGCTCCGGAAGCCGCATGCTCTGTAATCTCGCCGGCATAATCCTCATATTTTTCCCTGAGTACAAATTCCGGCGCCCCCATTACGTATGCACCATGCGGGAAAGTAACGCTGCTGTATTTTGTTGCAGAAGAAAATCCTGTTTTCGAGACAGGCTTTGCTCCCGATGAAGACTGAAAATATTCTTTCACGGCTGCCATGGTAATATTATCCGTATCCATGGCAGCCGCAAAGTCTCCGATCATCATATTCAGGGGCTGCATGGTCCCGGAATCATATGCGTCTGTCGAAATAACATCCTGTACCTTCATCGTATTCTCTGTGATTGTCCCCGTCTTATCTACACATAGAACATCAACCCGGGCCAGTGTCTCAATACACTTCATATTATGAAGCAGAACTTTTTTTGTGGCAAGGCGGATAGAACTGACCGCCAGAGCCACAGTGGCAAGAAGGTACAGACCTTCCGGAATCATACCGATCACTGCCGCTACCATAGAAGTAATGCTGTCACGGAATCCGTCGTGCTGTACAAAAAATGCCTGCCAGAACAGAATAAGTCCTATTGGTATAATCGCAATGCCGACACATTTCACAAGCTTATCCAGTGACCGGATCATCTCCGACTGTTCTCCTTCCTGCATCTCCTTCGCCTGAAGAGTCAGTTTGGAAATATAGGAATCTTCGCCTACTTTATCCAGTCTTGCATGACACTGTCCGGATACAATAAAACTTCCGGACATCAGTTTGGCTCCTTTTCGCTTTGTAATCTCGTCCGCTTCACCCGTAAGGAGGGATTCATTTACCTGTACCTCGCCCGCGCAGACTTCTGCGTCTGCGCAGACCTGATTGCCTGCCTTAAATATAACGATATCATCCAGAACCAGCTGTTCTGCGTCAATAACATATTTTTTCCCGTCACGGACGACCGTAGCATGCGGCGCATTGAGCATTGTCAGCTTGTCCAGCACCTGTTTCGCCCGGATCTCCTGTATAATTCCAATCAGCGTATTTGCTATAATAACCGGGAGAAAGGTAAGATCGCGAAAAGAGCCGACCAGGCACAGCATCACGGCAATCACGGCAAAAATCAGGTTAAAATACGTAAATAAGTTCTCTTTTATAATATCTTTTACAGATTTGGACGGCGGCTCTACCGCACGGTTTGTCCAGCCGTGAAGATAGTGTTCCTGAACCTGCTGTCCGGTAAGGCCCTTTCTGTAATCCGGCTTATAGCGGGTTGTCTCAATTCTTCTTGGTCTTTGTATCTCTGAAATATCCTGTTTTCTTCTCAATGGCATATCGGTCTGTCTCCTCTGTCAGCTTTTTATCCATACCCTGATTATCTCTCTTCTCTTCTGTCATGTCAATCTATAAAACCTTTTGCCGAAAGTCCTGTTTCCGCAATCACCGGAAGTGCCGTAAGGCTTATTCCGAAAGCGTAAATGCCTCCAGATTCCCCTGCTTTGTCTTATCGCCGCCGCAAAAAGCCGGCACACAGAAAAACACATCTGTATCCCGGCTTTTTTGATCAGTTCCTATTATTTCTTTCTTTTCTTCAAGGCGCATTTAATCCCTTTAAGGATCTGAATAATCGGAATATTCAGTGCTGCCAGTCCGTAGACAATCAGAAGCTGATTAATATTCAGCGTCTGTACTTTAAAGATATTGTGCAGTCCCGGGATCATTACAACTGCAGTAATCAGGATAAGACCGAGAAGGAACGCGCCAATCAGATAAATATTGTTGAATACTCGTTTTGTAAATACAACCGGTCTGTCGGATTTGCAGTTAAATCCGTGGAAAAGTCTTGCGGAGCAAAGGGTCGCAAAAGCCATTGTCATCCCAAGCATCGTGTTTGCTCCGTTCTGGTAGCCAATCAGGAAAGCTGCCATTGTCGTTGCTCCGATAGAAAGTCCTTCTGTCGCGATCTTAAGCAGGAAATCCTTTGTAAGAATCGACTCATTCATGGGTCTTGGCTTCTCGTCCATTACGTCTCTGGAGCCCGGTTCCAGTCCCAGCGCTATTGCCGGCAGACTGTCTGTCAGAAGATTTATAAACAGAAGGTGAACCGGCGCGAAAGGTACCGGAAGGGCCATAATAGACGCATAAAGTACCGCCAGAATAGCGCCGAAATTTCCGGACAGCAGGAACTGGATCGAGTTCTTGATATTCCGGTATATATTTCTTCCGTTCTCTACCGCTTTTACGATTGTTGCAAAATTATCATCTGTCAGCACCATGGCTGCCGCATCCTTGGAAACCTCGCTTCCGGTAATGCCCATGGCAACACCGATATCCGCCTGTTTCAGGGCAGGCGCGTCGTTGACGCCATCGCCGGTCATGGAAACAATATTTCCTTTATCCTGCCATGCACGGACAATACGGATTTTGTGTTCCGGAGACACACGTGCATAAACAGAAATTCCTTCCACAAAATCCTTCAGCTCTTCATCGGACATCTTATCAATTTCCGCGCCCTCGCATGCCTCAGATTCGTCTTCGAGAATACCGATACGTTTTGCAATAGCCGCTGCAGTTACTTTATGATCTCCTGTAATCATAATCGGACGGATACCTGCTCTCTTACATTCTGCTACAGCTGCTTTGGATTCTTCTCTCGGCGGATCCATCATGGCAATCAGGCCGATAAAGATCAGATCATACTCGTCATCCAGCGTAAGTTCTTCTTCGTCGGACACAACTTTGTATGCAAATGCCAGCACGCGGAGACCTTCCCGTGAAAACTTCTGATTCTGATTTTCAATCCTTGTCCGGTCTTCGTCTGTCATCGGACGGATTTCATCCCCGATCTGAATCTGAGTCATGCGGTCAAGGAGTACGTCCACAGCGCCCTTGATCAGCATAGTAGGAATCCCTTCCATTGTATGTTTTGTTGCCATCAGTTTCCGGTCACTGTCAAACGGATTCTCACTCTCCCGCGGATATTTTGCGCGGACAGCCTCCGGTTCCAGTCCCAGCTTGCTGCCCAGATTAATCAGAGCTGTTTCTGTAGGGTCACCGATTTCCACACCGTCTGTATTCTTAGAATCATTGCAGAGCATACTGCTGATCAGCAGCCGGCTCTGGGACGGATCACTAACATCTACCTCTGCTGCTTTAATACATTTATCATCTACGTAGTAATCTTCAACGGTCATTTTGTTTTGTGTCAGTGTACCGGTCTTATCCGAACAAATCACCGATACGCTTCCCAGACCTTCCACCGCCTGCAGTTTACGCATAATTGCATGTTCTTTCGCCATCTTCTGCGTACCGAAAGAGAGCACAATAGTAACAATTGAACTGAGCGCCTCCGGAATCGCCGCTACTGCAAGGGCAACTGCAAAAAGGAATGCATCTACCAGATCATCTCCTCTGAAAATACTGATTCCGAACAGAATCGCACAAAAAACCAGAATCAAGATAGAAAGCTTCTGGCCGAACTGGTCCAGATTGATCTGAAGCGGAGTCCGTTTCTCGGAGGTTGTCTTCAGAAGGCTTGCAATTTTACCCACTTCTGTCTCCATACCGATTCCTGTTACTACGAAAGCTCCTCTCCCGTATGTTACAAAACTGCCGGAATAAACCATATTCAGCCTGTCGCCGAGCGGCACTTCCTCTGCATTGATCACATCGATCGTTTTTTCTACGCCAAGGCTTTCACCAGTCAGCGCGCTTTCATCCACCTTCAGGCTTGCACACTCTGTAAGACGGCCGTCAGCCGGAATATAATCCCCCGCATCCAGCATAACAATATCGCCTACAGTAACCTGAGAAGACGGAATCTGAATTTCCGTGCCGCCCCGCAGTACCTTTGCTTCCGGTCCGGAAAGTTTCTTCAGACTTGCCAGAGACTGCTCGGCTTTCACCGTCTGTACAGTTCCGAGAATCGCATTCATCGTAATTACAATCAGAATAACTGCGGTACTTTCCACTTCTCCGATAAATCCGGATACAATCGCCGCAATAATCAGAATAATAACAAGAAAATCCTTGTACTGTTCAAGAAAAATCTGAAGAACTGTTTTTTTCTTCCCTTCCACAAGCTCATTCGGTCCGTATTTTTCCTGATGCTCCAATACCTGTTCGTCGGTGAGCGGTTCCAGAGAACCATTGACTTCCATAATCGTCTCTTCACCAGTCATTTGATAATACTGTTTCATCTTTGCCTCCTACTGTTTTCTTTGCGGTGCAATAAAAAATGAGCCTTCTATTGCACAACCTTGTTATGTAATGCAATAAAAGTCTCACCATTTAATCACGATACGGATGAAAAATTTCCATCGTACTGACGATATCGCAAACGCTGCATTTCAGCGCCAGTTACTCCCTTTTATTCAAAAGATAATATAATTGATTTTCCTGATTCTGTCAATAAATTTCACAAACTTTTCACGCGGTTTGCAGCAGGGCAGACACCGCACCCTAATACTGTTCCCGGAATTTCCTGTTCCAATACATACAGATTTGAATTTGTGGGCGGAGAATTTCCGTCGGAAAGGGATGAGGAAGTGCCGGAGGACGCACTTTCGTTCGGACACAGCGCAGCGGTACATAAGAGCGCAAAAGACGCGCTCTAAGTGCCGGCGCTGTTTTACGGTCCTCCATCACCCCCTCATCCCTTCCCGACTGCGCTTTCTCCCCCACAATTTCAAATTCAAACAAGAAGAAACGAAGACAGAACTTTATCGGCTGACACAAGACTGTATTCCGCGCTGCTGTTTGAAAGCAGG
>ERZ1090861.124-NODE-124-length-50403-cov-13.402638_pt1 | contig 50403 bp, 47 predicted proteins | sample MGYA00478482_ERZ1090861 | MGnify/ENA primary metagenome ERZ1090861 (study PRJEB33644, sample SAMEA5815744) | chicken gut metagenome | biome: Chicken; feature: Gastrointestinal Tract; material: Caecum | place: Ireland | collected 2019-01-01 | study: A study of the... | reverse complement strand
AATATGTAAAATATTAAATTACAGAATATTCTGAAAATATATAGGGCTGTAAATCAGGAAATTCATATTTAGAAGAAAGAGCGGCCGGACAACATATAAAAAAAACGCTAAAGTCTTGGCGGAGAAAGAAATATGATATTGACAACTTACTCCGGCGATGTTATTTTTTTGTTAAAACCATGTAAAATAAATGACAGGAGGAAGACAAAGAATATTGAGTGCAGATGCGGCATACTGCCGCAGGCAGAAATTTTTGTTTTTCCCTGTCTTTTTTTGCGTAAAGATAAGCTGTAATTTTACATGGCAACAAAAAAGAATATATGCAAAGGAAGAGAAAGAGAGGCAGCTTTATGGATGTTTCATTTTCGGGATTTTTTCAGGAGGTATTATCAAATCCTGTTTTGACAATCACGGTATTGCTTACCCTGGGCGTTATTTTTGTAAACGGATGGACAGATGCGCCGAATGCGATTGCCACATGTATTGCGACACGGTGTATGAAGGTGCGCTCCGCGATCTGGATGAGCGCGGTATTTAATTTTCTGGGCGTGCTGGTTATGACCCATATCAACAGCTCCGTGGCATCTACCATCAGTAATATGGTGGATTTTGGAGGAGAGACAGATATGGCTCTGGTAGCCTTGTGTGCGGCGCTGTTTTCCATTGTGGTGTACAGTGTGGCGGCGTCTGTATTCGGTATTCCCACCAGTGAGAGCCACAGCCTGATTGCCGGCCTGTCGGGAGCGGCAATTGCCGTGCAGGGAGGTGTCGGCGGCATTAATTTCGATGAATGGGTCAAGGTTCTTTATGGACTGGTATTAAGTCTTGCTCTGGGATTTTTTACAGGATGGATTATCTGCAAGATCCTTTCTGTCATCTGCGCGGCAATGGATAAGCGTAAAACAGATGGATTTTTTAAAGGAGCTCAGATTTTCGGTGCTGCATTTATGAGTTTTATGCACGGCGCTCAGGACGGACAGAAGTTTATCGGAGTCCTGTTTCTGGGAATTGCCTTCTGCAACGGCCAGAGCAGTGTAAATGGCATGACGATCCCGGTATGGCTGATGCTGCTTTGCAGTGTGGTTATGGGCGTGGGAACAAGTGTAGGCGGAGAAAAGATTATTAAATCTGTAGGCATGGATATGGTCAAGCTGGAGAAGTTTCAGGGTTTTTCAGCGGATCTGGCAGGTGCGTTCTGTCTGCTGCTTTCCAGTACATTCGGAATTCCGGTGTCCACTACCCATACAAAGACAAGCGCGATCATGGGCGTGGGAGCAGTAAAGCGGATCTCGGCAATTAACTTTGGCATTGTAAAGGACATGATGCTGACCTGGATATTTACATTTCCAGGCTGCGGCCTGATCAGTTTTGTAATAGCAAAGCTGTTCCTGGCGATATTTTAAAAATATATTAATCGTACTATAAAATAAAAAAGGAGTCCTTTTGCAGGACGTACAGGAGGAATAAAAAATGGGAAAGAAACAGGATGCATATTATTTTAATACTTTTACGGCGTGTGCGGAGGATGCCTGCAGAGCGGCTCAGCTGTTGAAAAGCGTACTTGAAAATTTCAAGCCGGAAGAACTTGAAACACAGCTTGAGAAACTTCATGAGATCGAGCACAGTGCAGATGAAAAAAAGCATGACATTATGGATCATCTGGCAAAGGAGTTTATTCCGCCGATTGAAAGAGAAGATATTGTATCTCTGAGCCAGAATATTGACAATGTTACAGACAAAGTAGAGGATATTCTGCTTCGCGTTTACATGAATAATGTCAGCCGGATCGGAGAGGACGCGCTGGCTATGATGGATGTGGTCGTACAGTGCTGTGAGGCGGTGCGGGAACTGCTGCAGGAGTTCGCGGATTTCAGACGATCAAAAAATCTGAAAAAAGTAATAATCCGTATTAATGATCTGGAGGAAGCTGAGGACAAGCTCTTTATGACGAGCATGAGGAAGCTTTATATAGAATCAAAAGATCCCATTCATATCATTGCCTGGAGAGAGATCTATATTTATCTCGAACGGTGCGCGGACGCCTGCGAACATGTGGCAGATGTGGTAGAAAGTATTATAATGAAGAATTCATAAAAGCATAACAGCACGCAGAGTATGCAGCTGTGGCCTGAGAAATTTTTTTCTCAGATCACAGCTGTATTCTTTTTATACAAAAGATATAACCATGCAGGAAATTCCGGTTGCAAAATGTCGGGAAATGGAACAGAATAGATGATATAGAGAAAACACAGAATATTCAGGTAAATCAGAAGGATCGGAAAGGAAGAAAAATGGAGAGTCAGTCTTCAGAGATTATTATTATCGGGGCGGCTATTATAGATATTCTTGTCCGCCCGGCAGATGAAGAAGTATTCCGGTCAGGCTCTTCTTCTGCGGAAGAGATCCGTATGTCTACGGGGGCGGATGCTCTTAATGAGGCAACGGTTCTGGCCAGGCTGGGGAAACGGGTGCGCCTTGAGACGGTTATAGGCAGCGACCGGGCGGGAGCTTTTATCCGGGAACACTGTCAGAATTCAGGAATTGAACTTCCGGAAGACTGTGAGAGAGAGGGACTCCCGACGGGGATTAATGTGGTTCTTATAGATAAAACGGGAGAAAGACATTTTCTTACCAATCCGAAAGGATCCCTGCGCAGCCTGACTCTGGCGGATATCCATATGCCGTTCTGTGAAGACGCCGGCATTGTGTGTTTCGCGAGTATTTTTGTTTTTCCACGAATCGGCGCGGAGGAACTTGAGATTATCTTCCGGCAGGCGAAAAAGCAGGGAAAAATCGTATGTGCAGACATGACGAAACGGAAAAAGAATGAAACAGTGAAAGATATTGCCGCTGCGCTGCAATATGTAGACTATCTGTTGCCAAATGCAGAAGAGGCCATGCTTCTGACCGGAGAAGAGACGGTAGAAGAAGCGGCGGATTCCCTGGCAGAAGCCGGAGCAGGCAATGTAGTAATCAAATGCGGTCAGAAGGGATGCTATTTGAAAAGTGCACAGAAGTCAGAATGGGTTCCTGCTGTAAGCGGGGTAAGATGCGTGGATACTACGGGAGCGGGAGACAGCTTCGCGGCAGGCTTTGTGTATGCTCTATCAGAAGGAAAAAGTCTGAGAGAGTGCACGGAATATGCCAATCAGTGCGGCGCAAAGGCTGTAGGTTCGGTGGGGGCTGTTGAATGGACGGAACAGATATAAAAAATGGGAAGGAGCAGAAAATATGGCTGCTCCTTTTTATAGTTATAAATTGTTAATGCTTTCTGAATTTTTCTAAAACAAGATGAAGGATACGGACCGTTTCATCAGATGAGTAAAACATATTATCATATATATTATGACAGAAGTCAAAAAAAGTAAAAAGCAGACCAGGTTCTGATATATCCAGGTAAACCAGATTTGTTCCGGAATCGACAGGGAACATGAGGTATCCATTTTTCTGACTTACGAAAAGGAATAACTGGTTTTCTACATTCCCTATATTATGCTTAAGCATTCTGTATTTTTTTAGTCGGCAGTCATGTAAAAGCTGTCGCAGTAAGTAGATTCTGTCCGACATATCCAGAGGCATATAAGCATCAGCCGGATATTCTCCGATCTTTCCGGTTTCCATAAAATGAAGAATCCCATTTATTGAAAAAATATAAGTTATATTATTTGATTTTTGTTCAGCTGTCAGTTTTTGTGTATAATTTTTGAATTTTTCTATAAAAAGTGCCCGGTTCGGAATGTCGTGAATAATATACTTTTCCATAATGCGGTTTGTAATAAAAGGTGTCAGACAAGGCGTCATTTGAAAAGAATATGCTGTATTCTCTCCTGCCATGATGGCAGTAATATATTCCAGTTGGGCAAAAATATTATCGATTCGTTTCAAAAGAGGAGTTAACCGATTAATGTATTTATCAAAAATACTTTTAAATAAATTAATAGAAGCAGGATCAGATGTCAAATAGCCTTTCTGGATATCAGCGGATAAAAGACATGCATATTTTTCGGAAATTACAATATAGGGAAACATTCCGATACTGTCTGTTTTGGAGGTAATATTATCATAGTAATAACAACAGTTGTACATTGGGATGGTTCCATACAGCGGTAGAACCTGCCTGAGGCAGTTCAGGTTATAATTTCTATGGGAATGAGTTGTCATCGAATTATTATTTAAGCAGATAATATGATCAATCCGGGTATTAGCCGCACTGCTGCTTTCCGCTGCGAGAAACGCCATTATATATTCGAAATCCGGCTGAAACAAAAGGCGAAGGTGTCCGGTATCCTTAGTTAATTCCAAAAGAATAATATGGGACAGCGCATGATTTATTTCATTCCGCGAGTTCAGTACAATAGTGCCGCTGGTATTCAGTACGGATACGGATGTGGTATCCTGTTCTGAAAAAGAGGACTGCGTCGGGTTGAATTCCGAAAAAAATTTCAGTACATCTTTGCGGCGGTAATAATTATCATGACCGAGCAGAGAAATCTGGTAAGCTTCCTGAAGCTCTGCTTCTTCAGCCGGAAGGAGATGCAGAAATTTGCATATTTTATTAACCATTTCAGAAGAATTAGGTTTCCGTTTCCCATTGATTATTTTGTACATATTAGAGCGGTCCAGACCACAATATTGCGCTAGAGCATAGGTTTTTATATCTTTGCTGTGGATATAATAGGCCAGCAGTTCCGAAAATTCAGACATGAAAATCCCCCTCTAAAAATAAACTGTGAATAGAAGTATAGATAAAATGAAATAAACATTCTATAAAATCTGAAAAATTTTTTTGACCACAAATTGTGACACATATTGAGAGAGGTCAGGTTCCTTCCTAAAATACAGGCAACGACAAATTTTTTACTTTAGGAGGGACTATAGTTATGGGCAAAAAGCTTATGAGAAAAATGCTCGCTCTTCTTGCAGCTGTATGTATGCTTGCGTCAATGTCGCTGACTGCATTTGCTGTAGAAGGAGATACGGAGAGTACAGCGGCGGGCGTTACAGGTACTACAGAGGATCCGACAGACGGTATTCTTCAGGTTTGGCTTGCATATGAAGCCGACAATGGAAACAGAACTCTGCTTTCAGGCGGAACGTGTTTTCTGATTAACGAAGAGTATGTACTGTCAAACTATCATATCTTTGATCTTGATTCAGATGCCGGAAACGGAAAGACTCTGCGCGACGTGGCGGAACAGCTGCTGGGCATCGAAAATCTGGCGGACAATGACAAGCATCTGAAGATTTTTGTATATGCAAACAGAGATATGACAACAGAAGCGACAATCCATGAAAGCGTACAGAGCGCAACGATGGACTTTGTTGCACTGAAGCTTGCTTCAAAAATTTATGACAGAACACCTCTGGTACTTGGAGACAGTGACATTGCGTACCAGCAGGATGTGGTATACGCACTGGGCTTCCCGACAGATTCGATCGAGAATAAAGAGTTCAATACCAAGGCGGATGTTTCTGTTGTAGATGGAACAATCTCAAAAGTTACGACAAGAGAGAAAGCAGATGTGTTTGAACATACAGCGCCGTTGAATCACGGAAATTCCGGCGGTCCGCTGCTTAACCCGATTAACGAAGTAATTGGTATTAATACATTCAGTTACGGAAATGATGATGGACAGAAATATTATTCTGTACAGATTAACGCGATCAAGAGCGGTCTTGATACATTTGGTATCGCCTATGCGGACGGAACACATGACCGTGTGGACATAGATCCGACTCCGAATCCTAATCCAAAGCCGGAAACAGTGACGTTAGAAGAGTTGCAGACTGCAATTTCATCTGCAAAGGGAATAACGGCAGATGGTTATACAACAGAAAGCTATAACGCTCTTCAGACTGCAATTTCATCAGCAGAGACAGTTGCGGCAGGCAGCCCGACAGAAGAACAGATTCAGGCAGCCATGGACGAACTGTCAGCAGCAAGAAACGGTCTGGAGTCAGAAGATCCGATACTGCCAGAACCGGAAGATGAGACAAACTGGTTCCTTATTGGCGGCATCATTGCGATCGTAGTTATTGTTATTGTTGTTGTGATTATTATTATTGTTGTGGCATCCAGGAGCGGAAAGAAAAAAGCACAGGGGACAGTTCCGGGAGGCGACGGCGTAGTACCTCCGTATGCTGATCCGGGGAAAATGACACCTCCGGTAGATGGCGGATACGGTCCAAGCTATCCGACAGGCGGCGGTTATGCAGGAGGTATGGGATATGCTCCGGCGGCTGATGGAGCAGGCGAGACCACACTTCTCGACTCAGGAGCAGGCGAGACCACACTGTTAGGCGGCACAGGCAGCGCGGCATATCTGATCCGTAAGAAGAACGGGGAGAAGATCGCGATCACATCCCAGAACTTCGCAATCGGAAAAGAGAGAAGAAGAGTAAACTACTGTATCTCAGACAATACTTCAGTCAGCAGATACCATGCAGTTATTACGAAGAAAGGTTCGGACTATTATATCACGGACCAGAAATCAAGCAACTTCACATTTGTAAACGGCGTACAGCTCAGCCCCTACAATGAGACTCTGCTGACAGACCGTTCTACAATTAAGCTTTCAGATGAAGAGTTTGAATTTCATTTATCATAAATAGCTGCGCAGGAGACTGAGATGAGATTTGTAAGTATTGTACATAGTGACATAGGTATAAAAAAGAATACAAATCAGGATTCAGTCCTTATCAAAGAAGCGGTTACAGATTACGGCGAGGTGTTCCTCGCCGTGGTCTGTGACGGTATGGGAGGTCTTGCGAAAGGCGAGGTCGCCAGTGCTGCTTTGGTCAGGGCTTTTTCCGATTGGTTTGAAAACCGTTTCCCACTGTTTCTTTATAAGAGCAGAGAGGAGAATGGAATCAACCGTCTGGAGCTGGAAAATGATCTGAACCGGATGGTTGTTGAGGTAAATGCAAAGATTGCCGAGCATGGAAAACAGTTTCATGTAGCTATGGGGACAACAGTGGCAATGATTTTGTTTGCCGAGGGCAGATATTACATTATGAATATCGGAGATTCCAGGGTATACAGGCTGGAAAGAAATAAAATGATACAGCTGACAAAGGATCAGACCTTTGTCCAGAAAGAGATTGACCAGGGAAGGATGACCCCGGAACAGGCGAGAAATCATCCCCAGCGCAACGTACTCCTTCAGTGTGTAGGAGCAAGCGAAGTAATTATTCCCGAATTTGAATACGGAGAATATAAGGAAAATGAATTGTATATGGTGTGTTCAGACGGGTTCCGCCATCAGATTACAGAGGAAGAGTTCTGTAAAATCATCGATGTGGAAAAAATGAATACAGAAAAAGATATGCAGGATGCTGCAGTGTACTGTACGGAATTGAATAAATCACGGCAGGAGAAGGACAATATATCCGTCGTTCTCATCAAGACGTGTTAGAGGATAGAGTATGCTTGAAATAGGATCAATAGTAGACGGGAAATATAAAATATTGAATAAAGTCGGCCAGGGCGGCATGAGTGTTGTATACCTGGCCATGAATGAGAGAGCCAATAAACAGTGGGCGATCAAAGAAGTCCGGAAAGACGGCACCAAAGATTATGAGTTCGTAAAGCAGGGATTGATCGCAGAGACCGACATTCTGAAAAGACTGAATCATCCGCATCTTCCCAGTATTATCGATGTCATTGATTGTGAAGACACATTCCTCATTGTCATGGACTATATTGAGGGAAGGACGCTGGATTACTGGCTGAAAAAAGAAGGAGCCCAGCCTCAGGAAAGAGTAGTGGCGTGGGCAAAGCAGATCTGTGATGTGATGGGCTATCTTCATTCCAGAAAACCTCCCATTATATACAGAGATCTGAAACCTTCCAATGTTATGCTCAAACCGGACGGGCAGATAATGATCATTGACTTCGGAACGGCGCGAGAGTTTAAGGAATACAACTCTGAAGATACCAGATGTCTGGGAACACAGGGTTATGCAGCTCCGGAGCAGTACGGCGGTCATGGACAGACAGACGCCAGAACAGATATCTACAATCTGGGCGCGACGATGTATCATCTTCTGACAGGACACAATCCGAGTCTTCCGCCTTATGAGATGTATCCGATCCGGAAATGGAATCCGGCGCTGTCTTCGGGTCTGGAGGAGATTGTCCTTAAATGTACGCAGTACGATCCGAATAAACGTTATCAGTCCTGCGCGGAGCTGATGTATGCCTTAGAACATTATACAGAGCTGGACGCAGAGTATAAGAAGAAACAGAACCGGAAATGGAAGACATTTATCGCGTCCTGTTCTCTGACAGTAGTTTCGCTGGCAGCATGCGTGGGATTCCGGTTTGCTGAGAGTTCAGCCACAAGACACAGCTACGATTCGTATCTGAGGGTGGCGGCCACGGCGGCAAGTCAGGAAGAAAAGGTAGAGTATTACCGCAGGGCGATTAATCTGGCTCCCTCACGGGGAGACGCCTGGCTGGATCTTATTGATCAGTTTGTATATGGCGAAGATAATGGTGTGACAGACTCTTTTACCCAGGAAGAAGATATAACGATGAAAGAAATTCTTGGATATAAGGGCAGCGGCAATAAGAGCAATGAAGATTATCTGGAAGGAAATGAAGAAGCTTATGATGAATTCGCTTTCCAGATGGGACTGGCGTATTTTTACTATTACAACGGCGACGGAAATAAACAGCTGTCCCGGGCATGGTTTGAAATAGCGGGAGATGAAAACAGTACACTGCCTGAATCCAAGAAAACCCGCGCAGAATGTTTTGCGAAGATCGCCGGATATTATGCAAATCTGGATTCCAAGGATAAGGCCGGAGACAGGCAGATTACATACAAAGATTACTGGGACGATCTGGTAACTCTTACTGACGGAGACCTTACAGCCGTTGACAATGAGAGGACGGCGCTTGTTATGTACAATGAACTGGTTTACCAGATATACACAAATACAGTGAATTTCCGACAGGCGGGCGTGTCTGAGACAGAACTCAGAGATCAGCTGGATAAAGTGCGGGAAAGGCTGGAGGAAGGGTTTTTCTCGTCTGATGTGAGAGAGGATAAAACAAAGCTGCTCTCAGATATTGAGTCGGCGGAACGGCAGGTCACGACAGTATTTTCCGGTGAGACTACTTTAGAGACGGGAGGGGACGTAAATGCAGGAAACTGAACAGTTGATTTCGCTGTATCATACAGCCTTTATCGTCTTCCTTATCCTGACAATTGTATTTGCTCTTATAAGCGTTCTGATATTCTTTCAATTCAGGATCAAGGATGTATTTGATTTCAAAACAGGACGGGGCCAGAAACGTACCATCCGCCAGATGGAGGAGGAAAATGCGAAAACCGGGAAGCTTCGTCAGGAATACGCATCAGCGAATACCAGTTCTGATCTGTACCGGACTCCAAGCGGGGAGATAGCTCCGGTCATCTATCCCAAGACGGAGCAGATGAACACCGGAACAGAACCTACAGAACAGACATATATGCCTTCGCGGCCAGCCCATATGCCCGATTCCAGAACTTCTCTGGACGGCAGAGACCAGACGGAAGCATTGGATAATCTTGCGGAGGGAAGCGAGGAAACAACACTTCTCCGAGAAAATGAAGGAAGCGAAGAGACAACTCTTCTTGGCGGAAACAGCGAACCCGCCTATTCTTCGGAAAGCGAGACAGTGGTTCTCAATCAGGATATGCTGGCGGCGGCAATGGCTAAATCGGTGGGAAGATTTGAGATTGTGAAAGAAAGTATGTGGATCCATACGGATGAGAGGATCTAGCCTTTAACAGAGAAGAATCCGGTTTAGAAATCCGTCTTTTGAAAAACGAAAAGAGAAAAGAGGAAAATTTATATATGAAATTTACAAGAATTATTTTTGCCGGTATACTGGCAGCTTTTGCAGTATCGGCCGCATCTGCCCTGCTTATCCCATTTGCTCTGGACAGTGAGGGAAACCTGAACGGGGCAGGATATGCGGCAGGCGTGATGTTCTGGGCAGGACTGATTATCGGGTGCGCCGGATATACAGGGATTCGGATCAGAGAAGATCAGAAAATCCGGGAAAAGCTCTGTAAAAGAAAATTGCCGTCGGCACTGTGCTTTTTCAGCAATATTCCCGCAGCAGTTATGGATTGTCTGCTGATTGCGGGAATTATCGGTACAATATGCTGTACTGTAAATGAATCTGCAAATCAGATGGCGGCAGCAGTATTTCTGCTGTTTGCGCTGGCGGGGATCTACGCACATTTCCTGTTGAACGGGAAATTGTATCAACATATATGGAACAATAAATCAAATAAGAAAAAAACAGCTTAAAAGAAAGGAATGAGAAACATGAAGAGTAAAAGAAAAAGCTGTAAAGAAAGGATATGTGCTCTGCTGATTGCGCTGGCAATGGTGCTGACCGGGGTTATGCCGTCAGGAGCTCTGACAGCGAACGCGGCGCCGGGCGCTCTGACAGATGTGGAATTTACAGTTAGAGACGCTTCATCCAGGGATGAGTTAAGCAATCTGACAATTACAGTAAAAGACAAGGATAATCAGGAGGTGGGAAAACTTACCCTTCCGAATGAGGAGAATAAAAATACAATTTCACTGACAGAAGGTGAAACATACGCATATGAGATAGTGAAAAACGGCTACAATACCGTAGAGGATGAGTTTACAGTCAAATCATCTGACGAAGAAAATCAGATCCGCGTATGGATGACGATGTCGGCGATTGAAATTGAACTTTCGGGAAACCTTACATATGTGGGAGATACTGCAAAGGTATCTGTAAAAAATCCGGTTGCGGGAGCGCAGTACAGCTGGCGTTCTTCTAATCCGAATGTCGTGTCAGTAGATGCAAATGGAAATGTAGAAGCAGTCGGAAAAGGATCGGCTCAGATTACAGCGTCCTATAATGGAAAAACATCGAACAGAATTGAAGTATCCCCTGAAAAGAGAGACCTGAATATTGCACTCGAGGTTCAGATCAACCGGGACAAAAAGAATAATCCTGAGTCCGCGACCTTCAAAGTTACAGGACTTCCGACGGATGTAAATGACGGAAAAGTTACTTTCAGAGTAAATGGTAACGATGTAAATACTGCAGACGTGAAGTCTGATACAGTTGAGTGGACATATGCGGAATCGGAAAAGCTGATCGGCAAGGTGGTATTCGGAGCAGTTTACGCAGAAAATAAGAAATATAACGAAAGTACTGCGCCAAACGTGGAATTTGCCGGACTTGACTGGGATTATGACCTGATATTTGAAGATAGTACAAACAGTCAGGAGAATCCGAAATTAGTAACAAAGGATATTGAAAGCAAAGACAAAGAAGTTACTTTTAATATTAAAATTGACAGAGATTCATTGAAGAACAGAACTCTTTCTTATAAATCATCCAATGAGGACATTCTTCAGGTAGACAACGAAGGGAAAGTTACCGTAGTCGGAAACGGCGAGGCTTATATTACAGTAACAGCAGGAAGGCACGGCAATTATCTTGAGACAGAGAAAAATTATTATGTATATTCTCAGAAACCGGTTGATGTTTCAAAACTTAATTTGAGTGCAACACCGGTTACAGACAGGATTTATGACGGTACTACGAAAGTACAGATAACAGCAGTTCTGTCACAGGCTGATCTGGAAAGTCTGGGGATCTTTACAGGAGATCTGGATACGGCAAAGGGCCTGATATTTAAACTGACAGGCGATATTGCGTCGGCAGACGTACAGACGGCTCCGTATTCAGCGGTAACAGTAAAATCTGTGGATGATATTCTGGCGACAACAGCGGATGGCGATGAAGTTTCCGTAAAAGACCGGATCGAAGCGATTAATTATGAAGGAGCAGAATTTGCGGCGAGCGTAACAGTCGTGCAAAGAACGGTGTTCCTCGGCGCCAGAGATTATAAAGTAATTTACAGAAAAGAAAATGTCATTGACAAACTTTCTCAGAGCAAGAATATGGTATATGCCGTTGAAGCCGATGAGGATACAGGTATTGTAAACGGGGATTCGGTTGATATGACGGCATTCCGCGCAACATGCATATATGGCAGAGACTATGAGTATGTAGAGGAGGTTTACGATTCCGCAATTATTCCGAACATGGAAACTGTGGAAGATACGACAAATTATCATTTTGAAATCTCCCAGGAGCATGCAGGTACGCTTACAGTGCTCAGAGAAGAAATGACACTGGAAGAAATGCTTGACAGTATAACCTTCAGTGCAGAAGGCGGCACAGTATATTCTGATGAAGACGGAAATATGTGGGTCAGCGGCGGAACTTTGAAGGCGTCCTTTACCGACTCGGGAGTTGGAGAATACTATAATAAAATTATTCTTACAGTCAGAGAGGGATGGCGTGACAGAGAGTACAATCTCTGTGAGGAAGGGTATGAACTTCCGGAGGAAAATACAGAGATTGAAGCAGAACTGCGGCTGCAGAAAAATACCTTCCCGCCCAGTAAAACTCCGGACAGAGATTTTACTTTTACAGTAGATACGACAGAACCGGACTTCACATTTGGTGAATGGGCAGGTAAGACGCAGGTGTCCGATACATGGCTCGGGGCGATTACGTTTAATAATTATCAGAAAACAGAATACTCTATTGAGGGTGTTAAGTGGGATGATGATAAATCGGACAGATGGCAGGAAAGCATAACACAGAGTGGTGTAAAAGAATGGGAATACTACATATATAAAGTAGATACTGATGATCAGCTGACAGAAGAGAATCTGAAACAGGTTGCACAAACAGCAGTATGGACAGAAGGTTCCGGAGATTCTATTCCTGTTATTACTGGAGAAAACGGGGAACTTAAAACTGTACAGGGAAATTATATTGTTCTCGTAAAAATTAAAGATAATGTAGATAATACGGCAATATATTCATCCAATGGTGTTGTTCTTGATGTAACGGATCCATCCATTGCAATTACACAGGCAGATGGAACAGCGATTAATGAAAATACTTATTATAATGATGCAATTGATTATAAAGTAACGCTGACAGACGGAACGATTTCTTCCGGTCTGGATCGCGCGGTTGTGAAACTTTTTGACGGAGAAGAGGAGATCCGCGGTGAGAGACAGACGGTTGAGATTGATGACAGAAATGTGAATTCTATGTCTGAAGAAGGATATACACTTTCTGAAATCAAAGAGCGTTCCCAGTATACAATTACCGGAACAATCGACCGGCACAGCAATAATCTCAGACTTGAAGTTACAGTATATGACCAGGCAGGGAACAGTTTTACAGACGAGCAAAGTCTGAAGATTGATTTAAAAGCTCCGAAGATTAAAGTTTCCTACAACAATGATACGGATGTTAAAAATGAAAGATACTTTAATACCGACAGGGTTATGACTGTTAAATATGAAGAGAAAAACTTTGATAAAAGCGGCATAACGTTCGACGTCAAGGCAGGAGCAGACATAGACAGCATGATCCTTTCCGAGAATGTGTCGCTGAGTGAACTGTCTTCTACATTTGGAATTAAAGTAGGAGAAATTGAAGACAGCCAGTCAGAAAGAGATATCAGATCGTATGACGATGATCGTGTAAATACTCTGACTCTGACGTTTTCCAAGGATAAGGAGTATTATATTGCACCTCATTATAGTGATCTTGCCGGAAATACAGAAGACGGAGATGTGACATACAACATTGATAAAGATGTAAGCGAAGATGTGGCTGAGATTATAAAAAATGAATTTGTCATTGACAAGACTGATCCGGTCATTAATGTAACTTACATGAAAGAAGGCGGCAGCGTATTTGTCCCGAAGACAGAACTTTTTGAAGATGGAGACAGGGCATACAGCACAAAAGCTGTCACGGCAACGGTAACGATTGATGAAAAGAACTTCTATCTGGAGGAAAAAGGAGAAAAAGCTTTTGCAGCGGATCAGTTCAGTTTTGAAGGAACAAACGGGGTGGATTCTTCGGATCAGAACATCAAAGATGTAAAAGCAGAGGATTATCTGAAAGTTGCTGAAAAAACTGAGGATACAAACTGGAGTACGGTGGGATATGTAAGAACAAACGGTAATTTTATATTCAGTACAGACGCGAATTATACGTTTACATTTACCTATACGGATCTTGCCGGAAATACAGTTACCTATAACAGCGCTTACTTTACTGTGGACAAACCGGAGACAGACGCTCCGAAAGGAACCATAAGTCTTGATAAAGAAGGAAGCATCTGGGATAAGGTATGGAAAGCAATTACATTTAATATCTTCCGCAATGATTCCTATCAGGTTGATATTGACGGAACAGATGATATTTCCGGAGTAAAAAGCATCGAGTATTTCAAGACGCCGGATCCCATTTCTGAAGATACGAATATGGAAGGTCTGAACTGGAGAACGCTGGATGTGACAGGAGAAAAACCTGCCCGCGGCGGAAGCTTTACAGTTTCTCCGAATGAGCAGTTTGTTGTATATGAGAAGATTACAGACTATGCGGGCAATGTGACATACATTTATCCGACAAATGGAGCTGTAGCAGATGATACCCGTCCGGAGATCAATGTTACATGCACGAATCAGAATGCGGCACGTAACGGGATCTTCAATGAGGATGTACACTTTAGCGTAAGTGTAAAAGATCGTGTTGCAGGAGATACATACTCAGGAATTAAGAGGGTATGGTATACTGTGACAGCCGGTGGAAATGTTGCGAATGCAATTACGGAAGAGGATCCGGCAGGCAGACTGTTTACAGCAAAAAATGAAGCAGATCTGATACAGAATAATAAAGTGCGCAATGCTACATTTACAATCCCTGCGGCATCGTTTAACAGTAATGATGTAAAGGTACAGGTACATGCGGAGGATCTTTCCGGAAACATCTCTCACAGTGAAGTGATTCCGATTAAAATTGATATCACCGCTCCGACAATCAATGTTACCTACGACCTGAACAATCCGTCCAATGGCCGTTACTATAACGCAACCCGTACAGCAACGGTTACAGTGACAGAGCGTAACTTTGATCCATCGGCAGTTCGCTTCAATATTACGAATACAGACGGAACACAACCTTCCATCAGCGGATGGAGCCACAGCGCAGGAGCAGGCGTATCTGACAGCGCGACACATACCTGTACCGTAACATTTGCGGCGGACGGAGACTATACCTTTACGCTGAACACAACGGATCTGGCAGGAAATACCTCAAGTTATGGACGTGTAGATGAGTTTACCATCGACCAGACAGACCCGACCATTCAGGTGTCATATGATAACAATAACGATGCGGAGCCGGGATACTTTAACGCATCGCGTACCGCAACAGTAACGATTAACGAGCATAACTTTAACGCGGCAGATGTAAACGCTATGATCACAGCATCCCTTCAGGGCAGCGGAGCTTCCGCGCCGAGTCTGAGCGGATGGACAACAAGAGGCGACAGCCACACCGCAACAGTTACATTCTCGGCAGATGCGGACTACACATTTGATATCGACTACACTGACCTGGCAGGAAATGCCGCGGCGGATTATACGCAGGACAGCTTCACAGTCGACCAGACAGCGCCTGAGATTGAGTTCTTTGATATTACAGACAAGTCAGCCAATAAAGGCGAGGTTGCTCCCGGTGTCAGATACAGTGATATCAACTATACGGAAAGCGGAGTTGAGATTACATTGACAGGCGCGAATAACGGAGATGAGTCAGTAGACGGTATACGTTCCAGTATCCCGAACGGTCAGAGCATCAAGCTGGAGGACTTTGCCCATGAGAAAGAAGTGGATGATCTGTATACCATGACCGCGGTAGTTACCGACAGAGCGGGCAATGATACAGAACAGTCCGTAATGTTCTCGGTTAACAGATTCGGTTCCGTTTATGTAATGTCAACTGATACGCAGGAACTGCTTGACAAAGTCTATACAAATGAGGAACAGGATCTTGTAGTAACAGAGATCAATGTGGATTCACTTGTATTTAACGGTATTTCCAGCGGACGCGACGGAAATCTTACTACTCTGACAGAAGGAGAGGATTATACGGTAAGAGAAAGCGGAGCGGAAGATTCCTGGAAGCAGTATACTTACACAATTGATAAAGAGAACTTTGAAACAGAAGGAAATTACACCGTAACGATTGAGTCGGAAGACCAGGCTGAGAACCTGAGCAGTACTCAGGTTAAAAAGGTTCAGAGCCCGACGGATGAAACACAGCTGTATGAGCTGGAGTTTGCTGTTGATAAGACGGCTCCTACCGTGGTTCTTACCGGTATTGAGGACGGCGGTCAGTACCGCTCAAATGTAAGAGATGTTACGGTAAATACTTCAGATAATATCGCGATGGGTGATGTTAAAGTATATCTTGGAAATTCTGATGAGGCGACTACCTTCAGCGCTGAAGATATCCAGGCGGCGGACGGCGAGCTTACGTATACAATACCGAGTTCCAACACCAGACAGGATATCAGAGCGGTTGCTACAGACGCGGCAGGCAATACATCAGAGACGGAAATTAACAGAGTACTGGTGACATCCAACCTGTTCGTACAGTTCTACAGCAATACACCGCTGCTTGCGGGCTCCATTGCAGGCGTAGTGGTAATTGCGGCGGCTCTGTGGTACTTCCTGATCTTCAAGAGAAAGAAAGACGAGGAAAAACAGGCAAACAGGAGATAAGCAGTTAAGGAGCAGGCTGTCTGAATAGGAATATTTAGACAGTCTGCTTTTGCTATATGAACTTATAAAAAGAAACCGGAGGAAATGATATGCTGCGAAGCGGAGAAATAATCGGGGGAATGTATCAGATTATCCGGGAGATCGGAAAAGGCGGCACAGGAGTAATTTATCTCGGGTATCACCTGAGGCTCCGGAAACAGATTGTAATAAAAAAAATCAAGGACAACTGTGCCGGAAGAATCAACGTAAGGGCCGAGGCGGATATTCTGAAACGGCTGCACCATACTTATCTGCCGCAGGTTTATGATTTCCTTGCGGTAGGCACCGGAGTATATACAGTGATGGACTATATACCCGGCTATGATCTGCAGCATTATCTGGATAATGGCAGCCGTTTCCCTGAGAAAACTCTTCTTTTATGGCTGCATCAGCTCTGTCAGGTTCTGAGCTATCTGCACAGTCAGTCTCCTCCTATCCTGCACAGCGACATCAAGCCGGCGAATATTATGATTACGCCACAGGGGAATGTCTGTCTGATTGATTTTAATATTTCGCTGGATGGTGAGGAGACAACTCAGCTGCAGGGCCTCAGTCAGTATTACGCGGCGCCGGAACAGTATGAAAATGCCATGAGCATAATTCACGGCAGAGGCAGCAGGAGAGCGCTTGACGGGAGAATGGATATCTACAGTCTGTCGGCTGTATTTTATAAAATGATGACCGGATTGTATCCCAGCCCGGACAGAGGCGCCCCTTATCCGATTATGAACCTGGAGGTTCCCTATAGTGAGGGATTGAAAAGCATTATAAATAAAGGGATGGAGAAGGAGCCGGGCCAGAGGTTTCAGACAGCAGGACAGATGGAAAAAGCCCTGTCCCGGATAGAGAAGATGGATCCCCGGTATCGTCTGCTGGGGCGTCTGCAGGCGCTTCTGTGGGTTTTATATGGCCTGACAGCGGCAGGGAGTATTCTGCTTATATATGCCGGCTTCGGAATCTGGCAGAACGACCACTGGCAGAAAGCCTACAGTAGTTTTTATGAAGCGGTACAGAGCCAGGACGAGACGGAAATTGTAACCAGAGGAACCGAAATGCTTAATGATTTCATGATGCAGGGATATCTTGATTCCCATCCCGGAGAAAAGGCTGAAGTGCTCCATGCGCTTGGAGACAGTTATTACCGGCAGGAACAGTATGAGGCGGCAGCGGAGTATTATGAGGATGCCCTGGATGAAGATGAAGATAACGCGCTGTATCTCCGGGATTATCTGGCAGGCATGGCAAGAGCCGGACAGTATGTGGATACATTGGCTGCCGCCTCAGAATATCCGGAGGCGGCACTGGGAGAAAGTGAGACCATGTTTGTAGAAGCTCAGATTGCCTGCGCCGGAGAAGACTGGGAACAGGCCCTGGATAAACTGGAGCAGGCTCTGGCACAGAATCCGGATGAAGAGCTTAGCGCAAGGATATACAGTCTGGAGGCAGATGTTTATACCAGCCTGGGAGATCCTGCTGCTGCTGCGGACGCCGCCGTACAGGCAGCGTCCGCGGATCCGGGAAGCGCAATGCTCAGGAAAGCGGGACAGACCTGTTTTGACGCGGGCAATGCTCAGTCCCAGGATCTGCTGAAGCGGAATTATTATGAGAGAGCTCTGGGGTATTACAAGACATTATGCGCGGCGCAATCACCGTCCTATGAAGATCAGCTGAACCATGCGTTGGTACTCCGGGCGCTGGGACGTTACCAGGACAGCCTGTATCAGCTGGAACAGATGAAGGCGCAGTATCCGGACGATTATGTGGTGCTGATGTGGATGTGCTTTAATTATCTGGATCAGTCTGCTGTGGAAGGCACATACGGCGAAGTTTCAGCAGACCTGAGTTTCTGCTATAACTCATGCCGTACCGCATATATGAATCAGGACACGGAAAACGAAAATATGGAGACGCTGATTGAAATTATGGATGAACTGGAGTGAGCGGAAGATGGCAGGGATTGTAATGATTGTTCTGGGAATTCTGCTGATTGCAGGAGCGACAGCCGGCATTCTGACAGGAAATCACATAATAAACGGAAAAAAGAAAAGGATACGGGAGGAAGTCTATCAGATTTATGACTAAAGAGGAGGGAAAAAGATGAAAAAAACAAAACCATGGAAAAAGATTACATTGATTTCTGCAGGTGCAGTACTGTTGCTGGCGGTGGTTATTGCCGGAATTCTGCTGATCAGCAGAGGATTAAAGCAGGAGACTTATAAGGAGTGTATAAAAACCGCGGAAAAATATGTGGCGGAAGAAAATTATGAAGATGCGATTGTAGAATACCAGAATGCGATAGAGGCCGTACCGGATGAGGACGACGCGTATCTCGGACTGGCGAAGGTATACCTTGTGCAGGGCAGAACATCACAGGCCAGGGTGACTCTGGAAATCGGTTATGAAAGAACCCAGTCAAAATCCATTATGGATATGATTAATGGAATAAATGATGGTTCTCTTCTGACGAATTCGCCACTGGAAGACAGTGAAAAGGAAACCCTGCAGCGAACCGGCCCGCTGTCATGGAATACGGCTTTTATTCAGAGACTGGAGAATTATACTTTTGAGGATTTCAGGGATGAGTACGGTGGTTTCCCGGATATTGTGTCAACTGCGCCGGGTGAAGTGAAAGTTGTACATAAGGATCTTGCTGCGACACTTTATTATGCAGATACGGCTGAGGATGACTCGATTGTTGATGACGAGAAAGATGAACCGGCGCAGGACAGTATGCCTGAGAAGGTGGAGCTGGATTCTGTCGGCCTGCTATTCAGCAATTTTGGCACTCCCGTCAGTCTTGCAGAATTACAGAGTCTGTCCAGCCTTCAGGTAGAACCGGTTAATTCAGGAGAACGGACTTATGTAGAGCTGACTACAGGATCAGTAATCATACATATCGAGACAGATACATCCGGAAATATTGTCTCGGAAAATCCGTGGAATGAGATCATTCTTCCGGATGCGAATAAAGACAGAAGCAGTAAAGGACAGCTTAACGGCGTAATAATTGACGCAGTGACCGGCGAGGGTGTTCCGGACGCAGAACTTACATTTGTTCTGGAGGAAGACAGTAGCGTGACAGAAACGCTTGTTACGGATTGGGACGGTTCATTTTCAGCTGAGCTGGAAGAAGGAATATACAATGTGACCATAACAGCAGAAGGATATCTGGAAGAGACGATTCAGTTCGAGATGGAAGAAGGACGAAATTACAGTGGCGAGCAGTTTACGATTTCTCCGGAACTGATGGCAGGTACAGCCCGTATTGTCCTGGAGTGGGGCGCGGAACCGCAGGATCTGGATTTCTATATGATGGGCGAAACAGATAATGGAGATGACGCGTTTGTAAGCTTCAGACACAGAACGGCTGATGCCGGAGGAAATACCATTGCCGAACTGGATGTAGATGACAGAGACGGATATGGACCGGAAACAATTACTGTTTATGATCTGAATGGTGTATATAGCTTCACTGTAGTGGACTATCGGGTTACATCTACTTTACAGCAGTACGGAGCAACTGTAAAAATTTATCTTCCGGATCAGAGTAGTCCGGAAATTATTGAACTGGATCCGGGAGCAGGCGTGGACAATTTCTGGGAGGTATTTGAACTGGATCATGGAGAGGTTATTGTACAGAACCGGGCCGGAGATGACAGCCGTCTGACGCCGGGAGCAAAATAATGGCATGACAGAAAATAACTTATAGAAAAGACGGATGTAAAAAATTTATGTTAATCGGAATTATAGTTGTAATATGCATAGCGGCGGCCTGCGTCGCCGCCTATGTAATACGTGCGGTAAAAAAGACAGAGCATCAGAAGTGTTATGACGCTGCATACAAAGTTGTGAAAGAAGAGTGTCTGAACAATGCGATACGAAGTCATAGTGAAAGGCAGAAAAACAGAAGGAAGCAGATGCTTTATCTGAAATGGAAAGATGGGGAAAAACAGGGATTTGTGTTCGATCCGGAGCAGCCGGTCCGGATCGGACGGGATCCTCAGAACAATGAGATCTGTATACGGGAAGGCGAAGTGTCTTCCCGTCACTGTGTACTGTATCTGTATCAGGGAAATATTTTTCTGAAAGACCTGAATTCCAGCAATGGGACCTGGATCCGTCAGGGCCTGTCCAGACGGCGTGTGCAGGGTGTGCGCCCGGTATATTCCGGTGACAAGATTATTGTCGGAAATATGACAATACAGGTAACTATATTTATATTTGACATGGGGTATATGTAAGGAGGGCGGCAGACCGATGATACTTATGGTGTATAACACGCAGATCTGCAAGGAATTTCTGCTTCCGAATGTCCACGACGCAGATTATACGATACATCTGCGCCGGGATATCTATCAGTTAAAACAGGATGTAGAGCTGAAACTGGAGAATTCGTCCGGCGGCTGGGAGCTCCTGAAAGGCGAGGACTATCAGATCGAGGCGGACGGGGCCTGCAGGGCGAGGCATCTTCTGCGTCATCAGAATATTGTTATTATCAGTACGCAGGCAGGAGACCGGTTTCAGATTATTGCGGTGGACTGTACGCTGAATTTTATGGTGATGGAAAAATATGATATCAGTTCCATGAAGGAAGTTTCTGTAGGTAAGAGCGAGGGAAGTCTGATCCGCTATCAGTTTATGGAACTGGTGTCCGGATCACACGCAGTATTTCAAAGGGAAAGAGACGGCTGGTATCTGAAGGATACCAGCCGGAACGGCGTGTTCTGCGGCAATCTCCGACTGCGGGGAAGCAGAAAACTTTCTTTTGGAGATACAATTGATATTTTCGGCCTTCATCTTCTGTTTCTGGGAAATATTCTGGCAGCTGGCGCTTATTATGGCGACCTGGAAGTGCGGGAAGATATTTTAAGGCCCCTTGAAATTGCCGGGATCAAAGAGGAATCCCGGGAGAACAGAAGAAAGGGCCAGGAGATATATTTTCACCGCGCGCCTCGCAATATGCCTGTGATTTACCGGGAAGCGGTAGAGATCGAAGCACCGCCGAACCCAAAGGTGGTAAAAGAAAAACCTCTGTATATGACTATCGGACCGGCATTTACAATGGCGATTCCCATGATGCTGGGCTGCGGGTTTGCCATATTCGGATCCCAGCTGTCCGGGTACACGTCCGGAGCGTTTATGTATACCGGATTGATTACAGCGGTTACTTCCGCCCTGATCGGTGTTATATGGGCGGTTTTGAATCTGAATTACAGTAAAAAAGAAAATGCCAGAGAAGAAACTCTTCGTTTCAATGCATACAGTAATTATCTGATTCAGATCGCTGACTCTCTCAGAGAGAATTACAGGCACAATGCAGCAGCTATGCTGCAGATGTATCCGTCGGCGGCTCAGTGTGCGGCCTACAACGAAAACAGCAGTGAACTCTGGAACAGAAACTATACTCATGAAGACTTTCTGTATCAGAGAATCGGTCTGGGCGATCAGCCCTTCCAGACAGATATTCAGATCCCGAAAGAAAAGTTTACGCTGATCAACGACACGCTTCTGGATAAACCGAAGATGATTCAGGAGGAATTCAGAACACTGCATCAGGTGCCGGTTGGAATTTCCCTGATGGAGAAGCGACTGATCGGACTGGTAGGCGGTGAAGGGAAAAAAGGCGCCGTGGAGCTGATGCACACGCTGGTGGCGGGAATTGCCGCGGGACACTGTTATACAGATGTAAAGATGGTATTTATCTACCGGGAAGAAAATCCGGAACAGATGGATAACTGGGAGTGTATGAAGTGGTTCCCCCATGTCTGGTCAGAAGATAAGAGCACACGGTATATGGCATCTGATGAACTGGAGTCAAGTGATATTTTCTTTGAATTATCCAATATTATCCGGGAAAGAAGCCAGGACGACAAAAAGAACTTTGTAAAGCCGCACTATGTGATCTTTATTTCAGATTCTTCGATTCTGGAAGGGGAGATTCTGGCAAAATATATTTATGAAGCAAAGCCGGAATATGGTATTACCACGTTTCTGATGGCGGAGGTTCTGGAACAGCTTCCAAATGAATGTGAAGAGATTATTGAAAATGATACATACTTCAGAGGATATTATAACCTGCTGGACACCGGGGATAAGAAGCAGGCGTTTGTGCCGGATCATATCTCCGCCGCGCAGCTGTCGGTATTCGGACAGACGCTGGCCAATATACGTGTAAATGAAATTGAGAGTACCAGTGAGATCCCGTCGTCTCTGGATTTCTTCAGCATGTATGGTGTTCATACGCTTGAGGAACTGAATGTACTGGATCGCTGGCGGAAAAACAGAACTTATAACAGTATGAAGGCGCTGATCGGGAAAAAGGCAGGAAATGCGGACTGTTATCTGGATATCCATGAGAAATTCCACGGACCTCACGGACTGGTTGCGGGAACAACAGGTTCCGGAAAGAGTGAGACCCTGCAGACGTATATTCTGTCTCTGGCAGTGAACTTCAGTCCGGAAGATGTAAGCTTCTTTATTATCGACTTTAAAGGCGGGGGAATGGCAAATCTGTTTTCCGGGCTTCCGCATCTGAGCGGCCAGATCTCCAATCTGTCCGGAAATCAGGTGCGCAGGGCCATGATTTCCATTAAGAGCGAGAATACACGCAGACAGAGAATCTTTTCCGAGTACGGGGTAAACAATATCAACCTGTATACCCGGCTGTATAAAAACCATGAGGCAAAGATTCCCATTCCTCACCTGTTTATTATCATAGATGAGTTCGCAGAGCTGAAGCGGGAGGAACCCGACTTTATGAAAGAACTGATCAGTGTGGCGCAGGTAGGACGAAGTCTGGGCGTCCATCTGATCCTTGCTACGCAGAAGCCCAGCGGAACGGTGGATGACAATATCTGGAGCAATTCCAAATTCCGGCTCTGTCTCAGAGTGCAGGATCGTCAGGACAGCAACGATATGCTGCATAAGCCTGACGCCGCGTTTATTACCCAGGCAGGACGCTGTTATCTGCAGGTTGGAAATGACGAGATTTATGAACTGTTTCAGTCCGGTTACAGCGGGGCGATTTATGAAAAGTATACAGGTAAACCGACTCAGGCTGCGGCTCTTCTGACCCGTACCGGAAAGGCGGAACTGGTTGGCGGACGGTCTGATAAGAAAGAAAGCCGGACTTCCGGGAAGAATGGAAAAGAGAAAACACAGCTGGATGCAGTGATCGAGTATCTGAACGGATTGGTGAAGAAAACCGGATACCATGAGACAGCGAAACTGTGGCTTCCGGTTCTGAAAACGGAGATTTATCTGGATGAGCTGGATGGATTTTCCCATGATATATACACAGAAGCAGGGTGGCCGGCACAGCAGGGCAAATGGCATCTGTGCACAATGATCGGTCTCTATGACGATCCAAGGCAGCAGGCCCAGCGTCCTCTTGTGATCGACCTGTCCTCTGACGGTCACCATGCGGTATGCGGTTCTGTAATCAGTGGAAAAAGTACGTTTCTTCAGAGCCTTGTGTATTCATTTCTTATGAAATATACGCCGGATATGCTTCAGATGTATCTGATTGACTTCAGCAGTCATATGCTCTCTCCCTTTGAGGAAGCTCCTCATGTGGGCGGTGTGATCTATGACAATCAGGAAGAGAAGCTGGCAAAATTTATACATATGCTTCAGACCATGATGGATGAGAGGAAGGATCTGTTTAAGGGAGGAAACTACAGTCAGTATGTGCAGGCCAACGGCGTAAAGCTTCCGGCAGTTCTGCTGGTAATTGATAATATGGCTTCTTTCCGGGAAAAGACAAAGTTTGTCTACGACGATATTATTCTGCGCCTGGCGAGAGAAGGGGTGGGATACGGAATTTATATGATCGTATCGGCAGCGGGATTCGGTATGTCAGAAATTCCTTCCCGGATTGGTGATAATATCCGTACAGTGATTTCACTGGAACAGGCAGATAAATTCAAATATATGGAAGTTATGCGTGTGACTCATCTCGGGATCCTTCCGGAGACGGATGTCAGGGGAAGAGGGCTGGCAGATGTTGACGGCCAGATTCTGGAGTTTCAGGCAGCGCTCAGCGTAAGAGCGGAGGATGATTTTGAACGGGGACAGAAGATAGAGAAAATCTGTGCCCGGATGGCAGAGGTCTGGGAGGGAGCATGTGCTCCGCCGATTCCGGAGATTCCGGAGAAGCCGACTCTTGGAATTCTGTGTGAAGATGAGCGGTACAGACAGATCAGCGCGGGCAGAGATCTGCTCCCGATGGGATATTATATGAAAGACGCTGAGATATACAGTCTGAATCTTGCCCGGACATACTGTTATTTTATCTCCGGAAAGGCAAGAACCGGAAAGACAAATGCGCTGAAAATGCTGCTGTACGGGGCAAATCTGAAAGGTGGAGAGATCTGCATTATCGAGCGCGGAACTTCTGAACTGATGAAGCCGGCGAAAGAATACGGGGCACGGTATGTAAACGATGCGGCAGGACTCTTCCGGTATCTGTCTGATCTGCTTCCTGTATTTGCAGAAAGAAATAAAAAGAAAAGGAGCCTTCTGGAGTCCGGCGCGGACGAGACAGAGATCTTTGCTCAGATGAGCAGGGAAACACCGGTATTTATCTTCCTTGCCGATATCGGAGATTTCCTGAAAATGGTGTACAGTCCGGATGAAGGAGTGGGCAGCATGTCCGGATTTGTGGAGAATATTCTGGAGAAAGGAAGTCTGCACAATATCTATTTTATAGGAAGTCTGCGGGTGGAAGATGAGAGCGTACTGACTGCGTATAAGGCCTATCATTTCTTTACCGGATACAAAAAAGGTATGCATCTGGGCGGCAGCCTGTCTGCACAGAAAATCTTTAATTTCCAGAATATCTCATTTGCCCAGCAGTCCCGGGTTACAAAAAAAGGAATGGGATATGTTCCGGACGATGAGGAGGAGTGCAATGGAATAGAAGTAGTCGTTCCATTGGCAAAGAAATAGCATGATTGTAATGGTGATTTCGGATGAATCAGAAAAAGAACGTCAGTATATTGTGCGTTATTCCAGAGATATGGCGGGGAAATATACCAGCGAAAGCTGGCAGATGCTCCAGTGTGCCACACCGGAAGAACTGGGAGAACTTGTACAGAAGAAAATACCGGCAGATATGATCTGTGTGGATATTACGATGCGGGGCGCTCTTGATATGGTTAAAGAACTGAGAAAGACCGCTCCGGCCGCATATATCATTCTGATCGCAAGCACGGGCATCTCTCCCCTGATCTATATGAGACCGACTATCGGGGCAGAATCCCTTCTTCTGAAGCCCCTGAGTGAGACACAGATTCAGGAAGTTCTGTCGGAGGCGATCAGTACTTACGCCAGAAGATTTTACCAGCCGGATGACTCGAAAGTCTTTGTTGTTGAAAACAGCGGCGAGCGCAGTCTGATCGATTATGAACGGATTTATTTCTTTGAGGCGCGCGATAAGAGAGTTTATCTGAACACAGATGCGGAGGAATATGGATTCTACGATACTCTGGACAGTCTTGAGTCGCGGCTGAAGGAAGAATTTCTCCGGTGTCACAGAAGCTTTCTGGTAAATAAGAACAAGATTGCGGGCGTCTATCTGTCACAGAACAGGATCGCGCTAAAAGACGGGTTTGAAGTACCGCTCTCCAGGTCTTATAAGCCGGCTGTAAAAGAGTATCTGAAGAAAGGTGGAAACGATGACGGCAGAAGTAATTGAAAAGTGCATTCTTCTTACATTTGATGAAATAAGGATTCTGCTTTACGGCATGGGCGTATCAGAGATTGACGGCGTCTATATGCCGGAAAAAGCATTTACAGAGGAAGAGATCCTGTCGGCGCTGCAGCATCTGTCAGCGTCGGGGCTGATCGAAGCAGGAGATGAAAAATTTCTGATCCGGGAAGATATCAGAAGTCTTCTGGAGATCGTATCGTCTCCTGAGTGGACGGATATCTGGAAGCCGCTGGGAGAGGAGGGACCGGCGTATTTCCTTTACTTTTCAGAAAGCAGAATTGTTGTCAGTGAGCGGTTCTGGAGAAAGAAAGATACATTAAGACTTACAGTGTTTGAACGCGAAGAGTTCGACAGGTGGAGGGAGGAATATATCAATGATTATTGTGGAGATTGAAGTTCCGGTTATGGGAAAGCGGTATGATTTTCAGATGGATGAAGATGTTTCTCTCCATGAAGTAAAAAAAGAGATTGTGGAGATGATCTGCCGCAAAGAACAGTGTCCTCTGAAAGGGGATCTGAACCGGCTGCAGATCTGGAGTCCGGACGGGCATGAGATCCGACAGGAATATTCCGCAAGGGAAAACGCCCTGCGAACAGGAAGCCGGATTATGCTGGTGTGACAAACCTGTATATCCTGCAGACCGGGAATAAAAGAAATATATATGGCGCACGGAGCGTTCAAAAGGGATTTCAGGATAAAAACTGGTCGTCTGTCCGGCAGATGTGTCGTCTGTCCGGAAAAGAACATTTCAGAATCTGGTCTGATATGATAGGTTCACAAGATAAATATGACATATGAGTACAGATAAAGGAGGAAAAAAAGATGTCAGATTTTACTGTATCAATTAATGATTTAAAGGTGAAGGTAGATACCCTCAGACAGCTGAACGCACAGTTTAAAAGCCAGGTGGGAGAGTTGGAGGCAACGGAGGCAAACTTAAACGGTATGTGGGAAGGTGAGGCAAAGGATACATTCCATAATGCGTTTACCAGCGACAAAACCCAGATGAACAATTTCTATAATGCAGTTGAAGTATATGCACAGAGACTGGAGTCAATTGCCGCCAGATACGCACAGGCAGAGGCCAATAACGTGGAGATCGCGTCCGAGAGAACATACTGATACAGACAATATAGTGTAAGCAGATAAAGAAAAAGAACAGATAAATCGTGAAGGGAGAATTATCATGGAAGGAATTATTAAAGTATCACCGCAGTTATTAAGCAGTACAGCAACAGAATTCGGAAATCAGGGAACACAGATCAGCAATATCACATCAGAGATGCTTAATCTGATTACAGGAATGGCTTCCGCATGGGAAGGCGAGGCGGCAACCGCGTATATTACAAAATTCAGAGGACTTGAGGATGATATACAGAGAATGGTTCGTATGGTACAGGAGCACAGCTCTGATCTTCAGGAAATGTCTCAGATTTACGCGCAGGCAGATGCAGCAAATGCAGAAGAAGCAAACAGTCTTTCCTCAGATGTGATTATTTAGTGATCAGGCGGAACAGCAGAGACTCTTAGAGAGAACGGAGAGGAGCCATATTATGGCAGATTATATTGAAGTTGATACAGCGGCTCTTGAGAGAGACCGGCAGACGATACAATCTGAATTAGACAGGGTCCGCAGTGAGATTGGCCGTCTCAGAGACGAGATGGCCAGCCTCTCATCCATGTGGGAGGGGCCGGCGCACGATACATTTATGGCACAGTTTAATGCGGATTATGAATTTGTACAGCAGTTTGGAAATGAAATCGGAACATACATAGAAACAATGGAATATGCTCAGAGCGAATATCAGAAGTGTGAAGCTTCGGTTGAGCAGGCAGTTGCTTCTATTCGAGTATAAGCCCGGAAAGGTCAGGACGGATTATGGATGATATCAGGATTAAAGCATCGCCGCAGGCACTGCATGCAGGGGCCGCAGAGGTGCAGAAAACGGTTACAAATATTAAAAACTCTTTTTCCAATATTGAGATGGCCGTGAACCGTTCGTCAGGATACTGGCAGGGGGACGCAGCAGAAGCGCACAGGGCAGCCTACCAGGAGATGAAAGGCACAACAGAGGAGATCCTTTCAAAACTTCTGGAACATGCGGCTGACCTGAAAGCTATGGCCCAGACATATCTTGAGGCAGAAGATACCGCAGCCGGGCAGTCGGCGGATCTTCCTTCAGATGTGATCCTGTAAAAAGGAGATGGATCTATGGACTATATAGAGTGGAATTATATACAGGCAAAAAAGCAGGCGGACCGGCTGGAAGAGCAGGCCGGCAGACTGTCAAAGCTGGCATCGGAGCAGATGGAAAATACGCTCCGTGAACTTGCTTACAACTGGAAAGGCAGCAGCGCGTCCGCCTATATCAGAAAAGGTGAAAAAGTTGAGTCCGGAATCGGCGCGCTGGCCAGAGAGCTTAAGCGGACTGCAGAAGTGATCCGGTCTTCGGCAGAGAGGACATATCAGGCAGAGATGAGAGCCAGGGAGCTGGCAAAAAGCAGATCGTACAGCTGATCCGGGCGGGAACTGATATAACAGATTAAAGGAGACAACGCGAAATGGCAGGAGTGTATAAAGTATCGGAAAAAGAATTGAGCTTTCTGATGTTGTTTGCAGAAAAACAGGGAATGCAGGGGCTGGGAGAACTGCCGCCCATAGATACGCAGAAGGATGCTCGGGAGTGTGTGGAGATACTGTGCGGAAAGGGGTATCTGCATACAAACCAGAAAAAAGAATATGAGATGGATTCAACACTGGAGCTTCTGCTTACAGCGGCAGAACGGCCCTATGGTTATTGTGTGATGGAGGATCTGCGACAGAACAAAGCAGCACAGAAAACAGCAGTTTATTTTTTAAATGATGTGATTGCAATTATTGAGCAGAAAGAGAACGATTATGAGCTGTTCTGGATTCCGTATCTGCCTCTGGCAATCGGTGAAGTTGCCAATCTTCATACGCCTTTTTTAAATAAGGCTACAGAGATGATCAGAAAAGCGCCTGTCTCGGAAGTGTCCGAATGCATAGACAGATACCTGAAGGCGGGATACACGTGGCAGTGGGAGATCTGGGGAAAACAGCTGGATGAGGAAGAAAAGGCAATCAGTATGTTTGTACTTTCCAATGGCAAAGAGCAGATCATGGTGAAAGAAGAGGAAAATGATATTTCTGTTTTTAAGCCGGATAAAGCAGATTATGTGAATACAATAACCCGCTGGCTGGCATTTGTTCACGGCAAAGCAATGAAGAAGATGATAGAGGAGGCGTAAGAGATGTCTGAGTTCAGTATTAAATTTTCAAGTGTAGAAAATACAATTGAAGTATTGTCTCATTATGCGGTACAATTGAATGAAATCAAACAGGAAGTCGCCTCCGTAAAATGTAATCTGGCCGGAATGGGCAGCGCCTCTTATCGTGTATACAGTGTGCTTTCCAATATTGACAGAGGTGTTCTTGAAGAGGCTCTGTCAATGCGCAGTATGACCGGAGCGCTGGAAAAGATCAGTGATTATTACCGCAGTACGGAAGGCACTATCGTATCGGCCGGCAGAAAGAGTATGGCAGATACGGAGACAGCCGATGCGTCTTCCACACTGGATTCCATAGTTGAAGATGCTCAAAAAGTCGTAGAATCCATGATAAGAACATTTCGCGATCTTCTGGTAACCCTAGGTATCGTCAAAGCAGAGAAGCAGACCAGAACACCGGGCGAGGAGGTCACAGAGGCCCAGCAAAGAGAAATGGACCGGTACATGCAGAATGAGATCGAGGAGATTCTGAAAAAGGATGAGTATTCCAGAGAAAGGTGGGAGAAAGCCGATTTCGATACAAAATGGGCGATTTTAAATGAGTATATGAAAGAAGTAGCCGCGGTTATGGGATTAACGGTTGGAGATATTCAAGAGTCAGATTCTGCAATGCATGATGGTTATTATAATATGGGCAGCTATGATCCGGATACAGGCATGATTTTTATAAATAGATGGGTTATAGAAAATGCTGGAATAGGCAACACAATAGATTCATATGATTTGATGACAACAATAGTGCATGAACTGCGGCACAAATATCAGCGTGACGCCTGCGCTAATCCAGATCAGTTTGTGGTAACAGAGGAGACAATTCAGTCCTGGCAGGAAAATATAGATAATTATAAGAGTCAATCAGATTTTATGGAAGAAGATGGAATGGAAAAGAGAGAGGCTTTTGAGGCATATCGGGATCAGACAATAGAAAAAGACGCCAGGCGGTTTGCGGGAGAATGATATTTTTAATATACTATTCATATAGGATTCAAATTAATAAAATGAAATAGATAATACATATTTCAAGAGGAGGAAAAAGTATGAATAGCATAGATATTGTGAAAAAGATCCAGGAAGTGCTGAACTGCGATATAAAGGTAGCAGAAAGTATAAAAAGACGGTGTGAAGGTGTGGGAATATCGGATGTTCAGATGATTGAAAAGCAATTAGACAGTGCATATATAGTTGTAAAAATGTCAGTGGAAGATGGGAAAGACTATTATTTGTTTTTAGACAGAGGCTTTTTCCTGTATAAAATTCGTGAAGGTGCCATAGATGGGAAATGTATATTTAGAGTTATAGAATAAAGTCTGCAATATAATGTTATTTTGGTCAGGTGGGGCGATAGTATTATGCTAAATACATATTTAACAGATGAGATTACGGAACTGTTGAACTGTGGTAAAGCAACCGCAGAGAGTATAGAGAGGCTGTGGCAGCTGGTAGGAGTTCAGGGAGTGACAGGGATAGAAAAAGTACCGGATCAGGGATATCATATTCTGAAACTGACTGCAGAACGGGAAGAAACCTATTATGTCTTTGTAGGAAGAAATCTTTCCGTTAAGCAGATTCGCAGCGGAACGAAAGACGGGGCATGTATTTACAGGGCGATGGAGTAAAATGGGAAATCGGATAAATCTTAGCCAGATACAGGAAATAGAAGAGCAGCTGCAAAAGCAGATATCACAGCTTCGGATTCTTGTAGAAGAAACCAGACAGGCAGAGGCGAAAATAAAGGAGATGTCATATATGGACAGATCCCGGCAGGCTCTGATCGGCACACGGGAGGCGCTGGAAGAGAATATCCGGGTTCTGACGGCGATGGCGTCTGTGGTCAGAGAAGCGCTCCTGCATTACTGTCAGACAGAAGAGAAAATTACGGATCGATATAACCTGGATACTGTTGAATATCCGGAGACACAGTTCGGCGTGAGCTATATAACCGGATTGAATGATTATCAGTTGCTGATGCCGTTCTGAAGGGAGTAGAAAAGAGTGGGAGAGATCAGATTTGATTTTGACGCCGCCGGACAGGCTTCGCGTCAGACAGAGGATATCGCAGGAAGATTAAGCAAGGATATTCTGCCGGGATTTAAGGATATTCTTCAGCAGATTGACCGTTCCTGGCAGTCAGAGGCCGGAGGCAGATTCCTCGACACTGCCTGCAGAGAACAGGAGAAGCTGGAGGAAACCAGGCGGATGGCGGAATATGCCGCGGCATCTCTTAGGGAAGCGGTGCTTACAGCAGAAAAAACAGAAGAACAGACAAAGGAGATTGCGGAATCCCGCACATATTAGGAAGATGGATATAATGTTGGCAGCGATGGCAGGTGTACTTGTCATCGCATTAATTGTTTTGATTGCAGTATTGTGCAATGTTGTTTCCGGAAAGAAGAGAAAGCGGGAGCAGCGTCCGGCCCGGAAGAAAAGAGTATATGTGAAAAGCGGAGTAAATGTAAAGAAACAGATGCTGGGCGAGGAAAAAGGCGAATATTTTACAGGAAAACTGGAAGATGAGGGTACACGTCTCGTTAATGGTTCCGCCAGAATCTGGAGGATTGTATTTGACAATCTGAAAACCGGAGAAAGAATGTACAGAGAATTTTCCGGACAGATGAGGATCGGGAGAGGCGACTCTGATCAAAGTTCCAGAGGATACCTGATCCTTGCCGGAGATAACAAAATATCCCGGAATCACTGTATTATTTACGAAGGGAGAAATATGCTGTGTATTCAGGATCTGAATTCCAGCAATCATACCTATCTCAATGGAAAACAGCTTTCCCAGGCGGCATATCTGAGAAACGGGGATGTTATACGGATTGGAAATACCAGATTGAAAGTTCAGTATGGCATGCTGAGTAATGTCTGATAAATAAAAACATAAGGAAGCGAGCTGCCCGCTCTCTGCCGGAACAGTTTAATCCGGCAGAGGGCGGGCAGCGTTATGTCTGCCTGTAATTTCCGCATTGCCTCCCTATATAAAACAAGGTATAATAATTATAATATTGTACTCTGGATAAGGTGTTGACTGATAATGAAGAAACAGAAGCGAAAACACAACAGAGGGGGAAAGAGATCTATACGTGTGATTCTGGCCGGCGCGGCGCTCTTGCTTGCAAGTGCAGGTTTTATGCTGCTTGCCTCAAGGGTGCCGTCTTTTGCGCAGTGGTATTCGGTAAATGTTTATTCGCTGCTTGTCTCTGCAATAGGCAGACTTTCGGGAATGGTTTCTTTTTCTGTGTCAGAAATATGCATTTATATTTTGCTGGCAGTATTTGCAGGCTCAGCGGTATATACTGTGATAAAGTGTATCCGCCGAAAAAAGGCGAAGGATCGGCTGTTTCGCTGGTTTTCAGGGGTTGTGCTGGGAGCGGGAATTCTGCTGTTTCTTTATACGGCGGGCTGTGGAATTAACTATTACAGAACGCCCTTTTCAGAAGAGGAGGGGATTTCTGTATACAGCTATTCCGGGGATGAGCTTGCGCAGGTATGCATGTGGCTTACAGAGGAAGTAAATGCCCGGAGCAGCCAGGTCTCCCGTGATGAAAATGGTGTGATGGAGCTGGACGCGCCGGAGGGCGAAGGCGCTGTAGAGGCTATGGAAAAGCTGGCGGAGACATATCCTTCGCTGAAGGGGTATTATCCCCGGCCAAAACGTCTGCTGGTCCCGGAAGTGCTTTCCGTTCAGGGGCTTACCGGAATTTATCTGCCTTTTACGATAGAGGCAAATTATAACGGCGATATAACAGCATATAATATTCCGTTTACAGTCTGTCATGAATTGTCTCATCTTCGGGGATTTATGGAGGAAAAAGAAGCCAATTTTATTGCGTTTCTTGCCTGCATAAATTCGGAACGTATGGATTTTCAGTACAGCGGATACCTGTCCGGCTGGGTATACTGTATGAACGCGCTGTACCGGACAGACGGAGAAAAATGGATGGAAGTGCGGGAACAGCTGGACGACGCGGCACTGAGGGATCTGAACGCCAATAATGTATTCTGGGACAGTTATGAAGGTCCGGTCAGAGAGACGGCTGAGCAGATTAATGACACTTATCTGCGGGTGAACGGACAGGCAGACGGAGTGAAAAGCTATGACCGGATGGTGGATCTGGTTGTAACATATTTTAAGGAAATATAGGATGGCGGAAAAGGTGTGTGATAAGAGAGCGGGAAAAGTATGAAAACAGCATGTCGGTGTTAAAATCTGTCCGGCAGCTGTCTGGGGGAACATTCAGAACAGATAATGGAGGGAAAAGTTATGAAAAGACGATGGAACAGACTTGCAGCGGCAGGAATGGCAGCGGTTATGGCAGCGGCGCTGACGGGCGGATGCGGGAAGCGGGCGACGCCGGAGAACCTTCTGGAAGATATGCAGAAAAATATGGACCGGATCGAATCCTTTGAAGGCAATCTTGCTATGGCGGTTGAGATGTCAGACGGAACCGACTCGCTTGCCTTTCATATGGACATGGATATGGGAGCGACGGAAGATCCCGGGGCAGTTTACGGAAAAGGCAATGTTGCCATGAATATGTCCGGAACAAACATAGGAACAGAGATGGAGCTGTATCAGGTTACAGAAAATGGCGAATCGGTTACCTATGTTCTCGTGGATAATATGTGGAGCAGAACTGCGTCCGAAGATGACAGTATGAATCTGGGCGCGGATATAACCGGGGATATCGGGGATTACGCGGAACTGTTTGAGATGGCGCGAAGCACTGTGGATGTAAATGGAAAAGAGTGTTTTGAGATGACCGGGGATATTGGCGGGGAAGCGATTGCCGGCATTCTTGGAGATGGACTGGAATCCATGACCGGTCTGAATCTGGATGAGGAGACTCTCGCTGATGTGAAAATTCCCTGTACGATTGATATATATAGAGAAAGTATCCTTCCGGCAAGATTTTTTATTGATATGTCCGATATAATAGACACAATTGTGGATGTGTCGTCTGCGGGTGTTTCAGTCAGTGAGTGCAGTATTGAAGTGACTTATCTGGATTTTGACAGTCTGGATACGATAGAAGTTCCCCGGGAAGCTGTTGAGGCAACAGAAGATATCAGTCCGGACAGCTATGATGATTATGAAGAGAATATTTTCGGTGATATTGATGCGGGCGCAGATCCGGTGGAGCCGGCTGACAGTCTGGGCCGGGTCTGGGAGACCTATACGGTTCAGATTAACGATAAAGTTCTGGCCCTGCCGTGTTCGATTGAGGAAATGCGGGCCGCAGGGCTGGAGATGGATACAGAATATACTCCGGATAATTATGTGGTCAATGCAGGAGACTATGAGTTGGCATGGTTTGAGGATGCAGACGGAAATTCTGTTATGGCGGATATGGTTAACATGACTTCAGATCCGATGGAGATCAGAAACTGTCAGGTGGGCGGCATCTCTGTATATGACTATGATGTTGAAAGCGGCGCTCTTGTAGTAATTCTTCCGGGCGGAGTACAGATCGGTACACATATTGACGATGTGCTGTCGGCATATGGCGACGCAGATGACTCTTATGACGGAGATTATTCCAACAGTTATTACTGGAACGGACAGGGGGACAATTATTACGACGGCTGTTCTGTTGATACGGATCCGGAAACAGACCGGGTTATATCTATGAGTATTTCTCACTATGAATAGGCAGAGCATATGGACAGCTGAAAAACAGGAGGAAATTAACAAATGAAACTTATGATCGCGTCAGATATTCACGGTTCTGCACCGTGCTGCACAAAGATGCTGGAGGCATTTTCCAGGGAAGAGGCGGACAGGCTTCTGCTGCTGGGGGATATTTTATACCATGGCCCCCGCAATGACCTGCCGGAGGGGTATGCGCCGAAAGAGGTAATTGCCATGCTGAATCCTATGAAGAAAAAACTGCTCTGTGTACGGGGAAACTGTGACACAGAGGTGGATCAGATGGTGCTGGAATTTCCTATTCTGGCGGACTATTGTTTCCTGGAACTGGCAGACGGAGAAGGAAAGTCCGGCCCGGTTATATTTGCCACCCATGGGCATATATACAACCCCCATCATTTGCCGCCCCTTTCGGACGGAGATATTCTTCTGAACGGCCATACCCATATTCCGGCCTGTGAAGAAATTCTGGATATGGAGGGAAACCGGTATCAGTATCTGAATCCGGGATCTGTATCCATACCGAAAGAAGAATCTCAGCGCAGTTATATGGTTTATGAGAAAGGATGTTTTATCTGGAAAAATCTTGAGGGGGAGGAGTATCTGACATGGAAGACCGAATCGCGCTGCTGATTGACGCCGACAATGTATCGGCCAAATATATTAAGCCGATTCTGGACGAGCTGTCCAAATACGGCAATGTAACATATAAGAGGATTTATGGAGACTGGACAAGATCCAACAGCGCCGGCTGGAAAGAAGAGCTGCTGCAGAATTCCATTACTCCGATTCAGCAGTTCAGTTATACCCATGGGAAGAATGCCACGGATTCCGCAATGATTATTGACGCTATGGATATGCTGTATACAAGCGAGCTGGAAGGATTCTGTCTGGTATCCAGCGACAGTGATTTTACAAAGCTTGCCAGCAGACTCAGAGAAAGCGGGAAACTGGTGATCGGGATGGGCGAGGATAAAACGCCGTCTCCATTTCGGAAAGCCTGTGATATTTTTACAGTGCTGGAACTTCTTCTTGAAGATAATACAATGGAGAAAGACGAGAAGAGCGGATCCCATCAGCAGCAGGATAAAGGACAGAAAAAAGAAACTGCGCCGACAAAAGACCAGATTGAAGAGGCAGTGGTCAAGATTATTACGGAAAATCAGAATAATGACAAAGAAACCGGGCTGGGAGAAGTGGGAAGCCGCCTGGTTAAGCTGTATCCGGACTTTGATGTGCGGCGGTACGGTTACAGTCTTCTGTCAAAATTTCTGGAAACACTGCCAAAACTGCGGCTGATACAGGAGGGAACCAAGGTCTGGGTAACTCTTTATGAGGATAAGAGCAGGAAAGAAAGACTGGAAGAATATATTATGCAGCAGATCAGAAGCAACGGAAGATATGGCATCTCACTGGGAGCTCTGGGCAACCGGATCCGGCTGAAATTCGGAGATTTCAAAGTCCGCGATTTCGGATATTCACAGTTCAAGCAGTATATTGAGAGCTTTCCGGATGTAGTGCTGGAAGATGACGGTGAGAGAACAAGAGCTGTGTATATGGCGGATAAATAAAAAAGTGATATTGCTATATGAGAAAAGGACGGGCAGCCGTCCTTTTCTCTTTTCCGGATCGGATAAGTGAATTGAACAATTTGTCAAAAAAATAACGAAAAGCTGTTAAATTTTTGTAAATTCATCTGTCTTGTCACATGTAAATTACAGTGATATACTGACCAGGATGGCGGAATATAAAACCGCAGGATAAAAATAAGCCTGTAATGTAAGAAAAAAGCAAAGCAGATATGCGCCTTTTACCGGCGGCTGCCTCTGCTTTGCAGGGAGAGGTATTGTGATATGACAGTCAGAGAAGAAATTGAACAGCTGAAAAAAGAAAAAAATGCAGTGATTCTGGCCCATTATTATGTACGGCCGGAGATTCAGGAGATTGCAGATTATACAGGGGATTCATTTTATCTCAGTAAAATTGCGGTGGGCCTGAAAGAGCAGATCATTGTTTTCTGCGGAGTTTCATTTATGGGAGAAAGCGCGAAAGTACTGAATCCGGAAAAGACCGTGCTGATGCCGGATGTGGCGGCAGACTGCCCCATGGCTCATATGGCTGATGCAGGAACCATTGAACGGATCCGCGGTACATACGAAGATCTGGCTGTTGTATGCTACATCAATTCCACGGCAGAGCTGAAGCGTTATTCAGATGTATGTGTAACGTCGGCAAATGCTGTGGAGATTGTAAAGGCGCTTCCAAATAAAAATATCTTTTTTATTCCGGACAGGAACCTGGCGCGGCATGTAGCTTCCCAGGTTCCGGAAAAGAATTTTATTTTCAATGAAGGCTTCTGTCCCGTTCATGAAAAGATGAGTATGGAGGAAATTCTGAAAGCAAAAACAGCCCATCCGGACGCGCTGGTTCTGACCCATCCGGAATGCCCGGATGCGGTATGCCGGATTTCCGACTATATCGGAAGTACATCCGGAATTATCCGCTATGCGGGAGAAAGCAGCGTCCGGGAGTTTATTGTCTGTACAGAAAGCGGAGTCCGGTATGAACTGGAGAAAAAATGTCCGGACAAAAAATTCTGGTTCCCGGAGACAGAACCATTGTGTATGGATATGAAAACCATAACTCTGGAAAAAGTACTTCATGTGCTGAAAACCGGAGAAAATGAAGTGCTTCTCGATGACAGCCTCCGGCTGGAATCAAAAAAGCCGCTGGAGCGGATGCTGGAACTGGCGAAATAGGAAACAGAATCAGGAAGACCGCAGAAAAGGAGAGAAAATATTATGGATATGTATGCAGATGTGGTAATAGCGGGAACCGGTGCAGGCGGACTGTTCAGTGCGCTGAGCCTGTCCGGAGACAGAAAGATTATTATGATCACAAAGTCTGATCTTGAGAGCAGCGATTCCTTTCTGGCGCAGGGCGGTATCTGTGTCCTGAGAAATGAGGAAGATTATGACAGTTATTTTGAAGACACCATGCGTGCCGGACACTATGAAAACAGGAAAGAATCCGTAGATATTATGATACGGAATTCCCAGGATATTATCCGACGTCTGATCGGATACGGCGTAGAGTTTCAGAAAGCCCCGGAAGAAGAGGATAGCGGGGATAAGGCGGAACTTCTGAAGGAATACGCATTTACCAGGGAGGGCGCCCACTCAAAACCCAGAATTCTTTTCCATGAGGATGTTACGGGGAAGGAAATTACGGGCAAACTTCTGGCTCAGGTAAAAAAACTTGAAAATGTTGCCATATATGAGTATACTGCAATGACAGACATCCTTGTAAAGGACGGAAAATGCGCGGGCATCCTGGCTTCGGGGCCGGACGGGGAGGAGATCCGGATTCATGCGGACGACACCATCTTTGCCACCGGCGGTATCGGTGGACGGTACCGGCATTCCACAAATTTTCCGCATCTTACGGGGGACGCCATTGACATAGCGAAGAAGCACGGCATACGGCTGGAGCATCTGGATTATGTCCAGATTCATCCGACCACACTGTATTCTGAAAAACCGGGGCGGAGATTCCTGATCTCGGAGTCCGTCAGAGGTGAGGGAGCCGTACTTCTGGATAAAAACATGAACCGGTTTGTCAATGAACTGCTTCCACGGGATGTGGTAACAAAAGCGATAAAAAAACAGATGGAGAAGGACGGCACGGATCATGTGTGGCTTTCTATGAAAAATATAGACAGAGAAACAATTATGAAGCACTTTCCGAACATCTACAGCCACTGCCTGGAAGAGGGATATGATGTGACACGGGAATGTATCCCGGTAGTTCCGGCACAGCATTACTTTATGGGCGGAATCTGGGTGGATTCCGACAGCCGGACTTCCATGGATCATCTGTTTGCCGTGGGAGAAACCAGCTGCAACGGCGTTCACGGAGCCAACCGTCTGGCCAGCAACTCCCTTCTGGAGAGTCTGGTATTTGCAGAAAGAGCAGCACGGAAGATCGACAGCGGGTATGCCGGCGCTGAGACAGGGAAGGAAGCGTATGCCGGAAGCGTGCGTACGGCATAACCGGAATCTGTGTACCGCGGGACATCAGAGAAACAAAGCCGTTCCTGCCGGTACGCTTTGAAGGACAGATACAGGAAAAGAGAGGAAAAAATCATGAATAAAATTACAATGACGCTCCAGGCAGATCATCTGATCCGGGAGGCTTTAAAAGAAGATATATCCAGTGAGGACGTAAGCACCAACGCCGTAATGAAAGACTATGTGAAAGGGCAGGTAGACCTGATCTGCAAGCAGGACGGAATTATAGCCGGCCTGGATGTATTCCGCAGAGTATTTGAACTGCTGGATGAAAATACAGAGGCTGAATTTTTCTGTAAAGATGGAGATAAAGTAAAATGCGGACAGCTTATGGGCAGTGTAACAGGAGATATCCGCGTACTGCTGTCAGGAGAGAGGGTCGCGCTGAATTATCTCCAGAGAATGAGCGGTATTGCCACGTATACCCACTCTGTGGCGGAGCTTCTGAAGGGCAGCAGGACAAAGCTGCTGGATACAAGAAAAACGACGCCGAATATGCGGATATTTGAGAAATATGCTGTCCGGGTCGGGGGAGGATATAATCACAGATACAATCTGTCCGACGGCGTGCTTCTGAAAGATAACCATATCGGGGCGGCCGGAAGCGTTGCCAGAGCCGTTGCCCTGGCCAGAGAGTATGCCCCCTTTGTACGCAAGATTGAAATAGAAGTAGAGAATCTGGATATGGTAAAAGAGGCTGTGGAAGCCGGGGCGGATATTATTATGCTGGATAATATGACGCCGGATGAGATGAAAGAAGCTGTCCGGATCATAGACGGAAGAGCAGAGACAGAGTGCTCAGGCAATGTAACAAAGGAAAATATCGCCCGTCTGACAGAGATTGGCGTAGATTATATTTCCAGCGGAGCTCTGACACATTCTGCGCCCATACTTGACATTTCCATGAAAAACCTTCATGCTATAGGATGAGCATTGTCAGAGAAAGGATGAGACCGGATGACCGGAACGGAGAGAAGAGACGCCATTCTGAACAGGATAAAAAACAGCAAAACACCTGTGGCAGGCAGAACTCTTGCAGAGGCCTGTGACGTCAGCCGGCAGGTGATTGTACAGGATATTGCCCTTATCCGCGCTTCGGGATATGACATTATATCCACGAACAGAGGGTATATACTTAGTGAGCCATCCACTGTCAGCCGGACATTTAAGGTGCGGCATACAGACGCACAGCTGGAAGAAGAACTTAATTCCATTGTTGATCTGGGTGGAACGGTGAGAAATGTCATGGTGAATCACAAAGTTTACGGACAGATGGAGGCGCCGCTGAATATTACATCCCGCAGGAAAGCAGCAGAATTTATTGAGGATATCCGCAGCGGAAAATCCAGTCCGCTCAAAAATATTACCTCAGATTACCATTATCATACTGTTGATGCAGACAGTGAAGAAACGCTGGATATGATTGAAGATATGCTGTCGGAAAAGGGATTTCTTGTAAAGAAAATCTGAAAACAGGAATGAAGAAGAGAAAAAATATATAAAAAGACAGAGGGGACCGCTTTGCAGCGTAATTTGTTCCGTGGGAAAATCCGGATGTAATTACAGGCATAAGCGGTCTTCTTACGTCTTGCTTTGCCTGAGATTTTGCTTTACAATGGAGACTGAATAAAAGCAGGCTGCCGGAAAAGCAGCCGTATATATGAGGAAGGAGCGAGGCGGATCAGGATCCGGGCGTGCTGGAAGGAGTCCTGTACGGACGCCGGACAAATTCGTTTTACAGAATATGGAAGAATTAATGAACGTGCTGGAGAGCACGCTGAATATAGACTTTATCCGCGGAACGATAAGCGGACCGCGGAACAGGGACGGTATTATAAAAGTAAAGATACGTCCGCTGGAGAAAAAGGGAGAACTGTATTTTCAGCTGGAATCATTTACAAAGACACAGGCATTCCACGAAAATGCCGGATGCGGAGAGGCAAAAGAGATAATTGCAGAATATATGAAAACTTTCCGCCAGATGCAGATTGAAACGGTAACGGAAAATATATCCGTTCTGACAAGCAAAAAGGGCAAGGTCACGATACAGAGGAAGAAACGGCAGACGCCGGGAAAGGCGGCGGATCTGTCTCACAACAGGAAGAAAAAATACATACTGGAGGAAGGAGTATATGTCCCGTTTCTTAAAGATCTGGGTGTCATGACGGAAGAGGGAAAGGTCATTGCATCTAAAATGGACAAATTCCGACAGATTAACAGATTTCTGGAGTTTATCCGGGATATTCTTCCGGAGCTTGACCGGGATCGGGAACTTACAATTCTGGATTTTGGCTGCGGGAAATCTTACCTTACTTTTGCAATGTATTATTATCTGCATGAATTGAAAAACTATGACATACAGATAATCGGACTGGATCTGAAAGAAGATGTGATCCGGCACTGCAGCAGTCTGGGAGAGAAATACGGGTATGAAAAACTGAAATTTCTTCAGGGGGATATTGCCGATTATGACGGGGTAAGTGCAGTTGATATGGTTGTGACACTGCACGCCTGCGATACGGCTACAGATTATGCCCTGGCCAAAGCCGTGGGCTGGAATGCAAAGATAATCCTGTCAGTGCCCTGCTGTCAGCATGAGCTGAATGGTCAGCTGTCAGCAGAAAAGGAAAGCGTTCCGGATGGAAACGGTCCGGATGGACGCTGTGTTCTGAGACCGGTTATGGATTACGGCCTTCTGAAAGAAAGATTTGCAGCTCTTCTGACAGACGGGCTTCGGGCAAAATATCTGGAAGACTGCGGGTATGAGACGCAGATTCTTGAGTTCATTGATATGGAGCATACTCCGAAAAATATTCTCATACGCGCAGTGAATAAGGGGGAAATAAACGGAAAAGCAGCACGGGAAATTAAGCAATGTGAAGAGTTTCTGCGGGTGAAGCCTGCGCTGGGCGCTTTGCTTGCGGGTCAAGGGGAGATGACACATAATGAAGAAAAAACTGATTAAGGCAGGGGTTCTGCTGGTTGTTTTTGCAGCGGCGCTGGTCGTCAGCAGCTTTATCATTAACAGGGGAAGCGAGGATCAGATTGCGGATATGGGAGCGCCCGCCATTCCACGGGTGTGGTTTACGGTAAACGGTCAAAAGGTGAATATCCTTTCCGGATATGTCAGAGATATGGATATTCCGGCGATGCGCGATACGATAACGCCTCTGGAGGCAGACGGCACACTGGATATGACAGTGGAAGAAGACGGGAATGCCATAAGCGGCGTGAAGTACACGGTCTATTCTATGGACGGGGAAGAAGTGTACGGTGAAGGAGAAGCTTCTGAACTTTCCGGTGAAGAAACCGTGACCTTGTCGCTGGCAGACAGTCTGGAGGAATCTGTGCGGGAAGCGGTACTGAAAATCGTACTGACAGTGGATGACAGAGAGGTGAGTTATTACACGCGGATTGAGCGGTCTGACAATATTAACGCGGCAGACTGTCTGGCGTATGCTCAGGACTTTCATACAAATGCTCTGGAAAAGACGAATGCAGAAGAGATGGAGCTTCGTCTTGAGCCGAATGAAGAGAGCGATAATACAACATATCAGACAGTAAATATTCATTCAGATATTACACATATTCAGTGGGGCAGTCTGGATCCCCAGCTGATAGGGGAAGTGGAATGGAGTATTAAAGAGAGCAACAGTGTGTATACATCCATTCTGGCAAAATATCAGGTTTCCTGTGCCGATGATAATGAAGAAACAGGGGTATATAATGTAAAAGAATTTTTCCGTGTGCGGAAAATGGGAGATACGATTTACCTTCTGGATTATAACAGAGATATGCAGAAAGTCTTTTCCGGAAGCCCGGAGGCGATTGATGAAAATGGCGTTCTGCTGGGTATTGCTTCCGACGATCTTCAGTATGAGACAAATGCGGATGAAGATATTGTGGCTTTTGTACAGGAGCGGGATCTCTGGCTTTACAGCAGAAAGTCCGGGGAATTATATCAGGTATTCAGCTTTTCTGATGCCGAGGGAAGCGATGCGAGAAGCAGAAATGACCAGCATGCCGTCCGTATTATCAGTATGGATAACAGCGGTAATCTGGCATTTGCCGTATACGGATATATGAACAGGGGAACTCATGAAGGTGAAGTCGGCGTAGGTATTTATTATTTTAATGCTGCAGATAATGTAATTGAAGAAAAAGCATTTATTCCCAGTACAAAATCATTTGCAATCGCAGAAGATGAACTGGGGAAAATGGTATATTACAATCACAGTGAGAAGATGCTGTATGTTCTGGCGGAAGGAACTCTTTACCGGATCGATCTGGATAGAAACGAGCAGGAAGTTCTGGCGGGAAATCTGACGGAAGATCAGTATACCGTATCAGATGACGGACGCCAGATGGCATATCAGACGGATGATTCCGCGGCGGAGATTCAGGTAATGAATCTGGAAAGCGGAGACAGTTATCAGATTAAGGCAGAAAACCAGGAAACGGTACGTCCGCTGGGATTTATCAACAGCGATTTTATTTTCGGCAAGATAAAGGCGGAGGATGCAGGACAGACGGTATCCGGTGAAGCGGTTACTCCGATGTATGCGGTGGAAATCGTGAATTCAAAGAATGAACAGGTGGCGGAGTATTCATTTACGGATTCAGGAATTTACACGACAGATATTCTGATCGACGGCAATCTGCTGACGCTGAACCGGGTGCAGAAGGACGGCAGCGTATACAGCGCAACAGATCAGGAATATATTACCAACAACGAAGAGCGCCGGGAGACAACGGTCAGTCTGGCGGTTTACAGTACGGACAGGATGCAGAAACAGGTGCGCATTACTTTTGAAGATGCGGCAGATAATACGGATATAAAAGTAATGAAGCCGCACCAGTTGACGGCAGGAGAACCGCTGACGATTACACTGAGCGGTACAGACGATACAGAGAAATTTTACGTGTACGGAATGGGAGAACTGACAGCGGTTTATGACAAAGCAGCGTATGCAATCCAGAAGGCAGAGCAGGTGTCCGGAGTTGTTATTTCATCCAGTCAGGCTTATGTGTGGGAAAAGGGAAACAGGGATCTGGTATACTCTACTGGGGCAGAAGCATTCCGGCAGGGAAATGATGAGACATCGCTGGAGGCATGTGAGAATTATATGGAGCAGTACAATGCCCACAGGGTAGATCTGACAGGATGTAAACTGGATCAGATTCTGTATGTCATCAACAAAGGACTTCCGGTTATCGCTGTAACAGACGGAAACCATGCAGTGCTGCTGACCGGATATACAACCAGCGATATTACCTATATAGATCCGGAAAACGGCAGTGAAACAACGGTTTCCATCGGTCAGATGGAAAAAATGGCCGAACAGGGAGGAAATACTTTTATCGGATATATTTAGAAAGTTTTTTCGGAAGAAGCTGCATACAGTGAAAGAAAAAACAGAATAAGTCAAAAAGAAAAAGTGCACCGGTTTCGTACGGTGCACTTTTCTGCTACTGTTTTAAAAGTGTATCGATTAATTTTGAAGCTTCACTTCTGGTGATTGTGTCCGGATTCCATTCCACAGTAAGTTTCTTTTTATAAATAAGATTGTTTATAAAAGAAATCTGTTTTGGCGTTGCCGGCTGAGGCGGCTTTATTTTAAATATAAGCCGGGCCGGCACAAAAAGTTTTGGGGCGGTTGGTTCAAAGTAGTGCGCAAGTGTCTGATAGAGCTTTGCCGTGGCAAGAGCGTCGTGATAGGCGCGGTGAGCAGAGTTATTCAGGATCCCGTAATATTCGCACAGACTTTCCAGACTTTTGGAGCCGAGTCCGGGAAGAGCCTGGCGGGCAATTTTAAGGGTGTCTATTCCTTTTTTCTCAAAATTCATGCCGCTGGCGGCGGCGTCTGTTTTAACAAAGCTGTAATCAAATGAAATGTTGTGGCCGACCAGAACGTCATCCTCGCAGAAAGCAAGAAAGTCTCTGATCACATCTTTCCTGGGGCGGGCCTCGGCAACCATTGCATCAGTAATTCCGGTCAGCTCTGATACAAAGGAGGAAATAGAAGATGAAGGTCGGATGAATTCAATAAAACGTTCTGCTACCCGGCCTTCGCGGACTTTTAAAGCGCCGATTTCTATAATCTCGTCCTGAACCGGATTGAGTCCGGTAGTCTCAACGTCAAAAGCAATGTATGATTTTAACATGATCTGATCCTTTTAAACCTCACTTTCCGGCGGCCTGTCTGGTTTTACTGTTCCCGGCTGCTGCCGGATTTCCTTTGGGAATACAGCCGTTCAGCATCCGCCATACAAGGAAATTTTTATCCGTTCTGCAAACAAGCATATAGATTCCAACAGGAATCAGAATTAACAGGCTGATCCACTGGGAAGTTGATAAAATCCATACTCCCCGTGCAGAATCCCCTCTGAGAAATTCGAGAAAGAACCGTTCTGTTCCGTATATGATTGCATAGACTCCAAAATTCTGAAGAGGTTTTTTCAGCCTTTTGTCCAGCGCAAGAAGAAGGAAAAATACCAGCAGGTTCAACCCTGCTTCCGCCAGCTGTACAGGGAAAAGACTTACACCATCCGGCGCGCCCAGAGATTCTGTAAAGGTAACGGCCAGCGGTCCGTCGTATTTGATTCCGTAACAGCAGCCGGCCAGAAAGCATCCTATTCTGCCGCAACAGTGAAAAAGCGGAATAATAAGGACAAAATTCTCAGCTTCAGCAACTCCGTTAATCCGGAAGAATTTTGCGTAGCAGAAGGCGCCGATACATCCTCCGATCAGCCCGCCGTAAAAGACGAAGCCCCCTCCCAGATAATTCAGAAAAGAGCTCCAGCTCTCAAATATTATGTCGGCATTTTCCCAGAGCTGGGGAAGATTCTGAATAAGATACAGAAGTTTGGCTCCCAGCAGTGTAAACATCAGAATAAAGGCTGTAAAATATAACTGATTATCTAACGGAATCTTCCGTTTCGGACAGCGGAGCAGAACAACGGCGATAGATAACAGCGATCCGATTACTACCATCATTCCATAGCTGGGGATTGCATATCCTGCTATATTAATAAAAGGCTGCATAAATGACTCTCCTTCCTCTTTCATTTTTCTGTCAGGTATTATATTTTTGTACTGTCCGGCAGACGGTATAAAAAAGACTGCCGTTCTGCTTAAGACGGCAGTCTTTTTTAGTGTTGAATACTCTCTTCCTCTTAGTTGTTGAATGCTGTTTTTATAATGCTGCGCCTGCGCATGCAGCTCCGCCAACACATACGGTACATGCCAGTGTAACTGCACCGAATACTACAGCGAGAATGCTTAATACCAGACCTGCAGTAGCCAGTCCGCTTCCGCCATTGTTCTTTTTAGCTGTGGAAGCCATTACAAGACCGACAATACCAAGTATGCATCCAAGTCCATATAACCATCCTGTACAGATACCGACGATGCCGAGAACTAAGGAAGCAACTGCAGCACCGTTTGAATTGTTGTTCATGATGCTCTCCTCCTATGTAATTAAATAATTTCCAACGCTATTCTATCACTCTTGGTAGGGCATGTCAAATGTTTTTACAGGATATTGCACTGCCGCGTCGCAGGAGCGCAACAGAAAAGCGAAAGATGGAGCAAAAGTCTGCGGGGATATAGATATTGCTTTTTCCGTCCTGCTACAATATAATAAAGCGGAACCGGAGCAATCCCGCCGAAACATTTTCTGAGCTTCCATGCGGGATGTTCACACAATATCGGAAACGGTTCGAAAGAACACAGAAAGGGGGAAATCATATGCTGACAGGAAAGACAGTTCTTCTGGGTGTGTCAGGAAGTATTGCGGCTTACAAGACAGCGTCTCTTGCCAGCGCGCTGAAAAAGCTCCATGCGGACGTTCATGTTCTGATGACGGAAAATGCGGTGAATTTTATCAATCCTATTACTTTTGAGACACTTACCGGAAATAAATGTCTGGTTGATACTTTTGACCGGAACTTTGAGTACAGTGTAGAGCATGTCTCATTGGCCAAGCAGGCGGACGTAGTGATGGTGGCGCCGGCCAGCGCCGATGTAATCGGAAAGATTGCTCACGGAATTGCGGATGACATGCTGACGACTACAATTATGGCGTGCAGGTGTAAAAAGATCGTTGCTCCGGCAATGAACACGAACATGTTTCAAAATCCCATTGTCCAGGATAATATGAAGATTCTGGAAAAGTACGGATATGAAGTGATCAGTCCGGCCTGCGGCTATCTGGCCTGCGGAGATACCGGGGAAGGGAAGATGCCGGAGCCGGAGCTGCTGCTGGAGTATATTTTACGGGAAATTGCCAGAGAAAAGGACATGCAGGGCATGAATGTGCTTGTCACAGCGGGACCGACTCAGGAGAGTATTGATCCGGTGCGTTATATCACCAATCACTCTACAGGGAAAATGGGTTACGCCGCTGCCAGAGTGTGCATGCAGAGAGGCGCCCGGGTCACTCTGGTAAGCGGCCCGGTAAATCTTCAGCCGCCGCAGTTTGTCACCGTAGTTCCGGTGAAGACTGCCAGAGAAATGTTTGAGGCCGTAACGGAGAGAAGTGCGGAGCAGGATATTATTATCAAGGCTGCCGCTGTGGCGGATTACAGGCCCGGACATATCAGCTCTGAAAAGGTGAAAAAACAGGACGGGGATCTTTCCATAGAACTGGAACGCACAGATGATATTCTTGCATATCTGGGCGCGAATAAAGGGCAGGATCAGTTCCTGTGCGGTTTTTCCATGGAAACGGAAAATATGCTTGAGAATTCCCGCAGAAAGCTTCAGAAGAAAAATCTGGATATGATTGTGGCAAATAATGTAAAGGTGGAAGGCGCCGGCTTCGGCGTGGACACCAATGTAGTGACCATAATTACCGGGGAAGAAGAAATATCTCTGGGAATGCTGTCCAAGGAAGAGACGGCGGCAAGGATACTGGATCAGATTCTGAAGATGAAGAACGGAAAAAAAGAAACTCATAAAAACATGTAATTTAAAAACTGAACAGAACCTTTTACCCGGTTCGCGCATATCTGACATGTGCCAAAAAGTATTGTATCTCTTGGAAAGAGAATGATAACTGAGGAGGAAAAACATGAAAACAAAGGTAAAAACAACACAGATAACTACGCTGGGACTTATGATGGCGATTTTGCTGCTGATGGCATATACGCCTCTGGGCTATCTGAATATCGGCCCTCTGGCAATCACATTTAATGTCATTCCGGTAGCGATAAGCGCAATTGCTCTTGGCCCGGCAGGAGGAGCGGCTGCAGGATCCATTTTCGGACTTACAAGCTTTCTACAGTGCGTTGGAATCGGCGGCCAGAGTCTTATGGGAGTCGCGCTTTTCAACATTAACCCGGTACTGGCCTTTATCCAGAGGTTCGTCCCCCGTCTTCTGGACGGTTTGCTGCTGGGGTATATTTTCAGAGGAATGAGGAAGAGAACCAACACTTATATTTCCTGCGCTGTTACAGGATTCTTTTCAGCATTCCTCAATACGGCGTTTTTTATGGCGGCTCTGGTTCTGCTTTTCGGAAATACAGAGTATATTCGGGAAATGATCGGAGGCAGAAATATAATTGTATTTATCTGCACATTTGTAGGAATTAATGCAGTGTGTGAGATGATCGTTTCAACTGTAGTTACGGCTGCGGTAGGAACACCGCTGTCCCGGTATGTATGTCCGCCTGAGCAGACATATACAAGAAGCGGACGGCATGCGGAATAAGAAACGGGAAATCAGATTTCAGAGTTAATGATGAGGAATTGTAAAAAATGATTCTGGCAATTGATATAGGAAATACGAATATTGTTCTGGGATGTATGGATCAGGGGAAATGTGTATTTGTGGAGCGCCTTTCTACAGTCCGTACCAAGACAGAACTGGAGTATGCAATTGATATTAAAAATGTTCTGGATATCTATCATATCAAACGGGAGAGCCTCCGGGGCGGAATAATCTCCTCTGTGGTGCCGCAGATTACAACGATTGTGAAACTTGCCGCGGAGAAGATACTCCGGGGAGAAGTCCTTGTGGTCGGAGCGGGAATACGGACAGGTCTTAATATTCGCATTGATAATCCCGCCCAGCTGGGCAGCGATCTGGTTGTGGATTCGGTGGCGGCAATTGCCGGGTATCCTGTTCCCATGCTTATATTTGATATGGGAACAGCAAATACAGTTTGTGTGATTGACAAGAATAAGAATTATATCGGCGGCATGATCTATCCCGGGGTAGGAGTATCGCTGGACTCTCTTACTGCGAATGCATCCCAGCTGGGAGGAATCAGTCTGGAAGCTCCGGAGCATATGATCGGAAAAAATACGGTGGAATGTATGAAGAGCGGGATCATTTACAGCAGCGCCGCGGCCATAGACGGCATCATCGACCGGTTAAGTGAAGAACTGGAGGGGAATGTAACCGTCATTGCAACCGGCGGCCTGGCAAAGAAAATTATACCGTTCTGCAGAAGAGACATTATATTGGATGATAATCTTCTGTTGAAAGGACTGGAGATCATTTACTGTAAGAACCGGAAGTGAATTCGGATTTATCGGAGAGCTGTGAGTGGAGAGGCGTCCGAAAACACCTGGATACCAGGAGATTGGATAATCGGATCTGGAAATGAGGGATGTGTGCTTTTGTTTCCGTTCCGCAGATAAAGAAAAACTAAAAAACCTGACGACAGGCTAAGAGCAAAATTTACAGCAGAAAACTCGCATTCGCTCAGACAATTCTGCTGTAAATTTTAACGCCTGCCGCCAGGTTTTCTGTTTTTCTAATATCTGCTCCAAAGTCACCAAAAGCACACATCCCTCATTTCCAAAAGTCGCATCCAATCGGCGGTATCCCGCTGTTTTCTGCGCACATCCAGTCAGCAGTATCCCCGACAATTCCGAATTTCAGAAAACAGGAAAAAACCGGAGCTGTTCCGACTGCAGTTGCCCGGATCTAAAGCATCACTACTGCCTGGATCACCT
>ERZ1090861.123-NODE-123-length-50607-cov-16.527496_pt1 | contig 50607 bp, 42 predicted proteins | sample MGYA00478482_ERZ1090861 | MGnify/ENA primary metagenome ERZ1090861 (study PRJEB33644, sample SAMEA5815744) | chicken gut metagenome | biome: Chicken; feature: Gastrointestinal Tract; material: Caecum | place: Ireland | collected 2019-01-01 | study: A study of the... | reverse complement strand
TTATGGAGTTAGCAGGATAACTTTGTGCAAAATTTGATATTTGCTCATTTATAGTTACTTAGATAATTTTCATTATAATTTAGTTTCCCGGCTATCTCTCCCAGAGATATTGTCCTGAATTCTTCATGGATCATCCGCAATATAGCAAAGATCATCTGGTTTTCCAATTGCTGGTGTGCATTTCTGTGGATTTCAAAAGGAACATTTTCCAGCAGCTCCATAAATAATATAGAAATATTTAATCGGATAATCTCATTTGCAAAATAACTGTCCGAATAATATTTATCAATGATCTGGTCCAGCAGCTGATGGATCACCGGATACCTGGAGCTTCGGAATATAATATAGGTAGAATTCTTTTGACTTGTCATATTTTCCATAAGGAAATTAAATACATAACTGTTTTTTGACATAATGGTTTCCAGACTTTCAAAATCTATGTTTTCTACTGGAAACATCAGATTTATAAGCAAGTCTGCGCTTCCTGGCGCATTAACAAAATGTACTGTCCTTTTGGACATCAGCAGAATATCTCCCGTATGCAGGATTTCAGTATTCCCATCGATGGTCTGGGTCACAGAACCGGACAGCATGTAATTCATTTCCAAAAAATTGTGACTATGGGCCGGGAAATCCGCAAATCGTGAGTGCTTGCTTATATAAACCTTACGATTTTTTAAAAAGTACTCGCTTTTTATCATGATCTCGCTGTTACTTTTCGCATAAGCCTCCCTACTAACTTTTGTCACTTTTCTGGAATTCTTTATATTATCTGATTCATCATTGCTTATATTAAATAACTTCTTTCTTATCTCTTCGCGCATAATTTTCCTACCTGTATTTTTGTTCCCGTTATTATAATATATCGTCATTGAAAACACAAATGCATTTTTTTAAAATCAAAAGAAAACGAGGTGATATATATGCAGATAATCAATGCCGGAGATTTTGAAAGTGTTCAGTCTGCTATTGACTTTCTGAGCAAAAAACCAGGTCACAAAGAGCTTATAATTCCTAAGGGTCTCAAAAAAACAGGACCTATTTCCCTAGTATCAGATTTAACTATACGACTGGAAGAAGGTGCTGTTTTACAGTTTATGGACGATCCTGATTTATACCCGCCTATATGGACCCGCTGGGAGGGTGTGGAATGTTATGCAATGCATCCCCTGATGTATGCTGCTGATTGCGAAAACATTGTAATTACAGGCAAAGGCACCATTGACGGAAACGGCAGGACATGGTGGAAAAAATTTGCTCAGATTGAAAAGGAAGACCGCACATGGCCGCAGGAATCTTATGAACTGCGCCTGGCAAAGCTGAATCCCGATTATAAAGAGCGCACCGGCGGTGGGGCCAGACCTTCCACTCAATTTTTGCGTCCGCCTTTAGTACAGTTTTGGAAATGTAAAAATATCACGTTTGAAAATTTTACCCTTCAGAATTCCCCATTCTGGACCCTTCATACTGTCTACTGTGAAAACATCACGATCCAGGGAATGACCATCGCCAATCCCGCAGATGCCATTAACACAGACGCTATTGATATTGATTCCAGCAAAAATGTTCTTATACAGGACTGTCTTTTTGATGTGGGGGATGATGCTGTCACTCTGAAATCAGGCAGCGGTCCTGACGGCCTCAGGGTGAATATTCCTACAGAAAATGTCAAAGTAAGAAACTGTAAGATTTTAGCCAGCCACGGCGGCATTGCTATCGGTAGTGAAACGGCCGGCGGCATTAAAGATGTAAATGTGAAAAACTGTCAGTTTCTCGGAACCCAGAGGGGCATACGTCTGAAAAGCAGAAGAGGCAGAGGCGGAACTATCCAAAATATTGTTTTGGAGAATCTTACAATGGATCATTGCTGGTGTCCTATTGTATTGGGAATGTATTTTGCTCCTGGTGTTCTTCCGAATGAAGAGGAATATATTCTCAGCACAGATCCGCAGCCTCTCAGTCCTGTCACCCCGCATATTAAAAATATACGGATCCAGGGCATCAACGCTACAAATGTCCGTTCCACAGCTGCTTTTATTGTAGGCCTTCCAGAAAGTCCTATTGAGAATGTAACTATTGGAAACTTTAACTGGGGCCTTGCCAGCGAAGATGAGCTGCTGGAAACCTGGAACAGCGAACCTACAAAAGGGTTATTCCATGATGAAAATCGTGGGATTAAAACTATCAATATAAAAAATCTAATGATCAATGGAGAGGAACTTTAAAATGCAGACACAAAAAAAGCCTTGGGTTTATACACCTAAAAAATCACTTTTTTGAGAAGCCTGGGATATGGAATGAACGACTTAAACGGTTCCGCATGGGGGACTTTAGTCGGCTCCTATTTAATGGTTTTTCTGACAACTTATGCCGGCCTGAATGCCGGTCTTGTAGGAACCATGCTTTTGGTCCTGAAACTTTTAGATATGGTCATATGTGGTGTTCTGGGAGGTATCAGCGATCATCTGTTTTCAACTACTATCGGCCGTAAGCTTGGCCGGCGCCATACTTTATTCCTGTTCGGAGCCATTTTAACCGTAATATGCTTTCCTCTTTTATTTACGATTCATCCAGGATCCTATATCTGGTATTTTTTAGTCCTTTTATTCCTGGAAATCGCCCAGGATTTTGATAATATCGCCTACGAAACCCTGGCTACAGAAATGACTTCCAAAGCGGAGGAACGTGTTAAGCTCTCCTCTGTAAGAATGTTTGTTTCCGCCTTTGGTACTTTTGCGGTAACTGGTCTTCCGGCAATCCTTTTAAAGGTTTTAGGGGAAAACAGTGCCAGCGCTTACACAATCTCCGGGATCATCTTCGGAATCGCTCTTGCTGCCGGAACTTTGATCACTTATTTTTCCACATGGGAATTTTCTCCGGAACATGTAGAACAATTTGAATCAGCAAACAAAAAAGAAAGCAAAAAAGGTTTCCGTGAAGTTATTAATGATTATCGTCAGGTGTTAAAGACAAAAGCCTGCAGACGTACCTGTGTGATCTATTTTGTTTCTTATTTTGGCAAAGACTGTTTTAATACTGCCTTTTTCTTCTATACTATGTTCCTGATCGGCATGGGACAGGCCGACGCACAGGCTGCTTCCAGTTTATCCATTCTGGGAATGATCGTAGTGCCTGTGGCAACGATCTTCATGTACAAAAAAGGGCCTAAATTCCTTTGGACTGCTGCTTTTTCCTGTCAGATCTTTGTGCTGGCCGTATACATTCTGTTATATTTTCCGGTATTCACCTCAGTGCTACCGTTATGTTTGCTCTGGTCTTTATTCTGTCTGCTCTCTGGCAGATCGGACGCCAGACTTCCGAATATACTGTATGGAATGTAATCCCCTTAGTCCCGGATATTGATACTATGGTATCCACCAAATTAAGAGCCGGAACTTTTGCAGCTGTTCAGACATTTACCCGTAAGATTACCGGTGCTCTGGGATCTGCTCTGATCGGCTGGATCCTGGATCTGAGCGGATTCGATAAAAGTCTGTCTACACAGACAGATATGGCCAAAATGGGGATCATGTTATCATTTGCCATAATTCCCCTTATTTGCTTCATTTACTCTATGTATCTGATCCGCACCTTTAATTTGAACCAGCATACCCACAAAATTGTAAAAGATGAAATTGACCGTCTTCAGGGTGGCGGCTCACTTCAATGCACCGCATAACGGTCTCTATTCATGACAACAGGCGGCCCGCAAAGCGAGCCGCCTGTTATTTTCATCTATTACTGAGCTAACTTAACCGGGTTAACCTTTACGCTTGGTCCCATAGTGGAAGCCAGAGATACGCTCTTTAAGAACACACCCTTTAATGCGCTTGGTCTAGCCTTGATGATAGCTCCCATAAGCGTCTGGAAGTTGTCCGCTAACTGCTCCTCTGTGAAAGAAGCTTTTCCGATTGGCACGTGAATGATGTTTGTTTTGTCAAGACGATACTCAATCTTACCAGCTTTGATATCCTGAACGGCTTTTGTCACGTCCATGGTTACTGTACCGGCTTTTGGGTTTGGCATTAAGCCTTTAGGTCCGAGAACACGTCCCAGACGACCAACAACACCCATCATATCCGGAGTTGCAACTACTACGTCAAAATCCAGCCATCCTTCGTTCTGGATCTTCGGGATCAGTTCTTCTGCTCCTACGTAGTCAGCGCCTGCTGCCTGTGCCTCATCTGCCTTAGCATTCTTAGCGAATACCAGTACACGTACAGTCTTACCTGTTCCGTGAGGAAGTACAACGGCACCACGGATCTGCTGCTCTGCGTGACGTCCGTCACAGCCTGTTCTGATATGAGCTTCGATGGTCTCGTCGAATTTTGCTACAGCTGTTTTCTTTACTAAAGAAATGGCCTCTTCCGGGTCATATAAATTTCCACGATTTACTGCTTTCGCAGCTTCTGTGTATTTCTTTCCGCGTTTCATATAAAATAACCTCCTAGTGGTAATTGCGGGAATGTCCCTCCCACGTTTGTTGATAAATTACTCTTCTACAGTAATACCCATACTTCTTGCAGTACCGGCGATCATGCTCATAGCTGCCTCTAAGGATGCTGCATTTAAGTCTGGCATCTTCATCTCTGCGATTTCCTGGATCTTAGCTTTGGAAATTGTAGCGACTTTGTTTTTATTTGGAACGCCTGAACCTGATTTAATGTTGCAAGCTTTCTTTAATAAAACTGCAGCCGGCGGAGTTTTTGTGATGAAGCTGAAGCTTCTGTCCGCATATACTGTAATAACAACCGGGATGATCAGGTCACCCTTGTCTGCTGTTCTTGCGTTGAATTCCTTTGTAAACTGTACGATGTTTACACCGTGCTGTCCTAATGCAGGACCAACTGGTGGAGCTGGTGTAGCCTTTCCAGCAGGAATCTGTAATTTAATATAACCTGTAACTTTCTTTGCCATTTTCGGCACCTCCTATAATGTGGTAATTGCGGGGATGTCCCTCCCACGAGCCATGTGACATTATGGCCCTTTCTCACTGTTGCTTTTTTGTCTTATGAAAGACTCTTAACTTCTGCGAAACTTATCTCTACCGGCGTTTCGCGGCCGAACAGCTCAACATTGATCGTCACGATCTGCTTTGCTTCATTGATACTCTGAACAACACCCACAGTATCCTTCCACACGCCTCCTGTGACAACAACACTGTCGCCCACTCCAAAGTCTACTTCCACATCTCTTACAGTAGCGATGCCCAGAGCATCGATCTCCTGCTCGGTAAGGGGAACTGCCTTGGAACCCGGACCAACAAAGCCTGTGACGCCTCTGGTATTTCTTACGACATACCAGGTGTCATCGTTCATCACCATATGGATCAGAACGTATCCCGGGAACATCTTTCTCTGAACTTGCTTTTTCTCGCCGTTCTTCAGTTCCACTACGTCTTCCATGGGTACTCGAACTTCTAAGATCTGGTCCTCCAGGTGTCTGTTTTCAATTGTCTTGTCAATGTTGGCTTTTACCTTGTTCTCATACCCGGAATAGGTGTGAACAACATACCAATTTGCTTCTGACATTTTACTCACCTTGTCCTTACTTAATGATCAGGTTCAGCAGCTGCAGTACTCCGCTGTCGATAACAGCAATGATGACACCTAAAACTGCAGTGATACATACAACTGCAATGGTCTGCTTAACCAGTGTCGGCTTATCAGGCCAGACGATCTTCTTAAATTCAGCCTGAAGTCCCTGTATCCATTGGCTGGCTTTTGAAGATTTCTGCTTCTTTTCTGCCTTCATATATTTCACCCTCTTAAACCTGATTACTTGGTTTCTTTGTGCAATGTATGAGTTCTGCAGAATTTACAGTACTTCTTTGTCTCCAAACGTTCTGGATGATTCTTTTTTTCCTTTGTCATGTTGTAGTTACGCTGTTTGCATTCCGTACATGCCAATGTGATCTTTACGCGCACGACTTCTCCACCTCCATGTGTCTTTTATCGCCGGCAGCTCACGTTACTGCCGTCTACGCAACATCTTGCTACTGCGACAAAGATCTTTTCCTTATTATAAACTTCAGTTTTCACTGTAAATTTAGGCACAAAAAAAAGACCTACTTCCAGTGTCGCTACACAAGCGTATCATAGAAGCAGGTCTTTGTCAAGTTTTTTCTACAACGATGTTATTCTTTGCTCATTCTTTTCATCTCCGTGCGGTTCTTTTCCAGATGAAATAAATTTATTCGTTATAGTATAAAGCCCATCCTATCCCGAATTTATCAACTACAAGTCCCAGTATTGCTGCCCAAGGATATGGACCTTCCGTATGATAACTTTGGGCTTCTTTGCCTATTTCATTGTAAGCTTCCCAAAAATCTTCTTTCTTATCATAACGGACCTCACAGCATAGAACTCCCTGAAATCCAGTACCCATACTTTTTCCTGGGCCGATCAAAATCTCTTGTCCATAAATTTCCATCATAATATGAATATCATCGTTATCCGGCGGTGTGCTTTCCAATAATTTTTTTGCTTTAAAAGCTCTTTGATACAATTCAAAAGCCTCGATCCGCTCTTTATTAGATGCTCCAATACTAAAGGACATGGTAAATTTAGGATATGCTCCCATATCTGTTTCTCCTGTATACAATAAATTTTCTGGTTTATACATATTTATACTTCACCACTTTTTTTCTGTTCCCGGACAGTGATTTTTCTCTACCGCCGCCCGGTACTCCACAAAGCAGCCACATATACGGCACATCCCATTTATAAGATTATCACATTCTTTGCAGAAAGCCAGGCGTCTTTGATATTCCTGGCTTTCTGTTTTTATCTCCTCATCCAATCCCTGGATATACTGTCTCATGTTCCTCAGAAAATCTTCTTCTGCGATATCTTCCAGAAGACATTTTTTACAAAATCTTTTGGGCTGATCCATGGTCTATTTCACACCTGAAGCGCTGTCGGAAAGCGCCCCCTTCCCGGATATCTTATTTTGAAAAATAAAATTTCTGAAATCTGCGTATCCTCCAGTCTTATTCCCATAGCAAAAGATACCGATTCTGTAGCCGATAAATAAATCCAGAGTATATTTCATCTGAAGCTGTGTTCCGATCATCTCCCATTTTTCTCCATCATACGACCAGTAGAAAGCTGCTCTATCCTTAAGTTCATAATAATTGAAATCAATTCTAAGAAAACACTGATCGGACTTTATAGGAACAGAATTTTCTACCGTTTCTCCCTGCCCCAGTTTTCCCTTGACTACTTCTACCGCAAAAGCACCGTTCTCCTGTGCTCTTATTCCTACAGACCCATAAGTCCCCTGAAACGCCGTAAGGCCGGCAAATTCCTGAGGCTTCATACCTGAAGCGTCTATTTCTATCGTAAAAGAAGAATATGGACTCTCTGTTTTTTGGGTCAGTGTTCCACGAGCTTCCATAAGATTTGCTGCTGGAACTTTGGAAAACAGTCTCAGGTATCCGGTTCTTTTCGTGAGGGACCAGCCGCCGGGTACAGGATTATGGTTCCATTCCCACTGAGGTTTTAAACAATCTTTCTCATAGGAAAAGCTATCGCTGATAATAAGGGGGTCTGCCTTATACTCTTCAAAAGACGTTTCAAAACTTCGGGGAATCTTTCCTCCCGGCGCCAGCACCGGCCAGTTCTTCTCCCATATAACAGGCATCAGATATGGAATCCTTCCTACTGCTCCATGATCCTGGAACAGCATGGCATACCACTCTCCCTCTTTTGTGTCAATAAGAGTCCCTTGAGCGATTCCGTTGTTGAAGAATCCCATATCATCATCAACCAGCACTTTACACTCATAATCCCCTAAAAGCTGGGCAGAGCGATAACAGATCACCCGTCTCCTCTTCCTGCCGACAGTCGGCCAGTCAATAAAGAAAAAATAATGGAAATTATCCTTTGCAATCCAGCGGCAGCCTTCACATCTCAATCCTATCCCCTCTTTTGGGGTAGAAAACAAAAGACGCTGTACGCCTCCGCGCTTTATTCCCGACAGATCACTCTCCAGTTCCACAATTCTTATTTCCCCATTGCCGTAAACCAGATAAATATGTCCGTCCTCAAAGACAAAGGACATATCATGATAAATACCATCTAGGGTTATACGTTCCCAGCCTGTTTTTTCTATATCATCTGTGCTGTATATATATGTTTTCTGCAGATCATTACATGCAAAACAGGCGTAGAATTTACCTTCATAGTATTTCAGGCTGGTGGCCCACTGTCCCTGCCCATAGGCATTTTTTCCCTCTTCCAGCCTATAACCGGGATTATCTTCGATGACGTTAAAGATATAAGAAGTAATTTCCCAGTGTACCAAATCCCCGGATCTTAAAACAGGCGCTCCCGGTGTCACAAACATAGTTGTAGACACCATATAGTACATATCATTTACACGTATAATATCAATATCCGGCATATCGATCTCCATGATCGGATTTGTTACTCTCATCTTATACTTCCTTTCTTATCTTTTTTACTTTACAGATAAATGCAGGACACTGCAGGCCGGAATGGTAAAGGCCAGCCCTTTATCTGTGATCTTCACGTCTGTAAATTCTTTTGTACGGACAGTTTCCGGTTCCTCAAAGGTATTCATGGCATGCATTTCTTCTGTAAGGATCTCACCCTTCACTTCAGAAATATTCTTTTCCAGAATCGTAGTATCAATCTCATAGTCCTCTGTAAGAGAAAGGTTGGTAACTGTAATATGCAGAACGCCATTTTCGTCTACAGAAACAGACTCGGTAAGATTTGGCACCTGATATTCTTCTTCCACACCTATAGTCTCTGTATCTATATGGCTGTCCACCAGCATAGCGTCCTGATGGTATTTGTACATATTAAATACATGATAGGTAGGAGTCTTGATCATCTTTTCTCCTTCTGTAAGGATTACAGACTGAAGTACATTGACGATCTGAGCGATATTGGCCATCCGTACACGGTCGCTGTGTTTGTTAAAGATATTCAGGTTAATACCAGCCACCAGAGCGTCTCTCATAGTGTTCTGCTGATAAAGGAAGCCCGGATTGGTTCCCGGCTCTACGGTGAACCAGGTTCCCCACTCGTCAACGATCAGGCCGATTTCTTTTTTGGGATCATACTTGTCCATGATGGCTCCATGACGGCGGATCAGCTCTTCCATATAGAGAGTCTTGCTCAGGGTCTTATACCATACCTTATCATCAAAGTCTGTAGCGCTTCCCTTGATCTCCCAGCCTTCTGGATGGGTATAATAATGAAGAGAAAGACCATCCATAAATCCATGCTGGAAAGGCTGGCTATGGCGGAAGCAGGTCGACATAACTCCTTCTGTCCACTCATAATCATCTACGTTTGGGCCGCAGGCAATCTTGTAGATTTTCTTATCTGCCTTATAGTCTCTCACATAAGTCTGGTATCTCCGGTACTCGTTGGCATAAAATTCCGGCGTCATGTTTCCACCGCATCCCCAGTTCTCATTGCCTACCCCAAAGAAAGCCACATCCCAGGAGTCTTCATGACCGTTTTCTTTTCTCCAGTCTGCCATGGGGGATACTCCGTCAAAGGTCATATATTCTACCCATTCTGACATTTCCTGTACAGTTCCGCTGCCTACGTTTCCATTTACATAGGCCTCGCATCCCAACTGACGGCACAGTTCAAAGAACTCATGGGTACCAAAGCTGTTGTCTTCTACAACACCGCCCCAGTGGGTATTGATGATCTTCTTTCTGTTTTCTTTTGGGCCTACTCCGTCTTTCCAGTGGTACTCATCAGCGAAGCAGCCTCCCGGCCAGCGAAGTACAGGGATCTTCATTTCCTTTAAAGCTTCCACTACGTCAGTACGCATACCGTTTACATTAGGGATCGGAGAGTCTTCTCCTACATACATTCCCTCATAGATACATCTTCCCAGGTGCTCGGAAAAATGTCCGTAGATTTCCTTGTGGATCTTGCTTTTCTTTACATTGGGGTTGATCACAAATTTCGTCATATATTTTCTCCTTAATTTTTAAAGGGACTGTCCCATTCCTCCCTCCAGTACTTCTGTTCATGCAGGAAATGAGACAGTCCTTTCATGGCATTTCACATTTTAATTGTTCACAGTTTTTATTTGCCCAGACGGATTACGTTCCAGGATGCTTTTTTCAGAATACTTGTGGCAATACCGCCGTCCAGTTTTGTTCTGTCGTCTGCATTAACCGGATAAACTTTTTCCTCTGTCAGGCTGTTTACTGCCTTCAGATCTTCGTTCTCCATAACAATGTGTTCTAATACTCTGTATCCTTCAAAACTTCTCACATCTGTTGTCAGTTCTACGTCTTCTTCCAGATTACGGTTTACAGCAAAGATGGTTACTTCATCTTTTTCTTCATTGTATACAGCAATAGATTCTACGTCTGTGATCTCATCATGCTTTGCTGTAGCATGCTTTGTTCCGGAAACTACCGGCTGAAGAGCAATTCCTCTTCCGTATTTGGAAGCATGCATAAATGGATAGAAGATCGTCTGCTTCCATGCGCCCCCTGCAGCGTCCGTCATAATAGGCGCAATAACATTTACCAGCTGTGCCAGGCAGGCCATTTTTACACGGTCTGCATGTTTCAGCAGAGTGATCAGCATAAGTCCTACCAGAAGCGCATCCTCAAAGTTGTAGATATCCTCCAGCATGGGCGGAGCTACCTGCCATGGATGGTTCTCTGTGATGTCATCATCGGCAGCATTGGAATGGAACCATACATTCCACTCGTCAAAGCTTAAGTTCATAGTCTTTTTGCTGCGTTTTTTCGCTTTTACATAATCGCAGGTTGCGATAATGGTGCGGATAAAGTCGTCCATATCATCAGACTGAGCCAGGTAGTCGTTGCTGTCGTCATCTCTGTTTCCATAGTACTGATGCATGGAAATGTAATCTACATAATCATAGGTATGAGACAGTGTCACTGCTTCCCAATCCGGGAAAGTAGGCATATCTCTGTTGGAGCTTCCGCAGGAAACCAGTTCGATAGTAGGATCGATAAGACGCATAGCCTTTGCAGTTTCTTCTGCCAGGCGTCCATACTCTTCCATGGTCTTATGACCGATCTGCCATGGACCATCCATCTCATTTCCCAGGCACCATACTTTGATGTTATGAGGGTCTTTTACACCGTGTTTAATACGCAGGTCGCTGTATTTGGTTCCTGACGGATGATTGCAGTATTCCAACAGATTGCAGGCGTCTGAGATTCCTCTGGTTCCCAGGTTTACAGCCATCATCACCTGAGAGTTTACCTGTTTTGCCCATTTGGAAAATTCATTTAAACCAATCTCATTTTTCTCCAGGCTTCTCCAGGCCAGCTCCAGTCTGTGAGGTCTCTCTTCAACCGGTCCCACAGAATCTTCCCAGTAGAAATTGGACACAAAGTTTCCTCCCGGATAACGGATGATAGGCACATTCAGCTCTTTTACCAGCTGTACCACATCCTGACGAAATCCGTCGGCATCTGCTGCAGGATGTCCTGGCTGATAAATACCCTCATATACAGCTCTTCCCAGATGTTCGATAAAGGATCCGTAGATCCTCTCGTCAATTTTGGAGATCTGGAATTCCTTATCCAGAACCATTTTTGCTCTTCTGCTCATTTGTGTTCCTCCTTATATATTATTTTAAGTTTTTCTTAACTATTTTACTTTTATCTATATTATATTGTTATAAGACCTATATGTCAACAGAGGTTTTGTAAAATTTTCATTCATATTTAGTTCTTTGTAAAATACTTTTGTTGCCTATGGATTGATTTTCCTTTATAATAGTATCAAAGTATAAATCTTATCCTATCTATAACATATCTTAGCAAAGGAGGCCGCCTATGCTGCATATTAAAAAAATCGAAGATGGTATAGACCTTTATAAAGCCCTTGGGTCTGATCTTCGAATCCAGATCATTAAACTGCTGCTGGAAAAGGGCGAAATGAATATGAACGAGATCGCCGGCAGCCTGGGTATCACCAACGGCGCTCTTACCAGCCATATAAAAAAACTGGAGGAATGCGGCCTGGTCAGTGTCCTCTCCGAGCATGAAGGCCACGGCAACCAAAAGCTCTGCCGGGTCCACACGGATCGAATCCTTATTGATGTTATGCCCCAGATTCCGGAAGAAAACAAAAATCTTTACTCTGTGGATATTCCTGTAGGACAGTACACCGATTATCAGGTGTCTCCCACCTGTGGCATTGCTTCCCGGAAAAGCCTGATCGGAGAAGTGGACGATCCCAGGTATTTCGCCCACCCCCAGCGGACCAGTGCGGGAATCCTCTGGTTCTCCAGGGGATATGTGGAATATCTCATTCCCAACTTTCTCCCGCCTCACTGTGAGGTAGAACAGCTGATCCTCTCTGTAGAAATCGCCTCAGAAGCCCCGGGAACCAACAATGACTGGCCCTCGGATATTACCTTTTTCCTCAATGAAATCCCCATCGGCACCTGGACCAGTCCCGGAGATTTCGGAGATATCCACGGACTTTTTACCCCCTCCTGGTGGCTTCCCGCCTGGAACCAGTACGGGCTTCTCAAGACTCTCATCATCAACAAAAATGGCACCTTTATAGACGGTCTGAAGATTTCCGATGTTGCCATTGACCAGTTTTCTCTGGATCACAGAAGCCCTCTCCGTTTTAAATTCATGGTATCTGACAGCAGCCCGCATACTGGAGGGCTTACCTTATTCGGCAAAGGCTTCGGAAACTACAACCAGGACATCCATGTGGTAGTTTCCTATTCACCGGACTGAAATACCCTGCTGCAAGCATCGGGATATTTGACCCTTGCGGCAGGAATAAAAAGGACCATCCTGTGAGATCCGGCAGTTTCTGCTGCTCACAGGATGGTCTTTTGTCTATGTATTATCCCTTAACAGCTCCTGCTGTCATACCTTCGATAAAGTATCTCTGGAAGCAGATAAACAAGATAAAGATCGGGATGATAGAGAATACCGATCCTACAACCAGAAGGCTGTAGTTATCTCCATATGGATTGATCAGTGTATTCAGACCAATCGTCAGCGTGTACTTGCTGGAAGAACGGATTACCAGCAAAGGCCACATATAGTTATTCCATGCATTCATACCATTTAAGATTGCCATGGCAGAAAATGCCGGTTTCATGATCGGAACGATCAGTTTAAAGAAAATACCGTATTCCGTAGCGCCATCAATACGTCCTGCTTCAATCAGAGATTTCGGCAGACCAAGAAGGTACTGACGGAAGAAAAAGATTGTAGAAGCATGAGCCAGGAAAGGCAGTACAACCGCCACATAACTGTCCATCATTCCCCATGTGGAAATCTGCTTGTAAAGAGGAAGCATGATAACTTCAAATGGAATAGACAGAATAATCAGCACGATAACAAAGAAGAAATTCTTGCCCTTGAAATCATAAGCAGCAAACCCGTAAGCTACAAAAGAGCTGATCAATAATGTCAGCACAACGGTAAGTACCGTCAGAATCAAACTGTTTCCAAACCAGATCCAGTAGTCATGATCCCCGGTAAACAGCAGTACATAGTTGGACAGAGTCATATTTGCAAAGTCCGGATCCAGGTTCAGACCATACTGGAGAAGGAAGTTTCCAGGATGGAAGCTAGCCATGAAGATGGCATAGATCGGCAGAACGATCAAAAGTGCAAGAATAGCAAAAAGAATGATCATCAGCACTGTTGCCACTGCATTTCTCTTTTTCTGGCTTTTTCCGATAGTATCCATTGCCATATTATCTCTCCTCCTTCTTAAATGTACCTGTGGCTACCAGCTGGATCATATTGATGATCATAACCACGATTAACAGTACCAGACCTACCGCACAGGCATAGCCCATGGCTCTCTTTTCAATACCCTGTCTATACAGATATCCTACAATAGTAAGACCGATGTTCTGCGGGGAGTTGTTTCCTTTCCATAACATGAAGGATTCCAGGAACATAGCCAGACCTGCATAAATACTGATAGTCAGAACGTATACTGTAGTAGGTTTTAACAAGGGAACAGAAATTTTAAGGAACTGCTGCCATTTATTGGCTCCGTCAATAGAAGCTGCTTCATAAAGTTCCGTATCGATGCTCTGCAGTCCGGCAAGGAAATACAAAATATTAACTCCGGTCCATCTCCAGCAGGCTACGATCAGCAAAACTGCATATCCAGTCCATTCGCCTTTCAGCCATTTAATCGGTGAATGTCCTAAAATACCAATGATCTGGTTTGCCAAAGCAGTGTCCATCTCGCCGAACATCAAACGGAAGATAGTACCAGCTACAACTACAGAAGTTAACGCCGGCAAAAAATATACAGATTTGAAAAATCCTGCGCCCTTCATCAGCTTGCTGTTCAATAAAGTAGCAAAAAGCATGGGGAACGGAATCAGAAGGATCAGCGTTCCGATCATGTATTTCATACTGTTATAAACAGCTTTGTAAAACATTTTATCGCTTATCAGCCTTGAGTAATTATCAAATCCCACCCATTCATCTTTCAATACATCCTGGAAACTAAGAAGAACACCGTTTGCAATAGGCGCAATCCAGAATAAAATGATTGTAATCACAAATGGGAGTATGAATACATAAGGTGCAGCCTTCTGGGAATAGAAAAACTTCTTCACTTTACTCATACTGCTTCAAACCCCTTTCTCTATATTTTCTTTTCTTACTATATAGCACAAAACTCCTACAAGTTCCCTGCTATATAGTAAGTAGGATGCAGGACACGTCCCACATCCTACTCATCTCTTCTTTTTATGTTTTCAATCTGCTTAATTATGAAGAAAATTCATTTTCAAGCTGTTCCTGTGCAGCATCCAAAGCCTCTTTTACATCTACACCGGATTCAAAGATATCATTCAAAGTCTGAGTAGTAAATACGTTGTTGATAGAAGGCATCTTCTCATCTGTAGCAGATTTCAGCAGTCCGATGCTATCCTGTAACTCTAACAATGGAGCAAATGGTTTTGTGTTAAAGTACTGAACGAACTGGTTGTCCGGATTCTCTGTAAGAGAAGTATCTGTCCAAACAGCTGTGTTTACAGGGTCAAATCCAAGAACGTTGTAGATTTCATTGCTGGCTTCATCAGACAGCTTGATATAAGCAAATACTTCTGCTGCCAGATCTGCATTTGGACTGGAAGCTACAACTGCAGTACCGGTTCCGCCGCCACCGATAGTCTTAACAGCATCGCTGTCACTGAATACCGGAGGAGCTGCAATAGCAACTTTGCCGGAAAGGTCTGTCATATAAGTTGTGTAACGGCTTGTCTGCCAGAATGGCATAATCGCAACTGCTACATCGCCGCTGTTATACAGAGGATAAGCTTCCTCGTTATCCGGCTGTCCGCCTGCGATTGTGGCAACAGCACCTGCATCCTGCATATCTTTGATGTACTGAAGAACCTCAACCATAATATCATTATTTACATCAAGCTCTCCGTCTTCTGTCAGATAATCTCCGCCTTTCTGCGCCAGCATCAAGTTGATCATCCACTGTGCAGTTGTCTCTGCAGCTGCAAAGGTCTTGCCTGTAGCTTCATGATAAGCGACACCTGCATTTTTGAAGTCATCCCAGGTCTTGATGGTTGTGTAATCGATTCCTGCTGCTTCCAGTGCTTCTGTATTGTAGAAAGCAACTGTTGTACCAACGTGTGTTGGGAATCCATAATATGCACCATCTTTAGAATACAGATCCAGTCTGGATTCTACAACTTTATCCTTATATGGAGCAATCGCATCTGTCAGGTCCAGCAGACCGATATCGCCAACCATAAAGGATGGGAACTTGCCAACCTCGATATCTACTACGTCAGGAGCACCTTCTCCGGACTCCAGGGCAAGTGACAGCTTATTGTGCATATCATCATAGGCCATATTGGAAAGAACCAGATTTACCTGCTTGTCAGGATTTTCCTCATTCCACTTTTCTGCCATTTCTGTGTAGAAATCCTGATGGTTCTCTACGAAGGTCCAAACGGTAAGTTCTGTAACATCTTCGCCTTCCACTCCCATATCTCTGGAGCCTGCGCTGTCTCCGCCTTCACTGTCGCCGGATCCGCCGCCGCAGCCTGCCAACATGGTTCCTGCCATTGCCGCACATAATAATGCAGCCAACACTTTTTTCTTCATATAGTGTCCTCCCTTGTATTATATTTTTATCAAATCAGAAGTCTCCGCTTCTGTATGATACAGCAATAAGTTTTACAAAAGTTCTTTGATCCAGACGGCCATCTCTCCCGTCTTTCTGTTTCCCCAGTTACAGTAGGGAACTGCCTTTAAGGTTACATCCTTCAGCCGGGTCTCCTGTTCTTTATACAACTCTTCCTCATTCCAGCCGTCATTGGAAATTCTTTTTCCTCTGACAGTTACGGTTACCACACCGCCCAGGAGATCTTCCTCGTAAGATTCTGTAAGCCCTGCCTTTGTATCCACATATAAAGAGGAAAGGTTCCTGCCGTTGTCTGTTTCTTCCAGGCAGTAAACCAGAGGGCCCCTCATAATGGCAACTTTGCCTTCATCCGCCCGCACTTCGGGATTTGCGTGGATGAATCTGGCTTTCATATCGCAGGAAATCGTGATCATTTCCTCTTCCTTCAGATCTTCCAGGATCAGATATCCCTTTTCGATCCGGGGATCTGAGATTTCCTCCCCGTTCCTGGAAACCTGAAAACTTTTCACGTATCCCGGAACTCTCAGTGCAAGTTTTCCTTTTGTGGCCTCTTGGGCTTTTAAAGAGATCCTCACATTTCCGCTGTTAAGAAAATTACTGTCCATAGTAATCTTGCAGGGAATACCATTTATCTGTGTCTCTGTTTCATTGGAAACATAAAGGTTTACATAAACTGAATCTTTATCTTCCCCATATATATATTGCCCCAGGGAAGCCAGGGTCCTTGCAATATTCGGCGGACAGCAGGCCACTCCGAACCACTTCTGCCGCACTGGCTTCACATGCTCCATAGAAGTGCGGTTCATGCAATTATCCGGCCACACCTCCAACGGGTTTACATAAAAGAAGCTTTTCCCATCCATGGCAATTCCGGCCAGAACGGTATTATACAAGGCTTTCTCCATAACATCTGCATACTTTGCCTCTTTGGTGATCTGTCCCATCCGTTTACCGAACATGGCAAGACCGATAGACGCACAGGATTCTGCATAATTCCTGTCATTGGGAAGATCATAGTCCGTGGTAAACCTTTCCAGAAGCCCGGAAGAACCAATGCCTCCTGTGATATACATTCTCTTGGTAACCATGTTTTTCCAAAGAGTTTCACAGGCTTCAAGAAGAGATTCATCCTGATATTCGTAAGCCAGATCCGCCATAGCGCTGTAGAGATATACGGCTCTCACCGCATGTCCTTCTGCAGTTTTCTGCTCCCTTACAGGCAGATGGGACTGGGAATATTCCGGCACATAACCGGCAAATTCAGGAAATATCTGCTGATACTTCTCCCCCTTTTCCTCCTGGAAGAAATAATTTTCTCCCACACCTCTGGCATCCACAAAAAATTTCGCAGTATCCAGGTAATTCTTCTTTCCGGTTACCCGGTAAAGTTTTACCAGAGCCAGCTCGATCTCCGGATGGCCGGGATATCCGTGGCATTTTCCTTCCTCAGGGCCAAACTTGTCACTGATCAGATCCGCAAATTTCATTACGATCTCCAGGAACTTTCTTTTTCCCGTAGCCTGATAATAGGCCACCGCAGCCTCGATCATATGACCTGCTGTGTAAAGCTCATGGCCTTCCTTTAAATTGGTCCAGCGCCTTTCCGGTTCCTTTATAGTAAAATATGTATTCAGATAACCATCCGGTTCCTGGGCTCTTCCGATCAGATCAATGGTGTCATCTGCCAGCTTCTCCAGTTCTTCGTCCCGTCCCTGGGATTCCAGAACATAAGCCACTGCTTCCAGCCATTTGGCTACATCTGTATCCTGAAATACCGCTCCGGCAAACTCTCCTGTTTTTTCTCCCGCTGCTATACGGAAATTCTCGATACAATGACTGGGCTCTGCATCCGGCACATTGTCATTGAGGGTATTCCACTGATAGGGGATAATCACGTCTTTTACCAGACTTCTGTATTTATTCCAGAACTTATCGGTAATCGTAATATTTTTCAGAGAAATATCTGCAAGTCTTTCTTTTTCCATTCTCTAATATTCTCCTTCACCTATGGTCAAACCGCCAAACTTGTCTGCTATATTTCTTAATCGTTTAATTGAAAATGCCGTTCTGTGACTTATTTCTCCATATATCTTCTCTTGTTTTTCTATATAATACAGCACTTTCAACCTTTATAGCCCAATGTTTTGTGCAAGTTTCCTTTGGTTTTCTTATTTATACCATACCTCTGCCCCACAAATAAAATGCATCTATTTGTATATATTTTAATATATATCTTTATTTCTCTATATATCTCTATTTTTCTTATTTTTTCTAACTTTTTTATTTTTTACACAACTTGTTGAGCTTTTAAATCGTTTAAGTATATAAAAATTGCACAAATTTTATCTCCCGGATTCTTTCCTTTTTCTTGAATTTCCGTACCTTCCTTTGTGCAAAACATCAAAAAAAGAGCCCCTTGGCGCTTTCTAAAAGAAAGCACTTTTCGGGCTCTTTTTTTGAACTTGTACCATTTTCTCAAACTTGTACCATATTAATTATTTCTTCGCTGCCGATATTCCTTACAGACTGGCGGACCAGTTGATTACAAGGAACCTGATAGATCAGTTCCTTAATCCCCGTTTTTATCTTTCCTGTCAAAAGCTCCATCATCACCTCTGCTGCCCGGTATCCAATGTCATGAAGAGGAAGCTCTATAGTCGTAAGGGGTGGTTTGTAGTAGCTGGAAAGTTCCCGGTTATCATATCCCACCACCGAAAGATCTTCAGGAATCCGGATCCCCAGCTCATCTGCACGGTCATATATGCCGCCGGCCATCAGGTCATTCATGCAAAAGACTGCCGTCACATTCTGTTTCAGCAGTTTTTCCACACATTGATAACCGGACTCTCTTGTCCAGTCTCCACAGCATATCAGTTCAGGGTCATAGATGATTTGGCTGTCTCTCAAGGCTTTTTGGTATCCCAGGAGTCTGTCCTGGGTATGGATACTGTCTGCCTTACCACTGATCACGCCAATCCGTTTGTGACCTCTGTCAATCAGATAGCGGACCAGCCCGTAGGCCCCGTCCTGGTCATCTACCACAACAGAAGGGACTTTCCTGCTCTCCGTATATCCGTAGGCCATTACCGCAGGGATCGGCAGATCTTCTGGTATACAGTGCATAATCCTCTCATGAGCAGTTACATAAATGATCCCCTCTGTCTGCATAGCTACAAACTTTTTGATCTCCTGCTTCACTATTCCGAAATAATCTTCCCTGTGATAATATCTGTCATTATATTTCTTATAAAGGCGCAGGTTAGTCAGCAGGATCTTATAATCCACCTTCTCACAGTACTCTGTGATCCCGTCAATAATATCCGGAATACTGAAGATCGTCATATCCTCAGCGATCACACCAATGTTCCTGGTATTTTTCGTTTTCAGGCTTTTGGCAACATAACTGGGCATATACTCCATTTTCTCCGCCATTTTCAGCACCATTTCCCTGGTAGCTTCACTGGCTCCCGGCTTCCCGTTCAATATATTGGAAACTGTTGCAGCCGACACTCCGCACTTTTTCGCAATCTCTTTAATCGTAGCCATTCTTTTTCTGGTTCCTTTCCCTGTTTTCTGAAACCCACTTGTCTATATTAAACCCTGACTTGTATGCACTTGTCAACCACTTTCTTTCATGCTAGGATAAAGGAACTCTTATTTTCCATATATCGCTGAAAGGAGACAACATGAACAAAATGCATGCCCTCCCTCAGGAGGATATCCTGTGCAAAGAAGGACAAACCCAGGCATTTCTTCGCCCCTATACCAAGAACTGGGACAACCCGGAATCTGACAGTCTTCATCTGGAGTACAGCTACAACGGCAAAAACTGGTACGCTCTAAACGGGAATAACGGAATCTGGTTTCCGGACTACGGTTCTAAACAGCTGACAGATCCTTCTGTTTATCATCTGAAAAACGGTAACTATTTCATCACTGCCAGAGACTCCAAAGATCCTTCTCATATGTATTTTGCAGAGACAAAGGATTTTTGTGCCTTTACCGGAGCCGGCTATACCGGTACAGACTGGGATTTTAAAAAGGCGAAGGAGATTTCAGATTTTCCGGATCAGGAAAACCGCCTGGAGGTTCCTGTTTCTCTTCTGGAAAAACTGTTTCCTGTATATGGCAAACCCGAGCCTGTCCTTCTGACAAAGACAGAAGCTGTTTCCCTTAAGACAGAAGCCGGAAAAACCCCTGCCTTTCCTCAAAAAATTTCTGTGGAATATTCCAACGGGGGAACCGAAGAGCTTTCTGTAGAATGGGATACGATACCGGAAGATGTCCTGCAAAATCCGGGAAAATATACAGTAGAAGGAACTCTTCATCAGACATTATTTGAAAAGCCTCTGATCTACCATCGTGCAGACCCTTATATCTACAAGCATACGGATGGTAAATATTATTTCACAGCCTCCTATACGGATATGGATCACAACCTGGATGGCAAATATCAGTACCTCTACATTATTCTCCGACGGGCGGACACTTTAGAGGACCTTGCAGACGGCTCCGGTGCCTACGAAGAGAAAGTCATATATGAGAGAAAGCCGATCAACAACGGAACTATGAGCCCCCATATCTGGGCTCCTGAAATTCATTACATTCATGGAAGCTGGTATGTTTACTATACCACTACCATTTCCGATGAATCTCCCTGGAGGATCCGTCCCCACTGCCTGGAATGCAAAGATCAGGATCCCCTGGCCGGAAAATGGGAGGAGAAGGGCCCTCTTGTATCCACTGTAGCAGGAGATATTGCCTTTACGGATTTCTCTCTGGATCATACTTATTTCAATCACAAAGGAAAAGACTATATCCTCTGGGCCCAGAAGACCAACAATATTTCTGATATTTTCATTGCTCAGCTTTCCAACCCCTGGACTCTGTGCACTCCCGCTGTCCGGCTGACCCATCCGGAATATAACTGGGAACTCCACGGCTTTCCTGTCGATGAAGGCCCAGGCGTGATCAAACATGGCGGGAAAATATTTATCACCTTCTCTGCCAGCGGTACAGACGCCATGTACTGTGTAGGGCTTTTATACGCAGATGAGGACGCAGATCTGTTAAGCGCCTCTTCCTGGACAAAGCTGCCTTATCCGGTATTCCAAAGCAGTAAAGAAACCGGCCAGTACGGCCTTGGCCACAACAGCTTTACCAAATCTGACGATGATTCCGAAGATCTGATCATTTATCACGGAAGACAGGAAGAGCGGTATCTTGTGGAAGAGGACTACCAGCCTCTTTATGACGCAGGCCGGAATGCTTCTGTGGGAAAAATTTACTGGAATAAAGACGGTATGCCGGATTTCTCTGTGCCGGCAATGGGAATTGTGCGCAGAGAAGAAAAACTGAAGGTGAAGGCTGAGATTATTGTAGAATAGCCCCAGGAAAACCCCCGGCTGTTGCAGGCAAAATTTTTACATCAGCCGGGGGTTTTGGAGGCTTTTATTCACAAAGTTTCATTAATTCCGGATATCGCTTAGCATTGTCTCTGATCCGCCATCTTTTTTCTTCTTTCTTCGATATCAGCAAAGGCTTCCCAAGCATTCTGAGCCAATTCTTGCGGAATTTCTTTTAATATAGGTATTTTTCCAGCAGGTTTTCCACCGCCCCATAATACCCCTCCGGATCCTTGTCCTGGCATTGAGCATGCCCCGCCCCTTCCACAATGAGCAGTTCTTTGGGACAGGCCGCCGCCTGGTAAAGTTTTTCGGACATCTCCACAGAGATCATTTCGTCCTGATCCCCATGTATAAAAAGTGTAGGGGTACTGCTTTTTTTCACTGCTTCTAAAGCAGAGGCATCTTTCAGATCATAGCCTCCTCTGAGCTGGAGCATAAGATTCGCCGTATCCAGAATGGGAAAAGCAGGAAGATGGAACCACTGGACAATCTTCTCCTGGAACATGGTGTAGGCGTCTGTATATGCGCAGTCTGAAACCACTGCCTTTACATTTTCCGGAAGATCGTCTCTTCCGGTCATCATCAGAGCGCAGGCAGCGCCCATAGACTGTCCGTGGATGACAATCTCCGCCTCCGGATCCTGGTCCAGAATATAGTCGATCCACAGCATATTGTCCTCACTGTCTGTCAAGCCCATTCCGATAAAATCTCCCTCACTCTCTCCCTGACACCGCATGTCCGGAGCGATCACATGGTATCCTCTCTGATTATACCACATGGCAAAGGGGTACATAGCCTCCTTCCAGCCTGTATAGCCATGAAGGAGAAGAACCCACTTATGGCTGTCTTCTTCTGCGTAGACTTCCTGTGCAACCAGCTTATAGCCGTCTTCTGTCTTCTTTGTCAGCTTCTGTCCGTGGGCGTTCCGGGCCCACTCCTGAGTATCCTCCCAGGATTTCTCATACTGCTGCTGTATATCATCTGTATGTACCAGGGCATCCACACTTTCCTGGGTGATCCTGGAAAATGCCTCCAGCCGTTCCATAAAGGAAGGCACCAGGGCCGCACTTACCAGGATATTGGCAAGACCTATGTACAGAAGGAACAGCACCACTAAAACCACAAGGAAAATTCTCTTAAGTTTCTTTCTTTTCTTCATTTTCTCCGTCCTGTCATTTTATGTCTTTTTACACTTTAACACAAAAAAGCATCTTTGTATACCGAAGATAGCTGGTAATTTCTTTGGACATTAAAAATGCCTCCCCAGTGGCTGAAAGCTGATACCACATCATACTTTAACAGCTCACCGGGGAGGCTTAATATTACTGCAATATTTTCCAGTAGCCTTTTCTGTCCGAGCCTATACGTTTAACAACGCCTTTTTCTTTTAAGCTTTTCAATCGGGTAGCTACAGTTTTTCTGCTAATCTTCAATTTATCAGCCAATTGGGGCATTGTATAGCCCGGATCTTCCAGCAATAGCCCTAAAAGTTCCTGTTCTTTTTCAGTCACCTTTTCAGTCACCTTTTCAGTCACTTTTTCAGTCACCTTTTCAGTCACTTTTCTGGCGGTAGGACCAACAATTCTGTCCTCCGGAGCAGTAAATTTGATCATAATATCTCCGGGATAAATCGTGTATTCCGGTTGAGGCACCCCATCTTTTTCACAAGCAGAACACATTTTTTCAATTCCCCGGCCCCAGCTTTCAATAAAGCCTGCCAGATAAAACACATGCGCAATATTAGGATTGTATGGACTTGAAGCATGCTTTTTCATCAAATTTTCCAGTGTCCAGTTTTCCGGAAGACAGCCGCAATTAGCTATATATAATTTATCTTCATACACACTGATCTGGATAGGCACCCCGGATTGATACTGTTTATGGCATATTGCATTTAACAGGGCTTCTCTCAAAGCCTCCTCCGGTACAAAGTATCTCTCAATCCTCTGCATACCCTCATATGTGATTTTTGCCTTCATATACTTCAAGTACAATAATTCCACCGTCTTGTCAATCTGCTCTAATATAGATCCATGAATCTCGTCCTGATAAAGTAAATCCGCATCTGTTTCAAAATATCCGATTTTAATATAAGCTCCTAGCTGCCATTTTTCCGGATCTTGGCTGAAAAGCAACATAGCTGCATTGGTCAGATAAGAACCATTCTTCAGATGTAGCTTTTCCAAAAGAACCTCTTTAGGTTCTTCCAGCACATCCTGATCTATCCGTCCTTTTCTTGCTGCCCATTGTTTAAAGTGTTCAACAACTGTATCGTCTACATGCTCCATAGAAAATGCTGGAAATGGAAGATTATCCCATGTAACGCCTCGTTTTCTCATCAGAAATGCTTCCAGTGCGGGTCCGGACAGTATCTGGCGTGTACTGCCGCTACGATAGTAATACACACCTTTGCAGGAAATACCAATGGGGTAAGAAGGTACATCAATTTCAATATACTCTTTACCTTCATCCACATGCAGATTAACGCCTACAATGATTCCCATTGTATCTCTGATTTTATTAGGAATGTCTTCCAACAGCTTATGTGCATTTAGTAAGCCAATAACTTTTCCATGATCATCACAGCCAATATAAATCTTTCCTCCCTGCGCATTGGCAAAACCACAAATCCACCCCAGATATTCATCTTTCCATTTAGCTTTCCATTCCACATTTTGATTTTCCGGCATTACAATTGCTCAACTCCTTTTCTTTCTGAAGGTACGCACCAGCACGCCTGCTTACCACAAACAACGAAGCCTTCTCCATTGGTGTTCTACATCTGCAAAAGTTTTTAACTTGGATTTGATTATAGCATTTCCTATTTTTACAGTAAATTGCTATTTTCACGAAATATTATTCTTCTCTTCCCACTGGAAAAGCTGCCGCAAATCTCTCAAGATGCGACAGCTTTTCTCAGGTTTTCTTTAATTTTTAATGACCCTTCATCTTACTGTAAATGCCAGATATCCTCGTTGTACTGTTTAATGGTTCTGTCTGAGGAAAAGAATCCGGCTTTCGCAATATTGACCAGAGCTTTCTTCTGCCATGCTTTCTGGTCTTCATAGTCTGCGTAGATCTTTTCTTTGGTCTCAATATACTCCCTGGTATCCAGAAGGGTCATGAACCAGTCTTTGCCTACCAGCTCTTTGTGAAGCCTTGTAAGACTTTCCTTATCTCCGATAGCCAGCAGCTCATCTCCAATGATAAAATCTACCAGCTTGTGGATCAGTTTATCTTTCTTATAAATATCTTTTGAACAGTAAGCTTCTTCTGCGTACAGGTCGATCACTTCCTGAGGGCGTTTTCCGAAGATATAGATGTTTTCATCCCCAACCAGGTCACGGATCTCTACGTTGGCTCCATCCTCTGTTCCCAGAGTCAGGGCGCCGTTGAGCATGAACTTCATATTTCCTGTTCCGGAAGCCTCTTTGGAAGCCAGAGAAATCTGCTCGGAAATATCTGCTGCTGGAATTACCTTGGCAGCTTTAGAGACATTGTAATTCTCGATCATCAGCACACGGAAATATGGTTTCACCTCCGGATCATTTTCAATCAGGTCGTGGAGGCAGAGGATCAGGTGGATGATATCCTTTGCGATCACGTAAGCAGGAGCAGCCTTAGCTCCAAAAATCATAGTAATCGGAGTTTTCGGCTTATTTCCAGCTTTGATATCCAGATATTTATAGATTGCATATAAAGCGTTCATCTGCTGGCGTTTGTACTCATGGAGACGTTTTACCTGAACATCGAAGATAGAGTTCTCGTCCAGATCCATGTCCTGGGTCTCTTTCATAAATTTCTTAAACTCCAGCTTTTTCTCCACTTTGATCTGGGCCAGTTTCTCTAATACTTTTTCGTCATCCTTATATGCCAGCAGCTTTTCCAGCTCATCTGCATTCTTCTTGAATCCCGGTCCGATGAGGGACTCAATATAGGCAGACAGTTCCCTGTTGCAGTGAAGGAGCCACCGACGGAAAGTAATGCCATTGGTCTTATTGTTGAACTTCTCCGGATAGATCTTATAGAAATTGTTCAGCTCTGTATTCTTCAGAATCTCTGTGTGAAGGGCAGCCACGCCGTTTACAGAGAATCCGTAGTGGATATCCATGTGAGCCATGTGGACTCTTTCGTCTTCATCGATGATATATACAGACTCATCGGTATATTTCTCTCTCACTCTCTCATCCAGTTCTTTGATAATAGGGAGAAGATGAGGAACCACTTCTTCCAGATAGTCCATGGGCCATTTTTCCAGAGCTTCTGCCAGGATGGTGTGGTTTGTATAAGCGCAGGTCTTGCGCACAACTTCCACAGCCTCATCCATGGTAAATCCTTTTCCGGTAAGAAGACGGATCAGTTCCGGGATGACCATAGATGGGTGGGTGTCGTTGATCTGGATCACCACATGCTCATTCAGTTTATGGAGATCATAGCCTTTATCCTCACACTCTTTCAGGATCAGCTGAGCGCCGCAGCTTACCATAAAATACTGCTGGTAGATACGGAGCTTCCGTCCATCATCATCCGAGTCATCCGGGTAAAGGAACAGGGTAAGGTTCTTCTGAATCTTCTTTTTGTCAAAGTCAATACTGTCCTCCGGTACAAGGCTTTCATCAATGGTATCTACATCAAAAAGATGAAGGCGGTTGCAGCCGGACTCGTAACCGGGAACGTCAATGTCATATAAAACAGACTTCAGTGTAAAATCTTTAAAAGGCACCTGGAAGGTTTCAGGCTGACGCACCAGCCAGCTCTCCTGGGTGATCCAGGGATTCTTTACTTCTTTCTGCTTGTGGTCCTCAAACATCTGCCGGAACAGGCCGAAGTGATAGTTCAGTCCGATACCGTCTCCCGGAAGTCCCAGCGTGGCGATAGAATCCAGGAAACAGGCTGCCAGACGGCCCAGACCCCCGTTTCCAAGGGAAGGTTCCAGCTCCAGTTCTTCGATCTCGCACAGCTTCTGTCCATGTTTTTCCAGGACCTTCTCCACTTCCTCATACAGTCCCAGATTGATCAGATTGTTGGACAGCAGTTTTCCGATAAGGAATTCTGCAGAAATGTAATAAAGTTTCTTATTTCCCTGATTCTGGGGAAGTTTCTGTGTCTCTTCCTTTGTCAGGATCATCAGAGCCTGGAAAAGTTCTGCCTGACTGCAGGTGTCCAGATTTTTTCCGAATTTTTCATTTAACAGTGTCTGTAATCTTTCTTCCATGATATTTTCCTCCTGAAAATTTTCCTGCGGTTCCAAGGTCCGCATTTCTATATAAGGGGTTACATGTTCTTTCTTTTTGCTGTGGATTCTCTTATCAAAAGCTGGCCTTCATAGATCAGCTTCCCGGGCTTTTCTTTGCCCTTAATCATATTAAAAAGCAATCCTGCGGAAGCCTTTGCGATCTGCTCTACCGGCTGACGGATAGTAGTAATGCTGGGAATATAGTAAGCTCCCATATCCATGCCGTCAAAACCTGCCACAGAACAGTCTCCGGGGATCTCCAGGCCTGCTTCTTTCAGGGCTCTGCAGGCCCCGATGGCCAGTGTGTCCGAGGTGGCGTATAAGGCAGTAAAGCTTTCTCCTTTATCCAGAAGTTTCTTTGCCAGCCGGTAACCTGTGGCAAAAGAATACCGGTCCTCGCTGGCATCCATATAGGCCACCAGCCCTTCTCTGAAAGGAACGCCCCTCTCCGAAAGGGCCTTCTGATATCCCATAAGCCTCAGCTTACCGATGCTTTCGTCTTCTCTGGGAGCTGTGAGAAGAGCAATCCTCTCATGGCCCAGGCCCAGAAGATATTCGGTCATCTTCCGGCTCTCCTGAAAGTCATCTACAGATACCGTTCCGAAGCTCTGTTCCTGCTCTCCATATGTACAGATGGTACTGAGGACACAGGGAATCCCTAACTGCTCTATTTTTTCTTTTGGATGGGAGAAATTTCCTCCCAGAAAGATCATTCCCCTGGGCTTTTTCTCCTTTGCCACATACAGAGCCACATCCAGTTCATTGTCCTGTTCCTCCACATGCTGGAGGATACAGCTGTATCCTTTTTTCTCACATTCTCTCTCCAGGCCGCTTACCAGCTCTCCGAAAAAAGTATTTCCCAGGCCTTTTACCAGTACGGCAATCGCTTTGGCCTCTGACCGTTTCAGGTTCCTGGCGCTGTTGTTGGGAATATAGTTGGACTCTGCGATCACCCGCAGGATCTTGTCCTTGGTTTCCTGATTAATATCCGGGTGATTATTCATGGCTCTGGAGACAGTACTCACCCCTACTCCGCATTTTTTTGCAATATCTTTAATGGTCATTCCTGCCATTTTACATCCCGCCTTTTTGCGACTCCCCGGGGAGTCTTTCCTGTCTGCTGAAAGCTCCGGCTTACAGCCTGCCGTAGAGCTTTGTCATGTCATACATTTTTCCTGTAACTTCGTGAGTGATCTGTCCTTTTAGAAGTCTCCACTTCCAGTTAGTGCCCAGTGTGGAAGGCCGGTTGATCCTTGCCTCTCCTCCCAGGCAGAGGAATTCCTGTATAGGAGTGATGGCCAGATCTGCCACAGAAGCCATTGCCAGACGGATAAAATCCCAGGGCATATCTTCTTTTCTGGTATACCGGTTATTCAGATACCTCTCTGCCAGAAGTCTGTCCTCAGGAGACATCTCATCCAGCCAGCCCAGGATGGTATTGTTATCGTGGGTCCCTGTATATACCACACAGTTATGTTCATAATTGTGAGGAAGATAATCGCTTTCCTCTCTGGAGTCAAAAGCAAACTGCAGCACCTTCATTCCCGGATATCCGGTGTCCTTTACCAGCTGTCTTACGCTGTCTGTAAGATAGCCAAGGTCCTCTGCGATGATGGGAGTCTCCCCCATAGCTTCCTTCACAGCTTTAAAGAGTTTCAGGCCGGGGCCTTTTCTCCACTTTCCAAACTCTGCTGTCTTATCTCCGTATGGAATAGCGTAATATTCGTCAAATCCCCGGAAATGATCTACCCGGACCACATCATACAGCTTATAGCAGTATTCCAGTCTCCGGATCCACCAGGCAAAACCTGTCTTTTCGTGGTATTCCCAGTCATAAAGAGGATTTCCCCAAAGCTGGCCGGTAGCTGCGAAAGCATCGGGAGGACAACCTGCCACAGCTGTGGGCGTACACTCCTCATCAAACTGGAAAAGCTCCGGATCAGCCCAGGCATCGGCGCTGTCAAAAGCTACATAGATGGGAATATCTCCGATGATGCGGATTCCCTGATCATTGGCGTATTTTTTCAGTTTTGTCCACTGTTTTGTGAACTCATACTGCTGAAAACGGATAAACTGGATCTCTTCCTCCAGTTCTTTTTTCTTCTCTTCTATGGCCTGGGGCACTCTTCTTTTCAGATCTGCCGGCCACTGGCTCCAGCTAATGCCGCCCAGACTGTTCTTGATTGCCATGTAAAGGGCATAATCTTCCAGCCAGGCCTTATTTTCTTCTACGAATGTTTCAAACTCTTCGTCAGGCACAAACCGTTCAAAGGCCTTCCGGAGGATCTTAAATCTGGAAAAGTAAATCTTCTCATAATCAATAAATTCTGCATGGTTCCCAAAGTCACAGGCATTGCATTCTTCTCTGGTGAGCAGTTCCTCTTTAATCAGTGTCTCCAGGTCGATAAAATATGGATTACCTGCAAAAGTAGAAAAAGACTGATAGGGAGAGTCTCCGTATCCGGTAGGTCCCAGAGGAAGAATCTGCCAGTTCTTCTGTCCTCCTGCTTTTAACTGATCCACAAATTCATAGGCTTCCTTAGAGAAACAGCCAATCCCATAATCTGACGGAAGGCTGGCTACCGGAAGCAGAACACCGCTTTCTCTCATGATCGATCTCCTTTTTTTACATTGGGCGGATCCACTGGTATGCGAAAGCACCTTTTCGCAGAAGGATTCGCCGGATTTCTGGTAACGGTATCGGTAACGTTTCCGATACTTTCTATGGTTAATCTACCACAGGTTCCGAAAAGATTCAAGAGGGTAATGTTTAACAAATTTTATGCTGGAATTTTAGTGGATATGACTGAATGGAGGATTCATCTCCTCCCATTTCTCCTGTTGACAATAGCCAGAAGCCGGAAAAGCTGGGTAAGCGACACAGCCAGGGCTGCCACGTAGGTAAGGGCCGCTGCCGTAAGCACTTTCCTTGCTCCATATAATTCTTCTCCGGTTAAGATATGTGTGCTTTCCAAGGCACGAAGAGCCCGTCTGCTGGCGTCAAATTCTACTGGGAGAGTGATCAGCTGAAATAAGGTGGAAAGCCCAAAACAAAGCACTCCAAGATAAGCCAGATTCCCCAGTCCCCCTCCTTCTCCTGCAAAGAACAGGCCGATAAGGATCAATGGAAGAGCCAGCCGGGAACCGATGTTGGTCACCGGTATAATGGCATTCCGTATCTTAATGGGAAGATATCCCTGGGCATACTGGATGGCGTGACCGGCCTCATGGGCTGCTACACCGATAGCTGCCGTGGAAGTCCGGTTACAGACACTGTCAGAAAGGCGAATAATATTGGTTCTTGGGTCATAATGATCTGTAAGACTTCCTCCGGTTTTTTCTATCTGAACCTGATACACCCCGGCAGCTTCCAATACTTTTCTGGCTGCCTGACTTCCTGAAAGGCCAAGATGAGAAAGCTGGGCGGAATATTTCTGAAATGTAGTGCTCACTCTGGCGCTGGCCCATATAGCAAAGATCACTGCAGGCAGCACCCAGAGAATATAATAGTAGTCGAAGAACATAGCAGGATTCCTTTCCAATATAGAGTAGTAATAGTATGTTCTTCTATGGACATTGTCATTCTAAGGTTCAAAAGATTTTCTAAAAAATAAGCCATAAAATAAAAAAGCAGCTTATATTTGTCAAAAATATTGTTGCAAACATGAGCAAAAGCAACAAAAGTTGTTTTCGCCGTAATGGAAAAAGCCCCCCTCGGACTGCCATCCGAGGGGGGCACTTGGTGAGTCTATGCTTGACTCATGTTATATCTCTTTGCCTAACGGCACTATAGTATATGTGATCTTAAAAAGCAATATTCCAAAACTATTCTTCGATTATACCGTTATCTTCCTTGCTTCATGTTCAGCAGCTACTTCTTGAGGTGTTTTTTCCCGCAGTCTGGCAGCTCCATGGTAATCTTTTGCAGGGATCAGGTCTCCTTTTGCCAGATTTTCTTTTGCTTCTTTGATAGCTTCTGTGTACTGAGGCAGCCATTTTTCCTGAGCCACCAGCATCTCGTCGATCATCTGCCATACCTCCGGAGGATTGCAGACAGCTCCTGTGAGAGGATCCATCAGAGCCGCCTGTTTCAGAAGCTTCACGTCTCCATGTACAGCCGCTTCTACAGCCAGTTTCTGGACCCAGATGGACTGAGAGCAGACAGCAGCACAGCCAAGAGGCAGATCTCCTACCTTGGGAACGCTGATCCCGTTTCCATCTACATAGCAGGGCACTTCTACTACTGATTCATAAGGAAGATTCGTAATACAGCCCTCGTTCATCATATTAAAATGTCCCCGGTAAACTCTTCCTGTTTCCAGTGATTCTATGATATAAGAGCAGTGTTCTTTTCCTCTCTCGGAACCGTCCAGTTTTTTAGGCTCTTCCTTCAGAATCTTGGGATAATCTGTCTCAAACCAGTTTCTCTCTTCTCTGGTAACCCGGAGATACCCTCCTGTTTCACCATTAATCCAGTTGTCCAGGTTGATCCAGTCTTTGATTTCTTCCGGGCGCTTCCGATACCAGGCTACATACTCCGAAAGATGGCCGTTGGATTCAGTAGAATAATAACCGAAGCGTCTCAGCATATCGATCCTTACTTTTTCCTCTTCTCTGTATTTTTCATGGTTTTCAAATCCCTCCAGCAGTTTCGGGATCATATCTTCCCCATTATGCTTTACAGAGATATACCAGGTCTGGTGATTGATCCCGGCGCAGATAATATCCAGTTCTTCTCTGGGGATCCCCAGGACTTCTGCAATCTGCGTCTCTCCGTGGATCTCTCCGTGGCACAGACCGATAGTCTTTACTCCTCCATATTTGTTGCAGGCCCAGGTAGCCATGGCGTTGGGATTGGAATAATTCAGCATGATTGCTCCCGGCTCCGCTACTTCCCGGATATCTTTACAGAAATTCAACATTTCTGCAATCACTCTCTGGCCGTACATAATGCCTCCGGTACACAGAGTATCACCTACACACTGATCCACTCCATATTTCAGAGGAATTTCAATATCTGTCTCAAAAGCCTCCAGGCCTCCGATACGGACGCAGTTCACAATATATCTGGCGCCTTTAAAAGCTTCTCTTCTGTCTGTAGTGGCAAAGATCTTCACCGGAATGCCGTTGGCATCCAGGTCCCGCTGGCACAGGGCTCTGGTTTTCTCCAGATTGTCCTCATTGATATCGGTAAAGGCAATTTCAATGTTATGAAATTCCGGCACCGACATAATATCCGTAAACAATGTCCTTGCAAAAACAAGGCTTCCTGCTCCGATAAATGCAACTTTAAAGCTCATGATAAAACCTCCCGTTTCTTTTGTTTTATTCATTATAACTTCTGAAGTTTTCCCATGTGCAACCTATTGACCTCTTTCTTTTAAAATGCAATATATTGCCGCATTTATTTTTTTGTGCTACACTGTCTGCATAAATCAGCGGTCCCGGTTCATCCTTTACAATTTCAGACTGCCGGGGCTGCAGTGCGCCAGGAGGTTCATCTTTATGCCGGAAAACAGTCCGCTTTTCGGAGAGATCACAGCGTTCTATGCCCTTACTCTTCCCGAATTTCATATGCCCTTTCATGTACACAACAGTTTTGAAATCATGTATATAACTGCCGGGACCTGCAGGATTTTCTGCGGAAACGAAATTTTTCAGGCAGAACCTAACCATTTCGTCTTTATAGGCGCCAAGGTTCCCCACAGGCTTGAAATCGCCCCGGATCATCCCTGTTCTATTTTAAATCTGGAATTTACTTTTTCTTATGGAAAAGGTTCCTTCCCCCTTGCCGAACTTTTTTCCAAATGCAGGGATTTTCAGGAATTTTGGAAGAAAATACCTTCTTACCGCCAGGGGACAGACATGCGGAATCTGGGATATGCTTTAAAAGATCTGATCTCCCATCTTCAGAAAACACCGGACAGTTCCGATTTTCTCCTTTATCTTCTTTATTCCAGGGCCTTGGCCGAGCTGGCTTATTCCATGATCCATGAGAGGGGAAATACCGGCCTTTATTATCTGAAAAAAGCCTGCGGCTATATTGACCGGAATATCCATGAAACCATACGGGTGCCGGAACTGGCCGCCTATACCGGGATCAACAAATCCTATCTCCAGTCTCTTTTTTCCAGGATCCTGGGGTGCAGCATCATGGAATATATAAATAAAAAAAGACTGGAAGAAGCGGCCTTTCTCCTGACAAACAGCTCCATGAACATCACTGACATCGCTTTTGCCGTAGGATATAACAGCCGACAGCATTTTGCTCATACTTTTGAAAAATATTATGCCGCCGGCCCCCTGGCTTACCGGCAGCTTCACAAAAGGCAGATGACCGCAGATACCGGAAAAAACCAGTACATTCTGGAAAACGGAAAAACTTCTTATCAAAAATTAATCGAATAATCAAAAGTACCTGAGAAAGAGACAGGCATCCAAAAGTTCACAAAATTTTCACTTGTTTTATTCGCTATATGTGTTATAATACCAATGTAACAAGGAAATGAACTTGGCAACACCTATTTGTAAAAAATGCAAAGAAGGCTGTCGGGCAATCAGATTTTTGGAGGAAAAGATAAATGAATACTTTAAAAGCTGAAAAAAGAGACATGGCCATCAAAGCAAAAAGATTAAGACGTGAGGGATATGTTACCGGTAATGTATTCGGTAAAGAAATTAAAGGTTCTATCCCCATTAAGATTGAAAAATCCGCAGCAGACCGTTTGCTGAAGACCAGCGGCAAAGGAAGTCAGGTAATGCTGGATATAGACGGTGAGTCTATGGATGTGCTGATTAAAGAAGTGGACTTTAACCCGTTAAAAGGCCAGGTCGACGAAATTGATTTCCAGGCTCTGGTAAAAGGTGAAAAGGTACATTCTGTAGCAGAAGTTGTTCTGATAAATCATGACAAAGTTATGAACGGAGTGCTTCAGCTCCTTCTGGAAGAGATTTCTTACAGAGCGCTCCCAGGCGACCTGGTAGAAAAAGTTTCCATTGACGTAGGTAATCTGAAAGTTGGAGAATCCATCAAGGTAGGCGACCTGGATATCAGCAAAAATGAAAATGTAGATGTGCTTACAGATCCTGAAGCTATTGTAGTAACTGTATCTGAATCCCATAACGATATACCGGAAGAAGATACGGAAGAAGCCGATTCTGCAGAATCCTGAATCTGCAGCGGTAAAAGTGCCAAAAAGCGTTTGACATTTTAAATAGACGATTGCACACCTCAAAACCTCCCGGGAATTATTGCATAAATGCAAGGCTCCCGGGGGGTTTTTACGTTTTCATCGGATTTCATCAGATACGGTTTCTCCAGATTGTCAGGATCAAAGAGGCTTTTCCAAACCATATTCCCGGATCAGTTCCCGTACCCGATCCTCTGTTTCTTCCAGTTCCTCCGCTATCCGGGAAATGTTCTTTCCCCTGTCAAGCTTTTTCCTGATCTGTTCGATAAGCTGGGCGTTTCTCCCACGGAGTTCTCCCTCTTTTATTCCTTCCTCCCAGGCGTCCTGTCTCTCCATCCGGATATGTTTTTCCTGGTCGTATTCGTATATACTCATCTTCTTCACCTCCGCCCGGTTCTTCTCCAGAAACTCTTTCAGGATCCCTTCCCGGATACACTCTGTGATGGTGCGCTCCACCGCCTCTGCCAGGGGCAGCTCCCTGGCGTATTTCCGCACCCTGTCCACGTATTCCGCATAATCCTTCAGATCCCGGCAGGCCTCCATCAGCTCCCGGTTATGGTTCCGGTTGATGTTCAGCAGCACCGCCGTCAGCTCCAGCTGCGCCTCTTTAGGCTTCACCGTGTAAAGATCCGACAGCCGCAGGACCTTCCGGTCCGGTTGGGGCTCCGCTCCATTGTAGAAGATCACAAAGCAGGGGGCGGGAATAGATAAAGCCTTGCTGCTGTAAAGGTTCTCTTCCACTGTCATGCCGGAATATAAATCGGAAATGTAAAAGAAGAACCGCAGGGGCATATTGGGATTTACGGTAGACTGGTGCTCGTAAAGAGATAATCTGTCATCAATGAGGAAGGAAAGATCATTTTTCATTCCCATATAGATGGCGTTCTCCAGAGTGTTGATTTCCAGCGCTTCCGGATCCTGATAATTCTTGCCGCTTATGGCATTGTACAATCTCAGCAGCCTTTCCCTGTCCCCAAAGAGCATGGCAAAAACCGTGGATTTATAGTTTCGATTGGCGGCAAAGTTTTCCGCTGCCCCGTTGTTCTTCGTCTGTTCCATAATAAGACCTCCTTTTTTCATCTGTGCAGAAGGTCTTTTCCGGCTCATATTCTCAGGAAGAAACCTCTCTGCTGTTTGATTTGGATAAAAGCATTGAGATTTCTTTCCTTTGATATGAACGATAGAAATATAAGACAGAGCCGAAGCTCCTTGAAGTGTTGATCAGGATGTTGAAATATAAAATGCTTTTCTTCATCATAGCACATTTTCCTCTCCGGGGACAGACAGAAGATTCCACAAAATACCCGGGGATCAAACAAGTAGTTTTTGTAGATTTTGAAGTTCCCGTATCTGTGTTTATCTTTTTTGATATGTTTTTATGTGCATGACTTAAAGCTTTTCCTTCTTCTTCCAGGCCTTGATCGCTTCCAGCCGCTCCTTCACTTTTTTCTCTTCTCCCTGAGTGGTTGGCTGGTAGTAAACTCTGTCCTTCAGACTGTCAGGCATGCACTGCATATGGGTCAGCTTCTCTTCTGTATTGTGGGCATATTCGTAACCTTTCCCGTAGTCCAGCTCCTTCATCAGCTTTGTTGGCGCATTCCGCAGGACCAGAGGGACCGGCTCTGCTTTCTTATTCTTCACATCAGCCTTGCCAGCTTCGCAGGCTCTGTACAGGGCGTTGGATTTCGGCGCCATAGACAGATACACTACTGCATGGGTCAGGTGGACATTGCACTCCGGCATTCCCAGAAAATGGCAGGCCTGGTAAACAGACACTGCCAGGGGCAGAGCATGGCTGTCTGCCATTCCAATATCCTCGCTGGCAAACCGGATCAGCCGTCTGGCAATATAAAGGGGATCTTCTCCTCCTTCCAGCATCCGGCACATCCAGTACACTGCCGCATCCGGGTCACTGTTTCGCATGGATTTATGTAAAGCGGATATCAGGTTATAATGCTCTTCTCCGGTTTTATCGTATAGAAGAGATCTGCGGCTGACACACTGTTCCAGCCCCTGATCCGTGACCAGGATCCCCTCAGGGCTGATCTCTCCGTTTAGCACTGCCATCTCCAGGGTATTCAGTGCTGTTCTGGCGTCTCCGTTGGCAAATTCCGCTATGGCAGTAAGCTGTTCCCGGGTGATCTTCACATGCTGATTTCCAAATCCCTTGGGGCTTTCCAGGGCATGGTTTAAAAGTTTCAGCAGATCCTTTACCTCCAGGGCTCTCAGGACAAAAACTTTACATCTGGAAAGAAGGGCTGAATTCACCTCAAAAGAAGGATTCTCTGTAGTTGCGCCAATGAGAATGATACTTCCCTTCTCCACAAAGGGCAGAAAAGCATCCTGCTGGGCTTTGTTAAAGCGGTGGATCTCGTCTACAAAAAGCACCGTCCTCTGCCCCATTCTCCGGGCAAGCTCCGCCTGGTTCATGACTTCCCGGATTTCCTTAATGCCGCTGGTAACTGCGCTGAAATTAATAAACTGGGCCCTGGTCCTTCCTGCGATAATGCTGGCCAGAGTGGTCTTCCCCACTCCCGGAGGCCCCCAGAAGATCATGGAAGAAATCTGGTCTTTTTCTATAAGCTGCCTGAGGATCTTCCCTTTTCCCAGCAGATGCTCCTGGCCTGCAAAATCTTCCAGGGAATCCGGCCGCAGCCTGGTGGCAAGGGGAGCAGACTGCCCTCGGTCGTCAAATAGTGACATTTGTTCCATTTCATACACCTCACTTTTCCCTCTGCAGGTCAGATACACCGATGCAGACATGTATGCCTGGCTCGTTGCTTGCAGGAATGAGATTCTTCCTTCCTGGCAGCAGGGGAATCCTGTCTTTTATTATAACAGTTTTTTCTCCTCCTACAACTGACGGCGTTCTTTTTTTCTGTGATATCTGCCGGAATCTTTCCCGGTCTTCCCCTTGTTTTTTATTCAAAAACCGGATTGAACCGAAAGGACGAAAGAATTATAATGGGGAATAGTCTAAAGGAGGAAAATATTCATGGAATTACAAAAGACGCAGACTTCTCCTGCTGCAAAAAATACTTTTCTGGCATGTGAACGCGACATTGTTTTCATTCTGATGATGCTGGCCGCCGGATACTTCGGAGCCTTTACCTATTCTATACGAGGCGGGGTATTCTGTAATGCACAGACAGGAAACTTTGTTCTCCTGGCCATGGCTCTGGGAAACGGCCAGTGGTTCCATGCTCTGTATTTTGTCATTCCCATCACTGCCTACTGCGTAGGGACCATGCTCTCAGAAGTCCTTCCCGGCTATGTAAAAAAAAGCCATCTGATACGGTGGGATACCCTGCTGATCGTCATAGAGATCCTTGTGGTGATCTTTCTTGGCTTTCTTCCGGAAAGCGCCCCGGTCCAGATCACCCAGGTGCTGATCAACTTCATCTGCTCTATGCAGTACAATACCTTCCGCCAGGCGGAAGGTATTCCAATGGCCACCACCTTCTGTACCAACCACATCCGGCAGGTGGGTATCGCTATTACAAAATCCTTACGTCATCCCCAGGAACGGCCTTCCCATCTGCGGAGGCTGCGGACCCATGCCGTCATGCTGGTTTCCTTTGTCCTGGGAGGCGTAGCTTCTACTTTTCTCTGCCGCTTTTTCCTGGGAAAAGCCATCTGGTTCTCTCTGATACCTCTGGGCTTTGTCCTGGCAGACCTTCTCTATGCGGATCTGGTAAAAGAAAAAGGACGGCTGGATCAGGTTCCCCGGGGGCATTAAACGGAAAGAGCCGGTTTACAAAGATGTCCGGTCACATTTCCCGCAGTCAGCACAGCCGTTGCAGGTCAGGCGGCTGGCGCATTCCCGGCAGGTAACCGGGTGATAATGGGGGATATAGAGCTTTTCTTTTGGAAGCTCATATCCCCATTCATCTGTTAAATGAAAGCATATCTCTTTTCCCTGATAATTCAGCCCCGATCGAAAAGCCTGCTGGGACTGGATCCTTTTATTGGGAATGCGGTACTTTTTCCCATCTTTTATAAAACAGGTCCCTGTCTCGATAAAGTTAAAGGTAACATCATATTCCCGGCACTGATCGTACAGAAGCTTCACCCATTCATAATGGCAGGGACGGGAACCGTCGTAATTTTCCCCTCCGCACAGCACCTGTTCGATCTGTCCTTTGGCCAGATATTTGCCGATATCCACAGAACCTACCAGGGGAGCGGTCATAATCCCTTTATGTTTAAAAGGCAGTTCAAACAGGATGGGGATCCGCTCATCTGCTCTTTTCTGATTCTCACAGGTCACGTTAAAGAAGACATTTTCCCACCCGGTTCCCCAGTCGTAAGGGAGACAGGACGCCGCTCTCTGAGGCCGTTTGGTCAGCAGGAAAAACTTTACGTCTTTTCTCTGACGCATTACTGCCCAGGCCTCCTCCCGCCATGGATCCGCTTCTTCCAAAAAGAAATCTGAAGTCATGCACACCCGGATCATCTCTCCGCTTTTTATCTTATACTGCCCCTGGCGGTCCTTGGACAGGGGATACCGGAAGCCGCTTTTCGTCTTGTATATGCGCCTTCCGTCCTGATCCCGCATCCTGTCAAGAAAATACATATAACAGTTTTCACAACCTTCTGAGCACTTTCTGCACCCGTGCCAGGGATTCCAGATATCATGCATGGTCTTCGCCCTCTTTCTATCGTCTTATAAGTTCAGAAAGACATTGTCAGTTTCCTCTCCACCATCTGGACCAATAGTCCCACCAGGAGGAAGCGTTTCCTCCGCTGCTTCCATTGCTGTCGTCCCTCCTATCCTGCCTGTTATTCCATCCTGAAAACAGAGAGGATCTGTGCTCTGTACATCTTTCCTGAGGCATATTATCCTGGTCAAAATACTCGTTTACCCGGGTGCAGCCGCTGCCTGCCAGAAGTCCTGACTCTGCGCAGACGGCAGCCCTTTTCACTGTAGAAGGCTGTTCAAAGTCTTTGTCCGGCAGATCTTCATGGATCCGGTTCATCACATTTCTCCAGATAGCCCTGTGGAAAGTCCGGTGAGACTGTGGAAGATCCTGGGGGTCATCATAGCCCGCCCAGATAGCTGCCGTGTAATAAGGGGTATAACCCGCAAAGGTCAGGTCCCGGTAGTCATTAGCCGTTCCCGTTTTTCCCGCCACATGCATATCTTCCAGGGCGAAACCGGTTCCGGTGCCCTGGGAAACCACGTCTTCCATAGCGCTGGTAAGAAGAAAAGCTGTACTCTCCTTAAACACTCCCTGCCCCTGGAGATCATTGCTCAGAATCACTTTTCCGTCCTGATCTGTAACCTCTGTATAGAAAACAGGTTCCATATAAGTTCCTCCATTGGCAATGGCTGCGTAGGCAGCAGTCAGCTCCAGATTACTTACTCCGTTGGTGATCCCTCCCAGAGCCAGAGGCTGTATCACATCCATTTCCTCATCCAGGGTAGTGAATCCCAGCTTCTGAAGATATTCAAATCCTGCCGCCGGAGTGATATCCGTAAGAACCTTTACCGCCGGTATATTATAAGAATTCCGGATAGCCTGACGAACAGACACAGAACCGTGATACTGATTATCTGAATTGCGCAGGGGAGTACCGTTTTCATAGGAATATTCTTCGTCCTCGATATGAGTGGCCAGGGTAATATCCCCTTCCTCCAGAGCCGGTCCGTAAGCGGACAAGATCTTAAAAGTAGATCCCGGCTGGCGGTAAGTGTCAGAAGCCCGGTTCAGAGTCAGGCTGGCCTTTTTCTCTCCCCGGCCGCCTACAATTCCCCGGACATAGCCGGTACTCTGCTCCATAACTGTCATAGCCGCCTGAGGCTGGGGGACAAACTCCGTCCGCTCGGCAATGATCTGATCTTCAGATCCCAGTACTGCTTCCTTATACCGGTCGATATATCCCTGAGCGGCCTCCTGGGTGTCAAAGAGAACCGGCATTTCTTCTCCATTCTCCCGGAAATAAGCTTCCATCATTTCCCTGCTGTAGTTTTCCCTGCTGCCGTCTCCATGTTCCGCTGTCAGCGCCCAGTCCAGGGCAAACCGGACATAATCCGGATAATTATCCTCATCTTCAAATTCCTCTTCCATGATCTCCTGGATCCGGGTATCCTGGGTGCTGTATATCCGAAGTCCCCCGCTGTAAATAGCGTTTGCTGCCTGGGTCTGGGTATATCCTTTTTTCTCTACCAGATCTTCCTGAACCTGGCTGATCAGTTCGTCTATAAAATAAGAGTATGTGCTGGTCTGCCCCTGAATATTGCTATGATCGCTGATCCTGGAATAGACATCATCTTCCAGAGCCTCATCCATTTCTTCCTGGGTAATCCATTCCTGTTCCCTCATGTACTGCAGCACAGTCTCTCTCCTGGCAGCATTTCCCTCCGGATTCTCCCTGGGATCCCATCTGGTAGGATTCTGAGGGATCGCCGCCAGCACTGCACACTCCGAAAGGGTCAGATCCCGGCTGTCCTTGCCGAAATAAGTCTGGGCTGCAGTCTGTATCCCATAGGCCCCGGATCCGAAATTCACGGTATTTAAATATTCTTCCAGAATCACGCTTTTTGCATCCATTCCCTGCTCAGTAAGATATTCCTCCAGCTCCACGGCAAGCTGCTGCTCCTGTATTTTCCGTCGTACAGACTGGAGAAAATTCTCATCTGTCCAGTCTGTAAACACGTTGTTTTTAATCAATTGCTGAGTAATGGTGCTGGCTCCTTCCGTCTCCTGAAATCCGGAAGCCACAGTTACTGCTGCCGCCCGCAGGATCCCCCGTGGGTCGATGCCATGATGCTCATAAAACCTGGAGTCTTCAATAGCCACAATGGCATGCTGCATATCTTCCGGTATATCTTCAATAGACACATGGATCCGGTTGCTCTGGGCCTCATTGATCTGCTGTATCTGGTCTCCTCCTGCGTCATAGACAAAGGTTGCGTATTTTGTAGGTCCGATATTTATCTCTGAAACATCCGGGGTATCTGCAACAATCCCGCTGTAAGCTCCGGCCCCCAGGCACAGGACAAGGCAGCCTGCCGCCAGAAAAGTGAAAAATACCGTTTTCACTGCAAAAACCATTTTCTTCCTTCTTCGGAGCCCCGGCTCTTTAGGCTGATGTTCCAGTTTCCGAAGAACGTTCTTCTCCCCATAGTGCTTTTTTAAATCCATTTGAATCTCCCCTTGTACTGCAAATGAACCCTATAGTAGCAATATTAGTATATCATATGTTTTTGAGGTTTCTGTGAAAGTTTCAGAAAGATTTTCTCAATATTCCGGGAACTGTTACGCCTCATTCCATGTATGCGGCGATAGAATGAGGCGTATTGCTGTTGCTAATTACTATAGCAGTTACCAGAAAGTGCTGTGACCGGTTATTCATCATTCACTGTACCAGGCCACATCTGCTGATATGGTTATTTTCTCTGTTATAGGAATTTCTGCGGTAGTTTGAGATTCAAAACGATAAAATCCCGATTCTTTTCTGTAAAATTATTTAATACTTCCTGATCAGCCAGAAGTAACTCACTGCCAGAAGCAATGCTGCTCCGCTCCAGGCGCTGATCTCTGCATAGAATATCCCCGTCTGTCCAATGAAGAGGGGCAGCAGCATGGCCGCACCTACCCGCATAAGGAATTCTACGATCCCGCTGACCATGGGAATGACTGTGTTCCCCAGTCCCTGGATGGCAGAGCGGAATACATACAGCAGATACAGCACCACCAGAAATACCGCCATAAGAAACAGATAGTGATAAGCTATATCCAGCACCTGCTCTGCCTCCCGGGGATCTCCCGATACAAACAGGGAAAGGATAGCTCTTCCCCCGGTGATCATGATCAGTCCTATAGCTAAAGCGGTGAAAACAGCCATGACTCCGCCGCTTTTCACTCCTGCTTTGATCCGGGGTATATTTCCTGCCCCCAGGTTCTGTCCCACGTAAGTAGTGATCGCATATCCATAGGAAATCGCCGCCAGTTCCAGGACCCCATATAACTTATTCGCTGCGGTAAAACCGGCCACAAAAAGAAATCCATATCCGTTTACCACATACTGCACTACCAGACCTCCTACAGATATGATTATATTTTGAAAAGCCAAAGGCGCTCCCAGCCCTGCCAGCTGTCCAAAAAGTCCCTTTTCCATCTGGAAATCTTCTCTGGAAATCCTTACTGCCTCAATCTTCTTTAAGACCATAAAACAGTACAGGGCAGAAAATCCCTGGGCGATCACCGTGGCTCCTGCAGCCCCGGCCACTCCCCAGCCAAATCCCGCTACGAAAAGAAGATCCAGTCCTACGTTGATCACCGCGGCAACGATCATGGCTATCAGCGGAGAACGTCCATTTCCCAATGCCCGCAGGATAGAAGCGAAGGTGTTATATGCTGCGATCACCGGGATCCCGCAGAATATGATCCGGATATAAGTCACGGACATGTCCATAACATCTGAAGGCGTATTAAGAAAAGTCAGTAAAGGGCCGGCTCCGGCCTGACTGATCGCCAATACAGCCACAGCGGTCACCGTCATTAACGTATAACTGCAGGCTATGGTCTTTCTCAGCTCCTTTGCCTTGCCTGCTCCGTAATTCTGGGATGTAAGTATGGAAAATCCCTGGGCGCTTCCAGAAACGATTCCCTGGACCATCCAGATGATCCAGTCGGCAGCTCCTACTGCGGCCAGAGCTTTTACCCCTACGATCTGTCCTACAACCATAGCGTCTACCATGGTATAAAACTGCTGAAAAACATTCCCTGCCATCAAGGGCAGGGCAAAAAACAGAATCAATTTTCCCGGAGAACCGGAGGTCATATTTTTAGTATTTCCAGACATACACTCATCCTCACATAATCTTTATCTTTTGCTAATGATTAGTTTCTGCAAAATCCATCTACACAGATCGGAAATATTTGCCTTTCACTAAACCACCGTTCTTATAGCGCTATTATATCCAATGTATTTCCGAAAAACAATGATACATAAAGAAAATAAAATCCTTCTGCATACAATTTTTGTATACAAAAGGATTTTCTTAAAATGATTCTTTATATTAGTATGTTTTATCTAGATTAATAAGTAAAAACTGCTACACCCCCAGGTTGAAGCAAAATTTTATCTATCTCTTCAATTCCATTGAAAAAATACAATGTATTACCTTTTTTCGGAACAGAAACCTCTTCCTTTTCGGAACGGTTAAAAGCAAATAAATAACGTTCCTTTTCCCTCACCCGTTCAATATACAGCGGTTTTCTATCTCCCTTCCATGCAAACTCTTTTGCATCCAAAACATATTTTGCAAGGAATTCTGCCCCATCTTTTCTCAGCAGCTTCGTTCCTATATAAAGGGCCTTTCCCTTCCCGCACCTTCTTTCTGTAATCACAGGCTGGCCTACTAAGGCAGAATCTCCATCTCCGTCTGCAATATAGGCCAACGGGCGGCAATCCTCGCATATGTCCATAATGTCATCCACCCACATAGTTCCGGACCAGCCATTATCTAATCCGATCCTGTGGTTTTCCTCAACAGCGACAAATTCTTCTGTCTTTATCCCCAAAATATCACAAAAAGCACCCGGATATCCACCTGTATAAACATGATCCTGGGAATCTGCAATTCCGGAGCCATAAGTAATAACCAGTTTCCCTCCATTTTCTACATATCGCTCTGCTTTTTTACCCGTGTCTTTATCCACCAGCAAAGTAACCGGAAACATAACCGCCTCATATTTTTCCCAATCTGCATTTTTTCCTACTACATCTGCCGTAATTCCTGCGTCCAGAGCAGCCTGATACCAGTGAAAGAATTCACCCCTATAGTCAAATTCCCTGGTCAGCAGTCCATTTTCATACGCCCACCAGGAATCGTAGTCAAAGATCATTGCCAATGGCGCCTGACGGACTGTCGTTCCTTTTACAGTCTGCAACTTATTTAAGGCCTCACCCAGCTGGCAGACTTCTCTATAGATCCTGCTCTTTTCCCCTGCATGGGGCAGCATGGAAGAATGATATTTTTCAGCTCCTGCTTTCGACTGCCGCCATTGAAAAAAACAGATTCCGTCGGCTCCGTTTGCCATATGTACCAAAGCATCACGAATAATCTCCCCCGGTTTTTTTCTTAAGTTGACGGGTCTCCAATTTACAGAAGACGTAGAATTCTCCATTAAAAACCATGGTCTTTTTCGGGAGATTCCCCCTACAATAGCCGCTGACATGGTCATCTCATCCAAATGCCGCTTATCGGGCAGATAATAATGGTCATTGGACACAAAGTCCATGACCCCGCCCCACTTAAAGCAGTCTACAGGATTCACCTGATTTTCCAGCACCATAAGATTGGTGGTCACCGGAATTTCAGGCGTATACTTACGAAGGATCGCCATCTCAGCCTTATAATAATCCAGCAGAGCATCTGAAGAAAATCTTTTATAGTCCAGCAATGTGGTAGGATTGATCCCTCCCGAGCATTCCCTTGGCGGAATAATCTGAGACCAGTCCGTAACCATCTGAGACCAAAAAGGCCCATTCCAGGCCTCATTTAACTTTTCAAGACTTCCATACCTTTTCTTCAGCCATGTCTGAAAGCCCAGCGCAGCGTCATCAGAATAGTCAAAGATGTTATGACAGCCCAGTTCATTCGAAACATGCCATGCTACAACAGCGGGATTTCCCTTGAAATGCTGTGCCATTTTTTCCGTCAGCCGAAAGGCATATTTCCGGAACACTGCCGAAGTTGGCCGCCAATGCTGTCTGCCCCCTGGCCAGATAGCATTTCCATATTTATCCCGGGGTAAAATTTCCGGGTGTTTGCAGGTAAGCCATCTGGGAGGTGTTGCTGTGGCTGTAGCCATATCTACAGAAATCCCTGCCTGTTTAAGCTTTTCTACTATCTTATCCAGCCATGTAAACTGAAAGACTCCGTCTTCCGGCTCAATAAGGGCCCATGCGAACACTCCAAGGGTTACAATATTTACCCCGGCCTGTTTCATAAGCCGGATATCCTCTTCCATCAGTTCCTGAGGCCACTGCTCCGGATTGTAATCAGCCCCGAACCAAAGTTCATCCCTCTGTCCGTCCGGTGCTTTTGGAAATTTATATTCCATAAACTTTTTCTCCTATATTTTATCTTAGCTTTTCGAATCAGTATCAGCCTTTTTCCGCCCCCAGAGCCAGTCCGGACTGCCAATATTTCTGCAGGCATAAAAATGCCACAATCAACGGCAGGATTGTTAAAAGTGCGCCTGTAAGGACTAAGTTCTGGATCATTTCTCCGCTGCCGCCTGCTGAAGATCCCAGAAGATTCCACTGATACAGTCCCATGGTCAGCGGATAAAGATTTGTATCTTTCAGCATAATCAACGGTAAGAAAAAGTTGTTCCAGATGGAAACGAAAGCGAATAAGAATACAGTTACCAATGCAGGTGCAAGCAACGGCAGTGAGATTTTGAAAAAAGTCCGCCATGGCCCGGAACCGTCAATCTCTGCCGCTTCCAGTAAACCTGTGGGTACCGCCTGACCTGAAAAAATCCACATCAGATAAACCCCGAACGGAGACACAAAAGAAGGTATCAGCACCGCCCATATTGTATTTGTGATTCCGATTTTGGAAAAAAGTAAAAACTGAGGGATTGCGAGGGCAATTCCCGGAACAGAAATAGCACCCAGAATTACCAACAGAACTGCTTTTTTTCCGCTGAACCGCAGTTTTGCCAAAGCATACCCAGCCAATGTAGCAAGTAATGTAGAAACTACAGAACCTACTACCGTATATAAAACAGAATTCCGCAGCCATTTTACAAAAATACCGTCATGATAAGTAAATACCTGAACAATATTATCCCAAAGTGCAAAATTTTCACCAAAGGACAAACCAAAAGTTGAAGCAAAATCCTGTTGTGTCTTTGTAGCATTAATAAAAAGCCAGACATAAGGTAATAATGAATACACGCAGAATAAGAGCGCAAAGAAAGTTAAGAGGCCGCTTTTCTTAGGATCTGCAATTGTATACAGCTTTCTTTTTCCTGATTTCTTCATTTGTGATCACTCTCCTTCTGAATTCATGGTTTCCCGCAACCCACGTATCTGTACGACATATGCGATTGCAATTGTAATCAGGGCCATAACAATTGCCACTGCTGCTGCATATCCTTGCTGGGACCCTGTAAAGGCAAGATTATAAATATACATATTCGGCGTATAATGGTTTGTGATCCCTGAATTTCCTACCATAGCGCTTAAAATCTTCGGTTCATTAAACAGCTGGAAGCTTCCGATAATAGAAAAAATGATTGCGATTACCAAAGACCCTTTAATTGCCGGAAGTTTAATGTACCACACAATTTTACTTTTGCTGGCCCCATCGATCTCCGCTGCTTCATATATCATAGTAAACTTAGGCAAAAGGAGATTTTATATGGTAAATTTTGGAAACAATTTAAAAACTTTAAGATTAAGAGAAGGGATGACCCAGGCAAATCTTGCACAAAAACTGGGGATTACAAAATCTGTGATCAGCGCTTATGAAACAGGTTTGCGCCTTCCCTCCTACGATGTACTGATACATATCGCAAAACTGTTTAAGGTGAGTACCGATTATCTTTTGGGAATAGAAAATAAGCAGGAAATCGATCTGTCCGGTCTGTCTGCGGAAGAAATCGATGCCCTGCTGAATCTTATCAAAGCTATGAAACATCATTAAAAAAGCCCCCCTTTACGCAGCCGGGAGCAAAATTCCTCTCCCGGCTGCGCCAATCGGGGCAGCTTCCATAAACTGTACAATCAAATCATTCTACATCTTTCAGCGCTTCCAGGTTTTCTTCTCCTGTCCGCACTTTTACTACCTGCTGCACATTATATACAAAGATCTTTCCATCTCCTACATGGCCGGTGTAAAGAGTTTTCTTGGCAGTCTCGATCACCTTGCTGACAGGAATGTTTCCTACAATGACCTCCACTTTTACCTTGGGAAGTACGGTAGCATCCACTTCAACTCCTCTGTATCTTTCCCCGGCGCCTTTCTGGATACCGCAGCCCATTACCTGGGTCACTGTCATACCGGTAACTCCCAGATCATTCAATGCATTTTTCAGCCGTTCATACCGGGACAGTCTGGCCACAATTACGACCTTATGCATTCCGGTATCAAGGTCTGCAGCTTCGGAAACCGGCACTGCAGCAGCTTTCTGTGCCTGAGAAGCTTTGTCATATTCGCTGACGCCAAGATCTGTATTTTCATTCTCTGTCATAACACCGCCTGTAACATCCATGATACTGAAACCTGCATATGCAGAAGACAGACCATGTTCCTTAGAATCCAGACCTTCGATTTCTTCTTCCTCAGACACTCTCAGTCCAACTGTCTTATCAATAATCTTGAACACCAGAATCATAGTAACAGCAGTCCAGGCTACAACCGCTGCCACCCCTAAAAGCTGGATTCCAAGCTGTGTAAAGCCGCCTCCATAGAAAAGGCCGTCGATAGAAGATTCAGGAACGCTGCTTGTGGCAAAAAGCCCCACTGCAATCGTACCCCAGATTCCGTTAAAACAGTGAACAGCCACTGCGCCTACCGGATCATCCACATGGGCTACATTGTCGCAGAACCATACGCCAAACACCACCAGCAGACCGGCTACAGCGCCAATGATCAGAGCTCCTGCTGCATCTGTCACATCACAGGGTGCTGTGATTGCTACCAGGCCGGCCAGGGAAGCATTCAGACACATGGAAACATCTGGTTTTCCATATTTTACCCATGTAAAGATCATGCAGACCACTGTGGCAACTGCCGGTGCAATGGTAGTCGTCATAAAAATCGAGGCCAGCTGATCTCCCGTAGTCGCTGCTGCTCCGTTAAATCCATACCAGCCAAACCAGAGAATAAAGCATCCCAGGGCTCCGATTACAATGTTATGTCCCGGAAAGGCATTGACCTTGGTCACTTTTCCGTTGGTGTCCTTTGAAAATTTTCCTATGCGGGCGCCTACCATTGCAGCACCGATAAAAGCGGTCAGGCCTCCTACTGTATGGATCGCACAGGATCCGGCAAAATCATGAAATCCTATAGAAGACAGCCAGCCGCCGCCCCAGATCCAGTGAGCCTCAATGGGATAAACCACTGCCGAAATAACGCCGGAATAAATACAATAGGCCAGAAATTTTGTTCTCTCTGCCATGGACCCGGATACAATGGTCGCAGCCGTAGCACAAAATACCAGGTTAAACACAAAGTTAGACCAGTCAAAATTTCCATAGTCCGTGAAGATTCCCAAAGTAGGCAGTCCCAGGAACCCTCCCAGGGAGTCCTCTCCCAAAAGCAGACCAAATCCCAGGAAAATAAACACGCAGGTTCCGATACAAAAATCCATAAGGTTTTTCATAATGATATTTCCTGCGTTTTTGGCTCTGGTAAAACCTGTCTCCACCATAGCGAAGCCTGCCTGCATAAAGAATACAAAGGCAGCTCCGATGAGAAACCAGATACCAAATACCTCCGTACCTACACTTTCATTGATCGCAGATAAAATTTCCTCTGTCATAAAGTATCCTCCTCTCCTCCCTATATACCCGGTGCTGCCGCATTAGTCATATTCTCGATTTGATTCATTCGACAGCGCCTTTTATTCTTTCACAGCCTGCGGTAATCGGATAGGGAAGAGCCCTTCCCTATCCGCTGCGATACTACAGGCAGCTCCAGGCAAAGCCTGTCGCTGTCCGTTGCCCGGCAAATGCCTGCTCGTGCAAGCACGGCAGTCGCTTGCCGGGCGTATCGCACAAAAAAGTGCATTGCAGACTTGCTTCTGCAAATGCACTTCCTTGTACCTGAGCTTATGAATAGTAAAAGAAAAGCGCTCCGGAAAGCTCCGAAGCGCCTTTGCTTTTATGCGTTGAAGTGTAACTCATATTTTTTATCTGTCAAGGATATTTTGACAGAAATTTTATTTTTATGCAATTTATGCATTTCATTAAGAAAACCCCGGAAATTTTCTCTGTTTTAGAGAATTTAAATTCCGGCAGCATCCGTCTTTAAAAACTATTCTGCTGCTCTGACAGGATACGGATCTCCCCTGCTCTCAGCCACTCCCTGCTGCCATCCTCATACTCTACCAATAGCCGGCAGCTTTTATCAATATCCAAAGCTCTGGCTTTCCTGGCCCCCGCAGAATTCAGAACCTGAATCCCCTTTCCCAGTACCAGGCTACGGTTCCGGTATTCTCTGGCATATCCGGCATTTTCCCAGTCTGTATAAAAATGCATAAAACCGTTCAGGAATTCTCCTGCCAGCCGGTTTTTCCCATCACTTTTTTTCTCCCGGAAAACTGTTCCAGCCGTTCCTTCCAGTTCCCGGGGAAATCCGTCCCGGGGTGGATAGACGTTGAGCCCCATCCCCAGGATCACATACTCCAGAGTGCCTTTTTCCAGACTGACAGCGCCTTCTGTAAGAATACCGCTGACTTTTTTTCCTTCGATGTAGATATCATTGACCCATTTAATCTGTGTCTTTTTTTGGGAAACCTTCTCTATGGCCTGACAGGCGGCCACCGCCGCCATGGTGGTGAATTTTACAGCCTTGGCAGGAGAGCAGTTTTCCGGATTAAGAAGAAGGCTCATATAAATCCCCGTATCGGCAGGGGAATAAAAACTCCGGCCAGTCCTTCCTCTCCCTCCGGTCTGCTCCCCGGCAATAACCGTAAGACCTTCCTTGTACCCCTCCAGGGCCTTCCCCCGCAGGTAATCATTGGTAGATTCTGTTGACGTCAGTATTTCCAGCTTGATCGGCCCGCAAACAGGTTCCAGATACTTTCTCACGCCCTGGGCAGACAAAATATCTGTATCTGTGGAAAGGCAGTATCCCCTGTTTGGGATCGCATCAATCTCATAGCCGTCTTTCCGCAGGCTGTTCACTGCCTTCCATATGGCGGTCCTGGAAACAGAGAGCCTTGCGGCCAGCTCCTCCCCGGAAAAATAATTTCCTTTATTCTCTTCAAAAAAATCCAGAAGCTTTTCCCTGGTTCTCATTCTCTTTCCCCCATTATAATAATCTTCCGGCCTGGCGGCCTACTTGTTCATGACGGTTAGCGTCTCTAAAGCATAGCCCCATCGGACTGCGAGCAGTCCATGGGCCTATGCTTTGAGACTGGGCTTTCATAGCAAATTTACTCCTATCATTACCAGGCCCAGGATTACCAGGACGGCTCCGGTCACACGGTTTAAGGTGATGGGCTCTGCCTTGTTTGCAAAGCGGGCGGCGATCTCTGCCCAGATCAGGGTGAAGATGATGCAGAGCGCCAGGCAGCCTATATCCGGCAGTCCTCCAATAGCGAAATGACTGACAGCTCCGGTAAACGCTGTAAAGGTCATGATAAAGACGCTGGTCCCCACGGCAGTTTTCAGCTCATAGCCCAAAACGGAGGTCAGGATCAGCAGCATCATCATTCCCCCTCCGGCACCCACAAATCCGCAGATGAAACCGATGACAATCCCGCAGACAACCGACTGGATCAGCCGGACCCTTTTGCTCACTCCATTCATAAGTTCTTTGGTTGTCATAACAGGCCTGGCAATAAATTTCACGCCCAGAAGAAAGGTCATGATCACGGAAAAGCTCCCCATAGTGCTGTCCGGCATAAGGCTTGCCAGCC
>ERZ1090861.122-NODE-122-length-50968-cov-326.549074_pt1 | contig 50968 bp, 71 predicted proteins | sample MGYA00478482_ERZ1090861 | MGnify/ENA primary metagenome ERZ1090861 (study PRJEB33644, sample SAMEA5815744) | chicken gut metagenome | biome: Chicken; feature: Gastrointestinal Tract; material: Caecum | place: Ireland | collected 2019-01-01 | study: A study of... | reverse complement strand
GCTTAACGCCTCCCCATTTCCAGAGGTCCTCTCTTAATTCAGCCAATGTCAATACACCAGCATTGTAAGAATCATATAAGCTTAAACAATCATCAACAAACTTAGGTAATCTCTTCTTTGCCGTCTTAGGCCAGTAGCCATCACCAAGCAATACTTCACAGGGAATAGCCAACATAAGCTGCCAGGCAATATCAACAGATTTCTGACCTGCTATCTTACTTGCCTCTTCATAAGCTTTACGTCTTTCCTTTGCAAGCATATCAGCTATTTGTGATTCAGTCAATGTGTAGACTTTCTCTTTTGGTATGACCTTACCTTGTTTTGCTGCAGCTCTTCGTGCCGCCCTGTTACTCATTGTTGTGCTCCTTATAGTAACCACAGCTCTTAAACTCTGGACACTCATGACGATATTCACACATAGGAATAAGGAAGCCCTTAAATTCAGGATTGACCTTTTCAACCTCCTTACAGATTTGTGTCATGATGTATCTGGTGGTTGCATCAGCCATACCGCACAGCCTACGATGTGACATGAACATGAGCTGTTCTGCATTTACATCAATGATGTGACTTACCATTGCATTCTGTGGTGCAAGCTCTCTGTCATACATAGTTTGCCTGTCATTCCTTTGAGACTGAACGTAATGCTCAATACCAATCTTATGACGTACCAGATGCACTGACGCAAAATATGGAATAGTCAACCTGATTGTGAACATCAACGTTCTGATAGGTGAATGCTGAGCTTTAAGAATCTGCCTCTTCCACTCATCAGTCACCTCTTTACCGGCATATTTCTTACCCATAGTATTCAGTGCCAGTTCTTTGCACCTTGCCCAGTCTGCTTTGGTTGGATTCCTAAGAATTTCAACCTGAATATTTTCGTTTGCCACTTCAATTCACTCCTTACTTATAAAATCTAATTCCTTCTGATTCGTATAGAAACTCAAGATTTCTGCTATGCCAGTTGTCTTCATCAGCACAATTCTCAAAGTATGTTGCACCACCGCTGTAGTCATACTTAGCTTCCATAACTATCTTTACAGCTTCATAACAATCTTCATTTGGCTCAACTCTATCCCATCGTCCATTGTCAATAGGACTAAACTGATTTTCCTGAAATATTACTTCTTCGATTGTGTTAGGAAACTCATCAGACTGTACACGATTCAACACACACATAATGATTAGCGTTTTGGTTTGAATGTTACATCCTTCAGCTTCTGCCATTGCAATTTTTGCCAACAAATAGCTTTCCTTTGCTGACCAGTCTTTGCTATATGTAAACTCAGGATAGTAATCAACTTCAATCTCACTTGATTCCTCTTCTGTTTGGGGCTCAAATGTAACCAGATTAGACACATAAGGTGTTGTGGTCTTATTGCTGTAAGATTCACTTACGCTCTTTGATGTGTCTTCTTTTTCAGCAATTACTACTTTTGGCATGTTACATAATGCTGTAATCATTATAATAGTAATAATAATTATATGCCATACCAGATTCTTACACATTACCCTTTTAAGATTTCTTTGCTGAATGCGTCTTTGCTTAATATATTGTGACTTTTTCATGTTGTTCCTCCGTTCCTCTTAACACTTAAATCTTAGCTGAAAACCAGTTGTGATAGGACACTCATCACAGATGCCATACTCACATGAGATTCCTTCTTCTGAACACTTACGTAATGTCTCAATGTCCTGTCTGAATCTCTCAAGCTTTTCTGCATCTTCTTTCTGAGCTGCCAATTCTTCTTCTGCCAACTTGGCCTCTAATTCTTTTTGCTCCTGCAATTTCTTGGCTTCTGCCTGCTTCTTGCTGATAATCATCAATTGCTTCCAATACTTCTGCATCTTATTGCGTGATTTAGCAAGTTCCCCTTTTGTTAGTGCCTTATTGGCTTTTATCTTTCTTGCAATGTCTCCCATCTCTTTGGCATCGATTTTACTGAAGCCAATGCAATTGTCCTCAATACTCTCGCCTTTGTCTTTTTCCTCAGATGTTTGATTATCGTATACCAACACAATAGCTCTGAGTAATGCTTTGTCGTTAGTCTTTAACAAGTCTTTGAGATAGGCTTCCCATTGTTTTTGACTGGTAAAATATTCCCATGCTGCCATTTGATTTCCTCCTTTACTTTTAGTATATCACCAGGGATTCCAGAATGACCCCAGATTGATTTTTATTTATAAGATATATATTTCCTTACCTTAATAATTAAAATTAAATCTGGGACCATCTGGATAACTCCTGAATTATAATAAACCTTTACGTTCAAGCCAGTCCTCAAGGTCAGCCAAGTACAGAATCAATTCCTGAATACGATTGTTCGGGATAGATACTTCACCATAGTCATCAACTTCAGTGAATCTCTTATCAGGTACCGGAATGGTTGTGCCTTTACCAATCTTATTTGCATAAGAACGAAGTACGTATGTAATCACACAAAATACAATCGGTATGAATAGCTCACCACCTACACCAAGGTAGCCTCTTGTTGCATATACATTCTGACCAATGATATACATCAAATACGGAAGAATGAAATTCAAAATCCAAGCAAAGTTCCTAAGGTTGCTTGTAATGAAATAATCAACAGCTCGTACAATATCAACGATGATTGCACCCATAATACTAAAGAATCTCTTCATGTTTATTCCTCCAATCGCTTTCTAAGCATTTCTTTGTAGTAGTTCATTTTTATATTTATCTTTTCTTCAAGACGTCTTTGAAAACCAGCAGCACTGCATCTATCGCAATGTGTGTCCTCATTTATGAAGAAACTGTGATGCATCTCTTTACAGCACTGACAATGCTGAGACATTACATCGTTTTCTCCGTCTTGAACTGCAAACAAATGTATCGTAATAGTTGGAAATTCGCCTTTGTCCTCTTTAATGAATTGCACCTGAACATTTACAAATTCAGCTTTACTTAATACATTCGTTGAATACCATTTCACAGCCGACATGTATGCCGATTTCATTGTATCAGCTGTGAATGATTTCTTGTAAAACTCTCTTGAGTACTTAATCATAGTCAACACCTTCCTTTGCTTTGAGTGATTCCTCTTTAGCCAGCTTATCAACCAGCTCATTGAAAGTGTTGCCGGCATGACCTTTAATCTTTATGATTTTTATGTAAATACCAAGAGACCTTGTCCTGTTTCTTAGGAATGCAAGTTCTTCCCACAAGTCTCTGTTCTTCACATCATCGTTTTTAGTTGTCTTCCAATTGTTTTGCTGCCATTTATCAATCCAGCCATTATTGATTGAGTTAACAACATAAGCGCTGTCAGAATACAACTCATATCCTGCATCACTTAGATTCTTACTCAGCACCTTCTTAAATGCTTCAATTACAGCTTTAAGTTCCATGCGATTATTTGTGGTCATCTTTTCATTGCCACTAATCGTTGAGCATTTGCTTGCTGTATTGAAGACTGCAGCCCATCCACCTGGGCCAGGATTTTCTGAGCAAGCACCATCTGTAAAGATTCTTATTCTCAATGGTTCTTCCTCCTTAACTCCAATCTTCTTCTTCATCATCTTCAGCCATTTTAGCATCAGCTTTCTTTGCAAGTCGTTCTCTTTCCTTTTCTTCTTTGGTAGCTGTCCTTACCGGTATTTTGCCAGACTTTACTTCTGAATACATCTTAATTGCCAGCTTAGCAAACACCTCATACAGACACATACCATAGACTGTTCCTAACCACTTATGCTCGGTTGTTGTTTTTACACCGATTGAGTAAATACCAAGAATCGGTTCGAAATACGACATCGTCATCCATTGTGGTGTGATTTCATATTTTTGAACCAACACACGAATGAGCTTTTCAATTGCTTCAATAGGAACATCACTCTCATCTGAGTATTTAGAAAGTGGTTTGATTTTCCTCAACACCTTCTGAATTATCTCTTGACTTTCTTCTTTTCTGTAGTCAAGGTTTAGAATTTGTTCTGTTTTCATGTACAGCTTGTACCTCCTTAAAACAAGTATAAGCTGGATACATGCCTCTCACACATACCCAGCTTACGGCTATCTATTGAGGCGGATTCATATACCGACTGAACATTAAATGTCCCAGTCTTCGTCGTCCTCAGACTCAGCTTCGGCCTTCTTAGCAGCCTTAGCTTTACCACCCTTAGCAGATGCCTTAGGTGCAGCCTTCTTATCTTCATTCTTAGGAGCCTCAGCCTCTTCATCGCCCCAGTCATCATCTTCCTCAGATTCAGCTTCAGTAGCCTCAGCCTTTGCAGAGTCATCCTTGATAAGCAGGTCAGCATAGAACTTAGCAGGCTTCTTAGGAGCTGCCTTAATCTTACGAGCCTTACACTCTTTGAAGAGCTCCATAGCGGACTTACCTTCATAAGGATTAGCCTCTGCCTCAGCATCTTCAGCCTCAGCTTCGGTAGCTGCACCGAATGCCTGCTTACAAGCTTCAACTAGGTCAGCCTTCTTAGTAGACTTAGCAAGCTTTCTCTTACCAGCCTTACCAAGGATGTCCCAAAGCTGCTTAGCACTCATTGACTCATCCCACTGAGCAGTTGCCTCAGTTGCATCCTCACCTGCATCTTCGGTAGTAGCTTCAGCTTCAGTGTCCTCGGCATCCTCATCATCAGAACCAGATTCAGTGATACCAGCTTTGATAGCGGTGTTCACCTTGTTTGCAGTGAGGTAATCAGGCATGTAACCCATAAGGTCAACAAACTCCTCACCAGCCTTAGCAGCAACAACTGCAATCTTGTGTGCCAGAACCGGATAACGTCTACCGATGTCGGTAATTGCCTCCAGGTCAGTTCCTTTTGCGATAATCTTAACCGTTTCATTGAAAGTGTAATTTTTTGCCATTTTGATTTCTCCTTTTCATGTTTTGATTTTTGATTGATGTTTTCTCCTGAACTCAGGACTTACTTTCAAGTTGTGGAAGTAGGATTGAGGTTTCCTAACCTCCACCTCTTGAATATATTATACCAGGTTACTTACCATTTGTACATAGGCTTTTTGAAAGTTTTTTGAAAATATTTTGAACTTTTTACTCATCCCATGCATCTGAATCTTCGGAATTTTCCTCAGAAATTTTAATTGCAAGATTTACTGCATCTCTAAGGTTATACAATCCATGAATATCTTCAACATGGAATGCACCTTTCATGAATACCGAAGTAGTCTTGTCGTTTTCCTTGGCCTCAAGCTGCTGAGCAATTGTGAAGCCACCTTTGGAACAGTTAGAAATAACAATGTTCCTCGAATCAGTTACCTTAGCTCTGGAAAGCTCATGGTACTCAATCTTACTCTTCGCCATCTTCAATGTCCTCCATTTCATCTGTTTCGATTTCAGCCTCCATAAGAACAACAAACTCTTTGTTTTCGTCAGAGTTCAAAGGAAGCAAATTCAGATTGTCCATTTCGATGTAGTCATTAAGACCATTGAACTTGATTGTGGATTCACCATCACCATCGATAACAATCTGCTTTACCCTGAAGAATCCAAGCTTCATAGGACTACCACCAGGGATTTTAGCTTTGATACTCACATCATTGTTGAGCATTTGCATAAGCTGAATTGTATTGGAAAGCTCAGAATACTGAGCCTTAAGTGTGAAGTTAACTGAACCATTAGCTGATAAGCTATGGCCACCGTATTTCACTACCTCTTTGACCTTTACTTTCATGTCGCTGACCTCTTTTCTTTTTTGAATCGTTTCTCATTTTTTTCGTTGAATTGCTTACGCGCTCTTGAGCTTGATTTGATTGTCCTACCACCAACAGTAGTTGTATCTTCATGCTCACTTAAATCAACACCTATGAATGCGTTTGCATTGGTGTATTCTCCTGTCTCGATATATTGAGCTGCTTCACAAAGCATATCTGGCTTAACTAACAAGTAAACCTCATTGGACTGCAGAAATTGAATCGCAAACACAGGTAGTTTGTGAGCAACAGCTGCATTGTAGCTCAATGTATCTAAGTCCTTTTTATGTATTCTAATACTCTCGGCATCAGTTGATTTTAACTGACAAATAACTTCTTCTGATTGACCATCTTCTTTCCAAATTGGTCCAGAACCAGAGTTTGGCGTGGGTTCCAAGCCAAGTGAACGCATTACATCTGCTTCATTTTTGCGATAGAACTTACCGCTACGTTTCATTGCCATAACTACATACCCTTTAATACATCACCAAGCATAAAGTCATATTCAGACTTGATTTGTATCTCTTCCTTAAGATATAGCTGAAAGTATTTGAGACCAGTTGCTGCAATCAGCTCAAGCGGCAGGTTTGACTTAGGCATGATATACTCGAATTTGTATACCTGACTATCAGCATCTCGTGTCCTGTCTAACACAATATGCATTTGCCATTCATTCTCTTCATGACCTCTTGCGAAGTTTGCTCTGAACTTTGGTTTCCCTTTATCGTCTTTCAGAATATAGCTAAACTCTGAGCAAATCTTACCACTGTAAACTCGATTGTCTAAATCCTTTAGTGTTAGCATTTAGTGCCCTCCTTCTTTGTTCTATTGTGGTCGAATCCTTCCATTGCTTGTACACATAAGATGCAATGTTTGTCAGATACTCACGGTCGTATTTAGTCAGCCTTGACGGAATGTCAAAGCCTGTACTTCCATCAAAGTCATACATTGCATAGTAGTATGTTGAACGCCTGAACTCTGCAGGGCCGCATGTTCTTTGCAACTCAACTAATTGATGGGATATACTGTCGTAATACTGGTCAGACACACAGCTCTCATTTTGTTCGTAATACATAATGCTGTATACGATTATGCGCCTTTGCAAATAACTAATCTTAGTTGCGTCGCTCCAATATAAACACGGCATCTTACTGAAGTCTATCATTTATATTCACCTCCGAAACGGAGGCCTATTCTACTTTTACGCTTACTAATGATTGCCATATCATGCTGAGATTTTACTCGGCCATTTTTCATGACCTCTGCACTCAAACACTTACTGAGTATCTTTTCGTTACACACATCACAGATTGTGAAGATGTTACCACCAATGCATAAGTCAAACATATTCAGAACTTCTTTTTGGCTTTCACCACATTCACAGCAGATTGCATCGGGCTTGGTATTATTTCGCATCTTAATCAACGTCTTCCCCTCCTTCCGCAACCGCAGCTATGAACAATCTCACTTGTAAGCTGTCCTCTCTGCACTATTTTATTTGTTCCACACTCACAATGTACTCTGTAGTAGTGACGCATTCTGTCACCACCAAGAGTTGCATCGTAATGATGTCCTGCATAACTTATGACTTCAAGTTTGCCTAAGCGCTTGCCAATGATGTCGTTGACATTTATCAGCACTTTTCCTTTTTGTTTTCTTGCCATGTTGCTTCCTCCTATTCTGGCTTTTGCATCTTAGCATAGCCAAGCAAAATACTGTCACCGTATGGAGCAGTTATCGGTACAAGCAAATTTCCTTCACCATCATCGATTGCATCAGTCAATCTGTAGATGTTTCCTGTGTTCGGGTCCATGTAATCCATTGCCATACCGTATTCCTTTGCGATTTGTTCTAATGTTGCCATCTGACATCCTCCTTTACTTAAAAGCCAGAGGCCGCATTAAGCGGCCAACTGGATTTTTCTCAGTGCATCGTGGTACTTGATGCTTCCGTTTGGATTGAAGGTATTGATTGTGTCCTTGTCCAATCCCTTAACAATGCTAATCTTCATTGCCATTTCTAAGTTCATGCCCTTAGCTTCAAGCTTGGTAATCATTGTCATGCATCTGTAAGAGAATGTAGCTCTGATTCCTTTGCTCTCAGCTTCCTTACGCATCTGGTGGATGAACTCAACCAGCTCTGCATTATTGTGAGTGATTGCCATTTCAATCTTCAAACAGTAATCAAACTCAATGATTGCGAATCTATCAAGTGTTGCCTGGTCCAGAACCATACGGCCTGTGTACATGTCATCTGCGCCGTTTCCTACGGTATTACCAGCAGCTACGAAGTGCACATGGTCAAAATCAACTCGACCGTTAGGGAACTCAAAGTAACCATTAGCAATTGCTGCATTAAGAAGAACCAGAACTTCAGGGATTGAAGCATCCATTTCATCCAGGAAGAAGATGCATTCATTTTCATCTGTGCAAGCCTTGTAGAACTCTGTTTCGTGGAAGTCACCACCTGCATCGATGAATCCTGTGAGTTTGTATTCCTGCTGAACTGAATTGCTGAAGTAGAAGTTCCAACCGAGTTCCTTTGCAATCTGTTCAACTGTGTGATTCTTACCAGAACCAGCAGGACCTGCAAGGTAAACCGGAATGTTGCATTCCAAACAGCACTTGATTTCATCGTATCTGTCATGGTGAACTTCACCTTTGACTTCATGAATCTGAACCTTAGGAATCTCAATACCTTTGTTCTCGATTTCGTTCTTAATCTTAGTTGATGTGGTACCTACCTGCTTAGCAGTGGACAATTTCTTAACGCCCTTGGTTTCGTATTCACGCTCAACCTTTTCTACCTGATAGTTTGCATCGAAGTAAATTCTGCAACCATCAATTACTGTCGTGTTGTTGTATGCTTTACGCACATAAGTGAACTCTTTACTTGAACCTTCAAACTTAAGTGTAACAACTACACAACCATGTTTCATTGCCTTTTCAATCTTGATAACTTCGAAATTTACGTTTGTCATAATGTTTTTCTCCTTTTCAACTTCAACTGAAAACTTTGTGATTTGTTCGTAGGCTTTATGTACCTTACGATATTATAATACCACATAAATAGGAGCTTGTACATCCTTTTTGTGAAAGTTTTTCAAAAACTTCAAGGGAGGTTTTGCCCTCCCAATCAGTTTAGATATTCTCAATGTCGTCGATTGTTTTGATTGCGTTTACGTCCTTCTTAATGAAGTTAGGCAACAGATACTCACCTTTGAAGATGTTACGCATCTCATTGGATGTTGCTGGGCTACCATAACCACTCACAAAACTCTTCGTTACATGTGGATAAACCTCAATGAATCTGAAGAACAAGCGACGAAGCATTGATGGATGAACCAATGGGAATGCCAGCTTAGAAACATTCAGCTTTTCATTTGCCGATTTGATTCTCACTTTCACAACGAACTGTTTTGAAGGGTAACCAGCTGTCGTACCAAGAACGATGTTCAGGTTGCATCTGTAACCTTGAGCTTCAAGCTTCTTGACAATTTGCATTGCCTTTATGCTTTCTTCGATTATCTGGTCTGCATTTACACCACCATTGTAGTCAATTGATTTGTTCATGGTAATGACCTTCTGTTTTACAGGCGTCATTTTCTTTGTGACCATGTTGTTTGGTACACCTTGCAGATACAATGGAACGATTGCTTGATAACCTGTAACACCAAGAACGTTTTTAGGCTTCATTGTCGGCTCTGTTTTGCTCTCAATTACCTTGAGCTTCTGAACTAACTTGGTTGCCATATCTGACCAGCCATTCTTAAACAACTCAACTGCCTCACTAAAATCTCTTGTTTTTGTGAAGTAGTAGTCACCATCAACACTGGAATGCTTAGCCCAACAGAATGCATCGTTGAATGGTGTGTGAATCAGATACTCGTAAAATTCATGTAAGCTGTCATACTCAACAACTTCAGTTTTGTTTGTGATTTGATTTGCTTTCATCTTCATTTCCTCCTCTAAGGATTTAGATTTTTTCAATGTGTTATACCTTAACCACTGTAATTATTATACCACAAGGATTTTGATTTGTACATACCCTGTGTAAAAATATTTTAGTTAGTTTATAAAGAAAGAAATATAGAAATAAGAGTCTATAGACTCTATCGTGCACGTACATACGTGTAAGGAATAGCTACCTACGACGTTTGTCTTTACGAGGTCTATGCATACATGCTAGCATCTCAAAGTCGCTTGGGTAGATTGTGTAAGCTTGGTCTTTATGAGCTTTGGCCTTTTCCTCTTCCCATTTAGCTTTCTCTGCTTTGTATTGCTCGCACTTAGCATGACATCCTGGGTACCTTGTTGGAGGCACACAATCTTTGCAGCATTTGATTGCCATACTACTTTTCCTCCTGTAGCTTGTCTTGGTCACCTATAAAACCAAACATAGCTATTCCTGCACTGTCTGCAGCATCATTGTTGTACATATATTTCTTTCCCTGGCGTATGAATGTGCCTTTAGTCTTTCTACCCTCTATTGGGATTAAGATGCTATCTTCCCATCCCTGCTTTAATAACCATCTGACTGTAGGCCATTTCTCTTCTGGAACTCCAAACTTATTTGGTATGGGTTTACTGGTCCCTATTACTTGAGCTTTCCAACACCTTGTATCTACACTATAGACTGGGACACAATACTCATGACATTTGTCTACTATGATGCTGTTTAGGGCACCAATAGACTTTATGTAATCGATATTGAGAAAACCTTGAGAACGAAGCCTGATTCTTTCAATGATACAAACGACTTCTCTGGCTTTTGGACAAACTGCCTTAAGGAGACCATCAAGCGTATTTGCTAATGCCCTCCTCTTATCACTATTCGTTTTGTAGCTATCTAGCTGAAGACTTCGTACTTTTACAAGCTTCCTATCTGCTGCAATACTAATACCAGTATTGTTATATGATTGGTCTATGCCTATGATAACCTTCTGATATTTATAATGCTGCTTACATTGCTTATCCTCACAATCTAAACAATCCAGATAGACAGCTGTGCCCAGTAAAGGGCAAGGTCTACCCATATCAATTCCTCCTTTTATTTTTGATATTATTCCAGGGATTTCAGAATTATCCAGAATGAACTTTAATTATAAGGTATGGATTTATATACCTTTATTTATTTGAATCAATCTGGATAATCCTGGGACCTTCTGGGAATACCTTAATTATAAACCGGTTATATACCGTATTTCTTCTTTATGTCCTCTTCGGACACCAGCTGCATGGTGAATCTGTCAGCAGCATGACGTTTGCACTTATATGCCTGACCATTATTAAGCCACACCAAAATAGAAGTATGTCCCCAAGGTCTGTAGTCAACTACCATAGCTGCATGTTTAGGACTCCAATTACAGAAGTCTCTATAAATATCACCATAAGTAAGTTCTTTGTCGTTACTCATTGTCGATACGAACCTTTCCTTTTCCTATGTTCCAACAAGCTTCACGCATAAAGCATTCTTTACAACGTTTGCATGTAGGGCTGTTTGCATCCTTTGGCCTACCAACCATCTTATGTTCTTCAAACACACAGTCATAATGGAACATAATGGATTCTGCTCTACCAGCAAAAAGCTCAATCTTGGTTGGGTCATAATCGTACACCTCAAGCTTGAAGTCCTGAGTGTTCTTATCCTCAGAAAGTACAAAGCCTTTAGTGTAATCTTTGCCATTCCATTTGCCAGATTCTTTTGCCTTTTTGATACACAAATGCATGTACCACTGACATTGCTTCCAAGCCGAAGGATGATGTGTCATCTTCTGAAACTGATATGTATTGACTGACTTAATCTCACCAATCATTCTTCCTTCAAAGAACTCAGGAATCAAACAGTCAATATCGGGTGTATAGCTCAACATATAGTCATTACAGAATCTTGTGTAGTCCATATCCTTTGCTTTACCATAACCAGCTCTAATCAGAAGTCTTTGCCACTTCTCATGAATTGCATTACCTTGCTCAAAGATACGCATAAGACCAACAGGAGTTTGCTGACCTTGAAGCTGCTTGTAAATCAAACTAAGAACTTGAGCTCTCAAACAGAAGTCCTTTTCACCAACCAACATTGCCGATGCATGAAGACCAACACGTTCCTGAGATTCAAGACCTCTTGTCATAACCTGCTTTACGAATTTGGTTTCCTCCTCAATATTCTTATCAAGGTAGAACATAGCATTGAAGATTTTCTCAAGTGCCGCAGCATCAGTACTCTGAATCTTTGTTTTATTTCCTTGAGCTTCTCTCTTTATATTATCAACAAGACCCATTGTCATCTCACCTCTTTTGGTCTGTTTAGAATATGATGTACAATATACATATACACCAGCCCTTTGTTCTCAATATCGCCAAGATACCAATCAGCAAATTCTTCAGGTTCCTCACCAAAATTCTTCATCAAAGTTTCCTCAATGCCAACCAAAGGAAATACTGTAGTATCATGCATACCAAATAATCTGAAAAGCTCATCATCAGATTTAGTGTAAGCGTAATAATCATTGACTATTGCTTCACATAATCTCTTGAGCCATGAGTTTATCTTACCCATTTTGCCAAGCTTATGATGATGCTCAAGAATCATTTCAGGTGTAGGCCATTCATACCAAGTAATACGACCTGCCTCCCTCATTGATTGATTATGTTTAACACCACAAACTTCAGCAATGTGATTCATAGCAACTGCTGCATTTTTATAGCCAACGTATGTAATGAGCTTAGCAAGTACGTATGCTTCAAAGTAGTCCTGATGAAGTATGTGGATTCCATTACCTCTGTTAGCAGGAACTTTGAACTTACCACCAAGCCTCTTTATTTTATTGTTCTCATCAAGACAATCCATTCTCAAATCCAGATAATTAAACCATACATTGTAGAAGTCGTCATCTGTACAACTCATAATCAAACGGTATCGTGTCCAATCGTACTTGTCACGTTGCTGTTCAATCTTAAGCGCCTTATCTCTGAATGGAATCACATACTTAGATTCTTTTAACTTAATCCATCTTGGGCATTGACCACTGGCATAAATCTGGTCAAGATTGAAATATGGTACTTCAATTACAAACATACATCGCCCCTCCTATTCACTACTCGTGCAACGCCTGCATTCTTAAGCATTCGTGAGCAGATACCACAAGGAACGGGATTCTTATCCTCATGGAAGTCAATGATTTCCTCTTCCCACATTGCAGATTTTTCTTCGTTCAGCCCATACTCTTCACAAGCCAGATAAACTGTTGCACCAATCAATCGTTCGCGGCTTGTAGCAATCAATGCATTTTGTTCTGCATGAACACTATCGCAACTTTCATAGTTTGAATATCTCTCAGCGTTTGCTCTTTTACATGTGCCTCTGTCACAACAGTTTTCTTCACCTCTTGGACTACCATTATAACCAGTAGCAATGATGATGTCGTCTTTTACAATAACACAACCATAATGACGTTTGAGACATGTACTTCGTTTGGAAACTGCAAGGGCAATGCCAAGATAATACTCGTCCTTTGTTATTCTTGCCATAAGTTCCCCCTTTTAATTTCCTTTGCCTTTGTGAGATACCAATCGGCTTTCTTCATATCCTCTTCAAAGTTTCCTTTGAATGGAGCTCTATTCTTATACTTCCAAGCATTACAGATACAGAAGTGATATACAACTTCAGGACCAAATACAATCATCATTTCATCGATTGACTCAAACTTATTCTGAGTGTAATGTGAAGGATGATTGACAGGGTCATGATTCTGATTTGTCATATTAGTCGTCCTCCTCTTCTAAGAACTCTTTCGGAATGCGCTTACCAAACTGCTGAGCTCTTTGTGCCATGATTTCTTTTCTAATTGACTGAACATCATCAAAGCTTACAAAACCTCTGTCAAAGAATAACGGTATTTCGCATTCGCCCATTGGGTTGCTTACCTTTGACTTAACCACTTTGCATTTCATAATCAAGCCAATCTTCTCTGTTGTAGCTGAATTGCATGGATTCTTATTCGGAATCTCAATCCAAGCTTTTCTTGCTACCTGAATACGTAATGAGCATGCATGCTTAAGTTTACGTCCTCCAGGTGTGTCTGTCTTTTCACCAAACAGCATTGCATTCATCTTATCTCTTACCTGATTGATGAAGATTAGTGTTGTTCCTGTCACCTCAATGATTTCCTCAATTGTAGGTAAGTATTTATTCATCAATCTTGCTGTGCCACCGATTCGCTGTTCTTCAATTGAATCCTTTTCAGCAGACTTAAGAACCTTTTCAGCATCTTCCTTTGGTACCATACTTGGCACACTATCAATACCAATAAGAGGGATTCCTGCTTTTGCAAACTGAATTGTTTTGTTGAATGCATCTTCACCATACTTAGCGCGATAAATCAGCATTTGCTTTGGTCTGTTTCCAAAGACCTTTGCACGTTCTGCATCAAATGTTCCTTCAATAGGAATATCCAAGCACATAGGATGAAGTCCACACAAATGATACAGTAAAGTTGTTTTGCCTGAACTTTCAGGACCGAAGATTTCAACCACTCGTCCTTCAGGCATTCCACCACCAATGATTGCATCAAGGTCCTCAATACCAGTTGACCAACGATTGATTTTGAGGTTAGCGTGTTTTGAGCCGATTGAATATACAGCACCTTCGCCTTCCTTTTTGTTGATGTCGTTACAAAGCTTTATAATAGCTTCCTTATTTGTTTTTGCCATGTCGGCTACCTCCTTGAATTACTTGGATAGGCGGCCAACCTGTGACCGCCCTCCATTTTCATTCTCATCTGTAGAATTTACTTTCTGCCAAAACCAATGATTGCGACACCACCGATGTCGTCATGAGTATCAGCAAATGCAGCAATCACTGCCAACTTATCCTCAGGCTCAATCATATCATCTTCGGCCTGAAGGAATTTCTTAATGTCTTCCTCTGAAGCATCTTTGACAAGAGTGTGAATCGAGTCGATGAACTCATGAGCAGCTTCATCTGCCATCTTACTTGCCTGGTCCATCTTGATTTCCATAATCTTCTTGTTCTCTTTGAACTTGTTCAACATATTCGTTTCCTCCATTTTGATTTAGTAGGTATGTACAACCTCTGATTATATTATACCATATTGACCAAAGGTTGTACACCCCTAATTTTAACTTTATTGATTTGATTTCGCATACAACGTGCTATTGTATTTAGTTACCCTATTTATATAAATTTGCTTTCTAAATTCCAGTGCTCCTTGTTCTTTCAGAATCTGAATAACTCTTGATGTGACAGTCCTTGACTTACATCTATCATAGAAGTCATCAAAGCTTGTAAACACACCGTGAGCTTTTCGTTCCTCTTCAATTGCTGCAGCTGCCTTTTCACCGATTCCTTTGATTGAGCTTAATCCTTCCTGAATTACCACTTCACCTTCAACCTTTCGAAGTGTGTAATCAGCTGAGTAGTTGACATGTGGTAAGAACAACACTGCATTATCACGAACGGCATTCTCTTTGAACTTAGCCGTCTTAGCTTCATCACCACTGTACTTCATCTTCACATACCAGAACTCTGTAGGATAGTAGATTTTGTAGTACATTTCCTCGACTGAGATTAAGCTATATCCTGTAGCATGTCCTTTATTAAATGCATAGTTGAAGAACTTATCAAAAATTTCAAATGCCTGTTCTTTAGTCATACCGTGTTTCTTCGCACCGGCTTCAAACTTCTTTACGAAGTTGTCGTAGTTCTCTTCAAAGTTTCTGATTGCCTTTTCAGTACCACCACGTTGCATCTTCAAAATCTTATCGGCTTCAGGCCATTCCAATCCACCAATGTTAACTGCAATAGCTTGTACCTGTTCCTGATATACCACACAACCATAAGTTTTCTCAAGATATTTTGAGTACGGCAAACTCGTATCGATATGAGCTTGGTCAACTTTATTAGCTGCATATACTTCAGGCATCTTTAAGCTTAATGGTCCAGGTCTGTTCATAGCTGATGCAGCAATCACATCTTCGAAACAATCACATTGCATTACCCTCAGCATTTCCTGAACCGATTTCTTTTCAAACTGGAATACACCATCACAATTGCCTTCACCGAAAGCTTTCATGATTTGCTCATCATTTACCCAATCTTCATCGAATTCCTCATGACCTGTAAGCTGTCTAAGCTCACCAATACTTGACATGGTTGTCAGACCAAGAATATCGAACTTGATAACCTTAATCTTTTCCATATCGTTCAGGTCGTAGTTTGTAAAATGCTTACCTGTTTTTGAATCGATACGAACAGCTGTATAGTCCAGAATGTTTCCACCAGTAATAGCAACACCAGCAGCATGTGTACCAATAAAACGTATCTTATTGTACAACTTACAAAAGTGCTTGATGATGTTATCGTATTGTGCATTCCACATTTTAGCCTCTGCAGAATTAGCAATAGTTTCAAGGTCAAGCAAACCTTCAGTAATGTGTCCATTGATGAAAGTTTTGATTTGCTTAATCTCTTCTTTATTTCCCTCTAAACCACAAACCTTTGCAAGGTCATTTATGAGGTTGTCAACACGATACAAGCCATAAGAACAAATCTGAGCTGCATTATTTGGATATCTATCAAGCAAATGCTGAATTACCTCTGCTCGACGTGATGTCTCAAAATCAAGGTCAATATCAGGCATCTTCTTTTTATCAATTCGTAAGAATCGGCTAAAGTCAAGGTCAAACAAAATCGGGTCAACATCTGTAATGTGTAATGCATAGTTAACCAAGCAGTTGCAACCAGAACCACGACCAGGACCAACATAAATTCCTTGGTCTTTTGCCCATGTTGTATATTCAGCAACCATAAGGAAGTAATCTTCAAAACCATGATACTTGATAACCTCAAGCTCTTCCTTAATTCGTGCTGCATACTTCTTATTCCACTTGCCTCGTTTCTTAAGACCATCTCTAATCTTTTCTTTCAGCAAATCGAATGAATCTCTTTCAGGGTCAAACTGAGGAAGCTTAAGTTCAAGCTCATCAAGAATGTCACCATCAACCTTGTCTTCGATTTCCTGCAGGTTCCTAACCATTTCCTTTGCCAGGGCTTTTGTTTTGGCATCACCAAAATCACCTCTGTGCATTTTATAGAATCGCTGCATAATTTCCTTTTCAGTCGGCATGTAACGTTCTTTATAAGTTGCCTCAATGTCGTCGAAATTATGTTTGGCAATCTCATGCATTTTCATGTATGTGTCAAAATCCTCTTTGGCACCTCTATGAGAATCAGAAGTAAGTATGAGTTTAATACCTAACTTCTTAGCCAGTTTGATTGACTCAACATTCACCTTTTCCTGAAGTCCAGGTTCAGTGATTGAGTATGGCTGAATCTCAATATAGAAGTCATCACCAAAAATATCGACCATCTTTCTAAGATACTTTTCAGCTTGGTCAAGTTTACCTGACTTAATACACTGTGCCAAGTAACCTGCAACACAAGCGCTCGTACAAATCAATCCTTCATGATATTCCTCAAGCAGCTCAAACGTCCAGATAGGATTGTAGTACTTGATTTTCTCACCTTCATACTGAAGTGTATTCAGGTTTGTGTACCCTTGCTTTGTCTTAGCAAACAAACATAAGTGGTAGCCTCGTGTCTGAGGCTTATACTTCGGTAAGAAATATCCTTCGCATCCCATGATAGGTTTGATGCCTTCCTCTTTACATGCATAGTAATGTCTTACCAAACTATTTGTATTTCCATGATTTGATATACCTAAGAATGTATATCCAAGTTCTTTTGCTAAAGCAGCCAATTCTTCAGGTTTACCAAAACCATCGAATGTACTACACTCATCATGCCTATGCAAGTCCCCTGCCATTTGCAATCCTCCTTTTCTTACATATCATCAATATCTGACGATTGGCTTGAGCAGGAGACAAACAAGCAATTGCTGCTCTTACATAACTTTCAGGAAATGCACCTCTAAGTTTTGAAGCAATCAAACTCAAATTAGCATCAGTCTCTAAAAGCTTATTATATTCTCGTTCTTCAAGGCTCCAACCAATCTCTTTATTGATTTTGAACTCCTTGTTTATTATACCATAAATCTCAGAATTTGTAAACTCTTCTTTATGGTCAGTTGGCCACACTCTGTCTTCATACATTCCTTCGTATGGAGGAGTAGGAGTCGTGAACAACAGCATTCCTTCTGGCACCAACCAACTTGCAATTCGTTCAAACATAGTAGCTGCAAAGTCTTTGTCAAGGTGTTCAATCACTTCCATAAATACCACACAGTCATAAGCAAGCTTTGCATGCATTCTCGTATTGAACTCTTTTGATGTAATATCGAAAACGGTAATCGTCTTATCAGATTCGTATCGCTTATCACCATCAACTTTCGTGAACTCAATATCGTCACGCTTAAAGTTTTTCTTGACCACATTCTCTAAATCACTTGAACCAGCACCAAGCTCCAACACCCTTGAATCTACAGGCAGCTGGGCGATTTGCCCAGCCACCATAAGAATCCTATTGAAGTTTGAGAAGCTCCAGTGCAAGTTGTAATCGCATTCAGAGAATTTGTCGAATCCCATTTCTCTATTTGCATTCTTACAATTCACCTTGCTGTACCTCCTTAAGCTTTTCAACAATCAGCTCAACACACACATCAATGCTTTTATTTGTAGTATTAAGCTCAAGCGTTTTCTCAGGCTTGTAGTACCTACGAACATTGTCACGATAAAGTTTCTGAGCTTTAGCATAATCATAAGGACAAGTCTCACCATGAAGTGTAAGACGTTCCTCGGCAGTTTCCTTTTCCACCGTACAATACACAACCATAAAGTCACCGGACTTCATAATCTTTCGTGCCTGGTGGATAAACTCCTGATTGCCAAGCTTTGTTTCACGACCAAGAATCTTATCAAAAGTCATGTAACCAACAGGGCCTCTATCAATCACAACATGCTTGAAGTTTGTTGCTTTCAGAAACTCCCATTCCAAAGTTGTTTTACCGGCCTTATCAAGCCCTTCGAAAATCACCCACATATATTAGTCCTCCCAGCTCTTAATCATTGCAACCTCACCAGGAAGCAGAAGTTCCGGTTCCTCTTTGTAGATTCGCTTAAGCTCTGCATACCAAGCAGATTTGCTGTAATCAAACTTACAGTTTTCAGTTGCATGAGTTACATGCTCATTGCCATCACAGAATCTCTTGAAAGAGTTGCCAAACACATCATCACATGTAAAGCACTTCTTAGCAGCTGCACCAAAACAATCACATCTCTCGAGATTCTTGGTATAAACCAGCTTATCAAGCTCGTCCATTTCATCATCAAGAGCAATTGCCTTTTTGAGCTCCTTAAGCAGAAGTCTGAATGCATAGTTGATTTCATCAGCTGTATTGTTTTCCAGCCTCTGACCACATACATTCACAAGCTGAGGAAGAGTGAAAGAACAAGAAGCATCACATGTCTGACCATGCATCAGCAAGTAGCGTGCATCCTGATAAGGGATGACTGTATGGTCCTTGCCATCATCGTTTCCTTTGGTCATATCATCATACAGTTTCTGGGATTCCTCGATAAGCTTTACAGCTCTTTCATAAAACTCAGACTGAACGATATTCAAAGGAAGAATGACGTTATGCTCAACATGCTGAGGCATCTGAGATTCAACCTGGAACAACCAACCACGATGACGAGTAAGCTGAGCAAGGTTTACTCTCGATATGTTCTTAAACACACACTGAATAAGTACAGTTTCCTGAGGAGTAGGATTCAGTCTCTTGTCAACCGAACCGGTAATGAACTCCTTTACGATAGGAAGCTCCGGATTGTACTCAATATCCTGAAGCTGAATCCAAGTCTGCTTAAGCATATCCCACATTACTTTTGCAGGATGCTTTGTGTAGCCAATAATCTCTACACCAATTCCTTTGTAGCCATTCTGAACACCATTCATTTATTTGGCCTCCTTCTCAATTAGTTTGTTGATTTCGTTTGTGTACTTATCAATGCGTTCTTTAGATTCGAAATAAATCTCACCAATACAATCGGAAGAATTACCAAGAGCCTTTTCATTCAAACACCACTGATATACACTGTAGGCATCTGCCAACTTAAGAATATTATACACTATCGGTTCGGGTTTGTACACCTCTCCGAGATAATTTTTCCAATGTTCTTTGTAGTAATCCTGCTCGATTCTGTCGAGTATTTGCTGCATCTCAGGATAATTTGCTTTGACATCATGAGGAATATCAGATGTACGACTTTCACATGTATCATGCAACGCTGCAAGAATCAGAACCTGTCGTTCCTGCTCATGAGTAAGATTAAGCTGTGCCATAATCTTAAGACAAAACAGAGAAACGAAACATGTGTGTTCTGCAACACTCTCATCCTGAAGTCTACTACGATGATTGTACCTGATAATCTTCTTGAGCGGATACTCACTCATTATGGATTCTTTACTCAACAATTCCAGCATAAGCAAGCCCCTCATTCTTTTCAATCAACTCAGGCAACTTATCAAGGTCCTCAAACTTTGTAATTGTGATGTTACCGGACTGAGCAAGCATCAGATTGAACTGACCATTCGGACCAAGTGTCTCACAGTAATACACAATGATGATGGGCTTGAAAGTTTCAGGGTCCTCCATACCGGCATTATAGCCGTTAGCAAAACCAGCTTCCCAAATGGTACCCATATCCTTACCGTCAGTGATTGCGAAGATAATATCACAAGACTTGATATGCTCAACATTTGCTGAGAAGATTTTCTCACGAATTACCGGGTCAGTAATAGGTGACAACGAACTGTTCTCCTTCGGACTCCATACATTGAATCCAAGTTCTCTCAAACGTCCCTTTACACGTTCCTCACGTTCTGCCTGGTCAGGATTAAACCAAGGACTTGCAAAGTACACTTTCATATTTTTAATATCGTTCATGGCGATTTCTCCTTTTCTAAAAATGTAGGGAGGGAGTTTAGCCCCTCCCCATTATGTGAATACTTCCCTTATAAAGTTTCAAGACGGTCAGACACAACACCAAGCTTTTGCTGAATTGCATTGGCAAGGTCATTGCCATCAAATCCGGAAAACATTGCAATGTTCATAAGCACCACAAAACAATCAGCTAATTCCTCAAGCTTTGCGTTCTTATCGTACTTATCATTGCGATGTGATTTCCACCTTTTATCAGCGTCCAACACCTCACCAATCTCGGACATAAGCTGCTGAACATGATATGATGCTAAACCAACATCATCCACAGGAACAGTAACCGTATGCTCATCCTTGTATCTATCGTAGACACCCTTATGAATGAGCTTATCTTGAGTTATGAGTTGAGTGTTGAATAACTGCTGCAAAGTTATTGCATTAGTCATCTTCCCAGTCATCCTCATCTTCCTCCTCTTCGCCCCAGTCTTCCTGAGCAGCATCCCATTCCTCAAGCTGATTGATATAATACTTAGCAGGTTTCTTTGGAGCTACCTTGATGTCACGTTCCTTACAGAGGTTGTACAACTCTTTGGCAGACATTTCAGAGTAATCGACTGCATCGTCCTCCTCCTCTTCGCCCCAATCCTCGTTGTCGTAATCATCCTCATCGTCATCATCTTCCGGCTCAGGCTTACGAGCGCTCTTCTTACCAGTAGACTTCGGAGCACGTTTCTTAGGTACATCATCCTCTTCTTCGTCATCATCCTCAGTTGCATCGCAAGGGAATGCCTTATCAAGCATCTTAAGGATAGACTTCTCAGAATAAGCCTTTGCTTTCTCATTTCTGAACCTAACCTTGTCCATGGGAACAACAGAGAACGTCTTATTCTGCTGCTTACCGGAAACACTAATCACATAGTCACGGTCAATGATTGTGCCGTAATTCTCATACATTGCCATCAATGCAGGAATCGGGCTGCAGTTATTCACAGGGAACATGAACAGCTGAACTTCCTTTGTCTCATAATTCCATACAGACCAGATATACTGAGAACGAGTACGAAGACTGTCATCATCACAATAAGGACAATCCTTTCCGAAAAGCTCCTGACAAGGAACGTTGATTCCGGCTTCAAAACTATCATGGAATGTAACTTCCATTCCATCGTCCATATCAGTCAAGAAACGAACTCTGATTTTCTGACCTTCTCTGAAGTAGATGAACTTACCTTTGTTCTGACCGGACCTCTTTACATCCTGCTTAATTTTATCGACTAAACCCATTACGGTTTCCTCCTTGTTTTTGATTCATAGATTTCCATAGTTTTCTTAAACATTTTATCGAACAACTCTTGAGTCATATCACCTGGGTCTTTTATTCCTTTGAGATACTTGAATCTCGTTACTTCGAAATGTTGCTCAAGGAATTTAGTGCCTTTACGACCACACTCATCATTGTCCAATGCACTTATCACTTTCGTGATTCCTCTGTCTTTCAACTTTTGAATTTGCTGAGGTGACATTTTCCAACCTAAAATAGCAACCACATTGTCTTCGCCAAATTGCACAAACTTCAATCGGTCCATGTAGCCCTCAACCACAAACACATAATCTTTAGTTCCATAATCACCTACAAGAGTTGTTGCTCGACTGAATCCTTCGTTGTACAGATATTTGCGTCGTTCTTCGACTGACTTAATCATCGTACGACATACCCAGCCTTTGAACTTTCCATTGTCAAGCATTGGGAATATGATTCCATAGCTCTTATTATATGTAACCTTAGCTTTGCATTTATGTAGGGTACTTGGTTTGAATCCTCTCTTGGTCATGTACTCTCTAGCAGCCACCACCTCAGGTTCATCAAAATCCCTCCAGTTAACTTTTCTTAATCCGTGGTAGTAATCATAGGCTTCATTATATAAATCCCTCTGGAGTGGCTTCTGTTTAATCAGAGACCTATCTAGTTTTATACCACTACACTTATCGGATTTCAGAATACGAAGATATTTTTGATAAGCCTGTAAGTCATTCAGTCCATTGTACTTGGACTCAATAAGCTTTACAAACTTCTTTGCATCACCAGTCAATCCACATCCAAAGCAAAACCATGAACCATCTTCAAAATTCACAATCATACTTGGGTTTACATCGTCATGAAAAGGACAAACGATTTTCTGACTTAATGATGCAACATCAGGTATCAGATTATAATACCATAAAACCTTTGCTAATGCTTCACCACTTTTGTTCTCCATCGTCATGCCCTCGTTTCACGCCAACAGTGAAATAGGGTTTCTGACGTTTTACAGTGTAGCAACCTTTAACCTGTTCTGCGGTTATCTTCCCAATCTCCTCAAGCCTATCGAGCTCCTGAGTATCAACCGATTGTGACACATTCAGGAATGACTTAAAGATTTTAGGGTCCACATCACATTCTTTAAGGTAAGCAATCAATGCGTCCATGTCAGTGATTTCGTACTTCTTAATTATTACCTGCTTAGCAAGCTGTTTTCCTAAAGCTTTTGCAAGCTTATCAGGGTCGAACTCAACACTTGACTTTTGAATACGATTGACCACCAAGTCGCTTTCGACTAAATCATCATACGAAAACGTAAGTGACTTATCGATGCCTTCACACTCAAAATAGTCCTCCATATCACTGCTGAATTGTGCTTTCAATTCATTGAACTGTGATTGCACCTGCTTAAATCTCGATTGTCTCTCAAAGAACTTACGAACAGATTGTCTACACTCAGTCGAACTAAGTTTAGGCTTTCTGTTCCTTTTTGCCATTCTCATCCACCAATCCTTTCAAAAGCTTGTACACTCCACGAGGCCAACGCTTACCAGTACGCACCCATACAATATCATCAAAAGATACGATGTACTCAGCACCATAATCAGTCTCAAGTTTAAGCTTACGATTCTTGGTAGATTTACGAGTGACCTTAGCAGATTTTACTCTGCCATTTGAAAGACGGAAAGCAACCAAAGTACCGATTTCAATGTTCTCAATATACGGCATCTTCTGAGCCATATCAACATTGACGTTGGCGGATTCTTTCTCAACTTTATCTTCCACCTCTACGACATCGTGATTGTCAATCTTACATTCGTCTTTAGCACTTTCAGATTCATCGTTCTTCTTCAACACTTCCGCTCCTAAGATTGCATCAATCAGCTGGTCCTTGGTCATGTCCCATCTACCAGAGATGTTCATGTCCTTTGCAAGCTCTCTAAGCTCTTTGCAAGTTTTGTTCTGCAAAATTTCCTTTGACATACCTATGTCCTCCTTTGATAAATTGGTAGCTTATGCCACCGACCGGCTTATGCCGGTTTCGTCTTAATTTTCAAAGACTCATCAGGGTGACTTAAAATTTTTCGTAATAATATTTAGAAGAAGCATCATCAGTATTCCAAAACTCTGTTCTAAACATCTTAACTTCGATGTTCATCTTACACATCTTAACTTCAACCTCTTGGGACACATACTCAGGTGACATTGCTTCACACCACTGAGCACCATCTTCAAAAGTGTATGTTTTCCAGTAGCGTCCGTACTCATCCATAGAAGATGTATCACATCTAAAATCATTATGATGTTTATTAAAGAACGCCTTTTTCTCTTCATTGTAAGTATTGTAGTTAACTGTCATTGTTTTGCCCTCCTAAGCATTTGTTTTGTTTGTGATTTTATTATACCATATAGGGTGCAGCTTGTACACCCTTAATTTTATCTGATGAACATATCTACATGAGAATTTCTAAATGTTGCTATTGAACCATCAATGAAGTTCAGCACTAAGTATTCGTGATTCTCATCAATGCAACTTCCATCGGTTTCAGCTTCAATAGCTACTGCATCATCACCATCAACAATACTCCAAGATTTCAATCCTGTATAGTTGACTTCCTTTTCTTCACCGATGTTACCTGAGTATTTGCTGTTCTCATACACATACAACTTTACGTTTGCATCTGCAAGGTTCTCAATAAACATTGTTCTCTCATAAGTCTTAATCATATTTCGTTCCTCCTGAACACTCATTATTTTGTAGGCCTTATCTTTAACCTGATTATATTATACCATGCTGTTTTGGATTTGTACATACCTTTTTGAAAAGTTTTTGAAAAAGTTTCAGGGCGGCCAGAATCAGCTCCTGACCACCCCTACACTCATCAATCAAAAATTCAGTTACATACCGATTTGCTGAAACACGAAGCCGATGACAATACCAATGATTGCTGTTATGATGTAGCCCGTCACTTTTCTCCACATCTCGCCATCTCGACTTTCAAGCTTCTCGAGTTTTTCTCCTTGTTCTTTCTGAGTCTCTGCCATCTGCTTTATGCTTTGTGCGAGTTCTCTCACTGAAAGAGCAATTTCTGTGACCTGCTTGGTCTGCTCCTCGAGAAGTTTGATTCTTTGATTTTGACGATTATTCTCTGCATCTATTCTTTTGCAAAACTCTTCATGCTCAGCTCTTGTTATTGGGCCATCCATAACAATGTCCTCCTGTTAGCTGTTTACTGAGCAAGCTCACCAAGGTCAAGTGCTTCAAGCACAGCTTTAACCTTAGACTGAATGATTGTAGGTACATGCTTAAAGGTACGAACACCCTTAATAATAAGAGTTGCATAAACTTCTGCCATTTGTTCTTCCTCCTTTCTTAAAAGTAGTCTTAATATGAAAAGCTTGATTCTACACAGCATTTTCATCACGCATCCTGAGCCAGAATCTTTTCGACATCGGCTCTAATTACTAAAGGCACATCATCAATCGTGTACGACTTTCCAGTCTTCGGATTGATTGCACCTTTGCTAATCAAATCTGCATATACGTATGCCATAGTAACTTATCTCCTATCTTATTTCTTATTGTGCTTATTTTTTTGTTGCAATAAGCATTTCAAACACCTCAGTAAGACCTACCTGCGTCTGCGTAAGCTCTGCATTCAACCTCTCAATCGTCTTTTCATCTTCAGTCATTTCTCTCAAACTGAATCGAGTACCACCATTATAGGGATATTTTGAATTAAGCTTCATCTTACCCTTATTCACATCGTCGATTGTTACATTAGAAAGATTCTCATCAGAGAGAACTTCATCTGCAATCGGAGTTTCAGACTCATACTCTGTCCCATTCAGATTCAAGTTCAAGACCGTGCCGTCTGCGAGCTGGACTTTGCTTTTCACCAAATTTGACTCTGTATTCATGGTCATTACGTTGTTTTCGTTCAACATTCTCTTGACACCTCCATTGTCTTATAAATAAATCATCGAATAACTCATCCATATTTTTCAATGTTTTGTATGAGTTAAATTGCTCCATGTAACCTCTCCATGATTTATACTGCTGAAGAATCTCGTTATACTGAATTTCACCAGCATCTAACTTTTCTTTCAACTTTTTGAGTTTTCGTCTTTCACGAACAATACTCGCATGGTCAGGTCTCATGATTATTTTACCGGTTTCTGTGAGATGAATCTTTGCTTTCAAAAACTTGAAGCCTTTATCAATTCGACATATCTTTGTCTTATTTACGTTCATCTCGATTCCAAGGTCTGCATACATTCCTTCAATAAGTTGTAAACACTCAGCAAGATATTCTTTATCCTCATGAATCATGTAAAAATCGTCCATATATCGACCGTAGCCTTTTATCTTCAGCTGTTCTTTAATAAAGTGGTCAATTTCATTTGGATAAAAGATTGCAAGTATTTGAGATACCTGACTACCTAAACCAAGTGACTTATCACCAAAAGCATCTACGAAGTCCATAAGCAAGTACAAATTTTTCGGGTCATGCCCAAGAACTTTCTTACATTGCTCATATACGCAATCGTGGTTTATGCTATCGAAATATGCATGCAAATCGGCCATCGCAATATAACCAACATTTGTTCCATGAGTTCTGTAGTATCGTTGTAAATGAACCTTAAGTCTATCAAATGCTTGTGATATACCTCTTTGCTCCAACGATGCATAATTATCATAAATCAAACGAGGTCTTATGTTCGGAATCAATGAAAAATCAGACTGAGTCTTTTGAACCATTCGCTCATTTATGTGAACAGAACGAATATTTCTAATCTTACCACGTTCGTTTATCTTAAACACAGTAAAACCATCAGACATTCTATCCATCGATTCCAATCGTTCTTTTGCGATTCTTACGCGATTGATTCGGTCAAGGTAAAAGTTTTGTGTAGAATATTTCCATGAAATTTCCTTCATACACCTCTTACCTGACCTCATCAAATTGTTAGCATCAGCTATCTTTTCATAATTACTCATAATAAAAATATTTTGGCCGTTTATAGTGTTACTTAGTGTAGCCTTTTCTTTGCCCAAGCACTAAAACACATCAACCAAACAATTTAGGCTCAATCGCCAAGGTCATGTGCTCCTATCGTTCTTGATTTTAATCGGTCGTTCTTGCCTACATTTAGCAAATCAATACGATATCGGGCGAACCCGCCCAGAGTTGGAGGCGTTGTTGTTGTTGCTATTGCCGTTGTTGTTGACATTGCAAAAGTTCGTGGTGCGGCAGCACATAACCTACACACGGTATAACGGCCCCTTATCCTCCGTTTCCGTTGTTTTGTTCTTCTAAGAACTTCTTATACTCATTCACTGTTGACTTTTTCCATCGATACAAATAGTTCTTGGTTTTCTCCAATTGCTCAGAGTACTCCATATACTTATTCAAATCAATGTCAAAGAACTCTTCAACAAATTGAACTTCCTGTCTAATATTGGCAATATCGCTTATAGCTTCATCTTCAAGTGAAATTCTCTTCTTAAACTCAAAATCAAGTGTACACTTAATCTCATTAGCTGCAGAAATATGAGCAACTAAATTTGATGTGTACTTAAAAAGATTATTCCTCGTTCGTGAAACTATCCAATCTTCATACTTACTAAGCACTTTAGTTTCCTCAACCTTCGTTTGATACTTATCAATTTTCTCAAACAACTTTGCAAGGTCAGGATATTCATCCTTAAGTCTATCAGGAATTAAGCTTTTGTGCTTTGTCTTCATTCCGTATGAACGCATTATCATCTGTGTCACTATATGTCGTAGCTTAACAGCTTCATAAAATGCGTCCAATTTAGAACCAGACCTTCTCCATTTTGGTACGCTCACATTAGTTCCTCCTTCGAATCATTATGTGTCGGCTTTCGCCGCCACGATTGATGATTAAGCAAGAACGATTAATGGGCGAACCCGCCCAGAGTTGGAGGCGCTGGTGTCGGTGCTACGGCCGTAGGTGTGGACACGGCAAAAGGTCGTGGTGTTTACAGAAGAAGGGTCTAAACACCAATACCATGTAGAGCGAACCCTGAAAAGAGAGTTCCGACACAAAGGCAGCTGGCTGCATACACCATCAGAATATCCTTCATTTGCCCAGCCCTGGTTTCCGGTCACCTCTACAATAGTAGGAAGTCTCATACTTCTCATTGCAGCAGCCCAAGCGCCTTTATTGTTCTCATAAATACGGGTCTGCTTACAATAAGCTTTAACTTTAGAACCAAGCTTACCAAACTCAGTTTCCATATTTGCAGGCATCAAACTTCCGGCGTAACCACCAGTATTTGTATTGGATGTATTGAACTGATAAGATGTTGCAAGAAAATCAACAGGCATACACACAATGTGCTCAGGTCTTGAAACGCTGTCACCAAATGCCCATGCAGGGTACCAGTTACGTGCTGCAACTGCCCACTGAACACCATTATCTTCGAAATAATCACCAATGGCATACTTCTGATGCTCTCCAGCTCTTACATAACCCATCAGCGTATCAATGTCAATAAGGTTACCTTTTTCTCTGATACCGTTCAAACAATCCATTTCCCTGCGCATTACAGCATCAGCCTGATACATATCATATACGAGCTTGGCTGTGGGAATCTTTGTTTCGTCATTCGTCTGGACGTTAACAACATCTGCCATACTAAGTACTGCTTTATCAGGATATTCTAACGAAGCCTTAATTACAGTGATAAAATCACCATATGTCATCTTTCTTGTGCCACCATCTGCAAGCTCAACAACAATCATGTCGCTTTCGACAAGGTCTGTAGTAGCTTGCAACTCAGGAATCTTTTTAGTTTGTACAGAAAGTACACTCATTGTATTTTCCTCCTTGTTCATTTATTATTTATAGTTTGTTAAACTTAACATTGACAAATTGGCCACTGGAACAACAACACATAATCATCATTCGTTATTAAACATTCCCCGGTCGAAATTTCATTAGCTGCAAAAAGCATGCCAGTAGCAAGTAACATCATTTCAAGATTATTAAGTCTAGCTTCATGCTCATCAATTTGATTCTGCAAATTTCCTGCAGCATCTTCTCCAAGCTGGTCCTTAATGTTTTCAAACCAGGTATCAAAATCAGACTGCCACTGATTGATATGCGTAGCATACCAAGTTTCATATTCTTCTTTCTGCTCATCCGTCCAATCAGTAAAATCTGTTTCTTGCCCAGAAACCCATGAAAGCCAAGCTTGCTTTTGTGTTTCAGTCCACTCTTCATAATCAGCTTGATTATTCTCTTTGAACTCTTGAAAATAAGTCTCAAACTGATTAAACAAAGTTGTCGTATCAAGCTGCTTAACCACGCCTGTTACCCAACCACAAACATCTTGATTCATTCTTGTATCTTGAATCTGTGCTTGAGTAATCCTGATTGAACTGGCAGGAATACTAACAGTAGCCAACTGTAAATCATAATAGTCTGCGGTTCTTGTTACCTCAGGAGCAATTGGACTTACAGCTGGCGTTCCTTTCTTCACCATCAACCACATATTGCGTTCAGCAAAACCAAGACGCAATACAATTGAGTCAATTCGATTCAAAACACCATCAGCAACTTCAATTGGTAAATACATCGTATCAGTATTTTCATACCAATACCCGTTAATCCAACCTTGTCCCTTTTCAACACCAACCTGCATTTGAGGTGTAGGCATTGCTACAACCTGCAACTGATTTGAATGTTCTGCATAAACTCCATTTCCAATGAAGCTTGCAAAATAAGCTGCGAACTGAGCTGCCAAATAGACTCTATCATATTCTTCACCTACAAGATTCGCATCAAAAAATCCACAGCGTTCCAATTTACCTCACCTCCTAAGATATTTGCTGTTTCACTTTTTGCATTATCGTCGGATACGAATACCCAAACGTTAATACCAAAGCATATTCATCATCAAACTCTTCTTGAACTTCAGTAATTCGAGCTGATACAACAACATTAAGCTGTTCATCACGAACAGTAACCTTATCGCCCTTCTTGTAGTCAACTCCAAATTCATACTGAACATCACCAAAGACTCGAATCTGTGCTTCAAACGTTTCCGTTGTTTTACACTCAGATAATTTATCATCCCCTCTTTGAGTTAACACTTGCGTATACTCTGTTGGAGATAAATTCTGTTCTTCACCATTCTCATCAACTGATGTCGATTGAAGGTCTCTTGCATCAACATACAATTCCCTTCTTCCAAAACCTTTTGAATCTGCTTCACCTGAAGTTACAGATTTTCTTAAGCTTCCACTCCCTTCCCCTTGAACAAAAGCAACATTCTTAACATCCTGGTCATTCGTATAATAAGAACTAGAAAGCAAATCTTCAAGCTCTGTACTAAACTCAACAGGGTCATTTGTGCTTTGCTCAACTGTCCTATCTGCACCTTCAACTACTTCAAAAATCAACTCTTTCGTTTTTGGCTTAAATAGAACACTAAATCCAAGGTCATACGTACTTGCAATCGTGCTTAACGAATCATAAACCTCACCACCAGTTTTCTGATACGTAATTTTGCCACCAAACTTCAAATCTTCTGCCAATTTCAAATATGGAATTTTACGATTAGCATTTGAAGGATTTACGCAGTTCTGATTTACGATTTCATACATTGCAGTAGACGCGTCTTTATTTACGGCGTTATATGTTCCCCAAATAATTCGAGTCGTCAACAACATCTCAAGAGTACGTCCTTTAACGTTGTATGTCTTCGTTCCATTCTCATCTATTTCAGACTTAACAATCTCAACAACTGCTGCATTATCTCCTCCGCACCAAAGTATATTCCCTTTCTTGAAATATTGCGAATTTTCATCAGTAATTGGTGCCCATAATTCAAATGTACCAAACCCGTTAAACTTATCAGGCCAAATCAAACTTTCATACTGGTTAACTTCACCAACACTATCGAATGTCGTATCATTTACTTCAAACACCAATATCTGAATTTGCTTTTCTAATAACATTCTTGCACCTCCAAATACTTATTGCTGAAGTAGATATACACTTCAAGATTTTCAATATTTTGGTCTGCATCATATCTAAATAGATTCGTACCAACTTGCAACTGCAACCACTCACTATCAAGGTCTCGATACTTAAAGTAGTTCGATGTCAAACCATTTAATGTTCCCTCAATTTTCTTCTGACCAATGATTGTATCAATAACGATTTCCTCACCGGCAGTCATCTCTTTATTTACTTTAAAATATTTCTGCGTATCAACGTTTATTAAACTTGGTCCGTATAAAGTACCAATTGCTTTAAACACAATACGCATACCTACAGCAACAGCTCCACTGTTCTCAATAGCTACAATCAAACTTGGCTGTCTTAGACCAAAGATGATTCCTCCTGGAGGGTCAGGTGTCTGCGAAATAATCAATGGAAAATGAAACTTTGGAATCGTGCTTGCCGCTGCAATCTTATTTTCGGTTTCTTCTCCAAATAATGGGTCAGGGCAGTAACCAATAACACTAAACTTACAAACAACTTCATTGTTCTCAGCTATAGCCGTTGAATACCTAACTGATGTATTCGGCAAAAACCTTAGCACATAGTTCTTATAGAACAAATCGACAGCTTGCTGAGGATTGAAGAAACGATTCAATATCGATTTCCTTTGCGTCATCGTTGCTTCGTTATCTCCAATCACCCAGCCAATAATTTCAACCTGTCGAGTTTCCAAACTGGTACCTGTTACATACACACCAATCTGATTCACATACTTGTAGGAGTGGTGAGTACTTTCAACAGAACCCCAGTCTACAGAATTTAGCACATAATCAGGAGTCGATATCATATCCAGAGTTAATACAGCTCTGGTCTCAACATTCTGAAGTTTGATTCCTTCGACCATTTTACCACTCCTTTCTAAAATCCTTCTGCAATATCACGCTTAGTCTGTTTCATCTGCCTTGCAGCTTCAATTTCATCAATTGCCTTAGGACTATTAAAGATAAACGTATCACCGCCACCTTTATTGTCCCTATCATTTCCACCATAGCGATTATCGTCATTAGGTGTCGGAATTTTCGTAAATCCATTGTAGCCAATATAACCAAGCGTACCATCAGAATTTACAATCAATCTTCCCTGACTAATCAAACCTGCAAGAGACTCTGTCATTTTCTGAATTGAGCCGTCGATTCGAGCTTCAATAGACTCAAACCACAGTGCAACATCATTGTAAATCGACTTAAGCTTATTTGCAAATCCAGATACCGTAATACCAGCACCAACTGAAATATCATTAATGTCAATATTATCGATTCCCTTATTCAGGTCTTTCTGAATTGCTTTCATAGCTGAAGGCATTGCAGCTTCAAAACCTTGAACAACACCAGGCGGTAACCATCTACCAATCTCGTCTCTGAATACCTTAGACGGTGAACCAATGCCAAGAGCATCCTTTACACCATCAACAATGCCAGAGAAGAAGCCTGTCACTTGGTCCTTAAACCAACCTACTGCACCTTTTATACCATTCCAAACACCGCTTACAATGTCACTACCAATAGAAGCAACTTTACTTGCAATACCGGATGCTGCAGAAATAACATTATTAATGAGTGATTGAATGGCTTCCCGACCTTTTTGCCCCATCTGAGTAACCCAGGTCTTAAGATTATTGATGGCACTATCAAGATACTGCTTAATTTTACCAGGTAATTGCTGCATAAAGCTTACCACGTTGTTAATGAAGTTAGTACCCATTTCACGTGCTTTGTTTGCCATATTAGTGGCCCACATTTGCACATTATTGAGAGCGCTCGTAATAAACTGCAATACTTTGCCAGGAAGCTGAGTGAAGAAACTAACGACATTGTTGATGAAGTTTGTTCCCATCTCTCTAGCTTTATTTGCCATGTTGGTAGCCCAAATCTGAACATTGTTGAATGCACTTGTAATAAACTGAAGTACCTTTCCGGGAAGCTGTGTAAAGAACGACACCACATTATTGAGGAAATTCGTTCCCATTTCCCTAGCTTTGGTCACCATACTACCAGCCCAAATTACGATATTTGTCAGCGTATTACCAATAAAGTAGCCAACCTTATATGGCAAATTCGTGAAGAAGCTTACAACTGTATTCAGGAAGTTTTGCCCCATTTCTCTTGCCTTAGCAACCATATTGCTTACCCATGTCACGACTGAGTTATATGCATTCGTAATAAAGTTTGCAATATTCGTAGGGAGCTGAGCAAAGAAATTTATGATAGTCGTAATGAAATTTGATACTGCTGTCTTAATGGAATTTATTACATTCGAGAAGAACGAAGTAATTCCATTCCAAATATCTACAAAGAACTGCTTGATGTTTGTCCAAGTCTCATCCCATGTAGTTCCAAACCAACCTAACACAGTATCAGCAATTCCTTTGAATGCCATAGCCCAAGATTCAAAAGTTCCCTTAATCAAATCCCAAACAGCACCAAATATCTCTTTGACACCTTGCCAGGCTTTGTCCCAATTACCGGTAAAGATACCAATAAACACATCAAAGATTCCGGTCAATGCATCAAGCGCTGAACCAAGAATCACACTTACTTGGTTGAATACCCCTTCAAAAATCGGAGCAAGCAAACTACAAAAGCCGTCCCAAATTGCTTTTACGACCTCACCAAAATTCTCAAAATCAAAGCCAAGAGCATTTAACCTATCGACTATGCCTTGAGCAAACGATTCGAACTTGGATTTTATACCATCCCAAATTGCCGTCATCTTGTTTCTAAACTCTTCATTAGTTTTCCACAAGTTTGCAAATGCAGCAATTAGAACACCAATCACAGCAACTACAGCTACAACCGGAGCAGAGATTCCACCGATGGCAGCACTAACTGCAGTGAATGCACTCTTAGCTTTTGCAATTGCTCCAGGGATTTTACCGAATGTAGTAATTATACTACCAACACTCGTTGTTAGCTTACCAAGCACCATAAGCACTGGACCAATAGCTGCTGCAATACTTGCAATCGTAAGAATTGTTTTCTGAGTCTCTGGACTAAGAGCTGTGAACTTGTTAATCAGCTGCGTAAGCCACTGAACAAAGTCTCTTAAAGCAGGAACAATCAATGATGCCAGTGTAATTGCTAAACTTTCCAAAGAACCCATAAGTTCTTCAACATCAGCCGACAAATTGTCTCTCATTACTTCAGCAGTTTCTTTTGCAACACCACCGGCATTATCCATACTTGCAGCAATCTCATCATACTCCTCTTGAGACATATTCAACAGAGATAGCAGACCGGACATACCTTCCTGACCCGCTAATGTTGCTGCATAATATGTTTTCTGCTCATCAGTTAAACCACTGAAACTTCCTCTCATTTCTGAAAGAATTTGGTCTAAGCTCTTAAACGTACCGTCAGAATTTGTAAGTACGATTCCAAGCTCATCCATTGCCGCTGCTACTTGGTCGGTAGGCTTAACCATTCTCGTAAGTACACCTCTTAAAGAAGTACCTGCTTGAGAACCTTTAATACCAGACATAGACATTGCAGACAACGCAGTCGTTACATCTTCGATACTTAAGCCCATTGAACTTGCAACAGGGGCAATATACTTAAACGACTCACCAAGGTCGTTGATACCAATCGTACCGCTGTTTGCTGCTTGAGTAAGTAAATCAGCAACTCTGGTAGATTCTTTCGCTTCCATACCAAACCCGGTCATTGCATCAGCAACAATAGTACTTACTGTTCCAAGATTTTCACCTGAAGCAGCTGCAGCATCAAGTACACCGCCCATACCATCAAGAATCTGCTGAGAATCCCAACCGGCTTTAGCCATCTCTGTCATAGCTTCAGCAACTTCATTTGCACTAAAAGCTGTTGAACCACCAAGCTCAATTGCTTTAGCTCTTAATGCATCAAACTCTTTACCTGTAGCTCCGGAAATTGCCTGAACACCAGACATCGCTGAGTCAAAGTCTGATGCGACCTTAAGCCCAGCGGTACCAATACCTAACAAAGGAACTGTTACAGACTTCGTGAGAGTTGAGCCAACCGAAGTCATGCTTTTCCCAATACCTGTAATGTTATTGCCAACCTTAGTCGCCATGTTCTCGCTTACTCTGTCGGCTTCACTTTGAGCAGTTCTTAAATTGGCTAAAAATCCTGAAATATCAAGGTCCAGGTAACCAGTAGCTGAACCAACATCCACGGCCACAGCTCTCACCTCCCTTACTTATTCGTGTAATGTTTATACATTTCTTTGAATGAACCAAACTTCTGTCTAAAGACAGGTTCTTCTTTATTCTCCATTTTCTGAATAATAAATGCGCATGCTTCATCAAAACAATACGAAGTATAAGGGTCAATTAAATCTAATAACGTGCTAGGTCTAACCTTATAGACATTAGCTAGCCCCAGCACGTTTAGAATGTTCTTACTCTTTACGAAAGGATTCGAGTGCTTTTACACCTCTCTGCGTATAATTGAAAATCGCAGTAATCTGGTCATCAGACAATTCCATACCCGAACCGATGATTTCATCGTAAGTAGGCTCAATCAGACAAGACTTAGCAATTACCTCCATGATACCATACATATCACTTAGCATGTTTACATTGTCAGGGTCCATACCCCCACCACCTTTTGCAAACAGCTCACTTGCTGCAGAAAGCAAACTATTCGGAATTTTACCCTGCTTAGCAAGAACAAGCATACTCGGCCTACGAACGCGAGCTACAAAAGGCTGACCTTCCGCAAAGTCAGGGAAACGAACAACAGTACCAGCTGCATAACTCTGCAAATCTGCAAGAGATGTAATGTTCATCGGTTCATCACCATTTACAGGCTTTACCTGTGCTCTAACACTCTGTCGAGGCACAACCGGAATCTGCTGCATTTCTCCCATAAACTGACCACTATTTCCATATTCATTCATTTTTCTCACTTTCCTTTCTTTAATTCATTCTCAATTTAAGTTAACTTAACTACTCTGAAGCCTGAAGTTCAGGAAGCTCATCAACATACGTAATAACATACGGAGCTTCATTAGACTTAGGAGCACTGTTGATAGTATACTCCGGAGCTCGGAATGCACCATCTTCAGAGTTAAGCGCAACTGGCGTGCCCTGACAGTTTGGATACGTAATCTTCTCATACTGAATAATCTGCCCAGATGCATCATAGTTTGCAGAATAAGCATTTAGCTTAAATACCTTACCCTTATCTGCAGAACCGGCAACAGGCGGAGTATAAGACGAAATACCAAAACCGGCATCTGTATCAGCTTCGGCTGTGTGTTCTGCACTAGTCCAATACTTAATCTTACCGCCCTGAAGAACCTGAACAAGCTCAGGATTAAATACGTTATCAGTCAACGTAATCTGATTTCCGGTGATTGTAGATACAGCAGGCTTTTGAGCTCGAAGAATACCCTTTACAACAAGGGTGATTGCATCTTCTTCGTTAATCTGAGGCTCAACTTCAATAGAGCTTGCGGTATCAAATCCAAACTCAATGCTATCAACTTCAATCGTTACCAACGACACATCAATCGTTGCGATTTCAGCTTTAGATTTCTTAACGGCCATTATCATTACCTCCTCGTTATTTTCTTATAATTCTTATACTCTATGCTAACCATGTGAGCTTTGAAGCTATCGTCATAATAACTTGATGTCTGCATTCCATACGGAAGTATCATTGGCTCCAAATCTTTCATGGCTTCTTTTACTCTTTGAACCAAAGGCTCTAAAGTACTATACTTATTTCGTGGCACATAACACATAACCGCATAGAAGTCATTGTCAGTACTAAACGACGCATGCTTTGACGAACCGTCATTTTTTACCACTAAGTATTCTTTCGTACATTCACCTGTTTTAATGCCTGGCGAATACACATCAAATCCTGCTTTCTTCAAGTGCAGATAAATATCTTGCCACCTGCTTTCAGCATACTCAAACTTGCTGTCAATCATATCAATCACCTCACAACTTTAATCTCGACATCAGGTCGCCTAAGTCCTCAACAATTCTTGGACCTTCCTCTCTGATAGTCGGTGCGATGATTGCATAATTCTTTTCATGTGCAAGTTCCAACCAAATACCATACGATACACCATGAGCTAATGTAATTCGTACTATATTCTGAGAGGGCTGAGAAACTTTGGCAGACAACATTGCTTTTGCCATACCAGTTCTATCAGTCCAAGGTCGGTTTAACTTCATCTTGGATTGTAATTCCGCTGCTTTCGTTGCAGAATACATCAAAATCACTGCACCAAGCTTTGTGGACATATTATCCAAATTTTTCTTCAAAGAGCTTCCATTATAATCAAGTCTGAACGCCATCGTCAACCACCTCCAATGAAATATCTGAAATGATACTCCATTCTTGAATGTTTACGATTCCGGTCACCTTGAACTTTTTCTTATTGATAAACAGAAAGTCATCAATCTTTAAAGCTAAGGAAGTGGCATCATCAAACAAGCAGAGTATCATGGGAATTTTCTTTGTGCGAACTCGTGTTGTGTCACCTGTCGTAATTTCAATATTGCTATTCTGCTCATGATACAAACCTTTAAGACTGCCTACCACAGTTGGCTCATCATCAGGTTCGCCAAAGTCATTTACCCCAAGTCTCTGAAACTCGTAATCGATACCACTTCTTTTTAGCTCTCTTTTTAATTTGTAAGCTTCAAACCTCGTGTTAGTCATGGCATCAACCTCCCATCAATTCACCAGAATTAAACGGTTTATAACGGGAAGCCAATCGCTTAAAATAAGCTGATGTGTCCTGAGTGGACAAACCACTGACGGAGATTGTAGAATCTTCAGACTTGATAATAAGCATCTCGTAGATTGTAGCATCCACATTGCCATGATTCTTGTCAAGATAGTACTGGAAGTCGTCTTCATCAAAGTACGGAGACTGAGCTTCTCGTATTTCCTTTTTAATCCTCTCAATATCCGTCATGGGGTTCACCTCTTATTCCTGTTCCTGAGCTTCAAGGAAGGACTTGATAATCTCCTTAGCTTCGTTGGCGTTCCTGGTACCGGTGATATCAATCTCCTTAATACCAGCAAAACGCTTCACTTCATCCTTATTCCACTGAGAAATGGGCTTTTCGAGAATCTCTTCCACAAAAATCTCATCCTCAGTCTTTTCAGGAGCCTTAGGAACTTCATGAGTCTTTACATCCTTTGCAGCCTTCTCATTCATGATGGTATACCCCTGACGAGAATAAATCCCGTCAAAGGCACCACGAGTCACTTCAAACACGTCTACACCATTCGTAATCTTAACCATGTTTAACCCTCCTTAATCCTCGGCAGTCGTATCAAGGATGTAAACCTGGTCAGCGGCCTCAAAGGAAGGCAGACAAATCATAGAAACGATAGTCTCAACCTGAACAGGGTCAGCCTTCTGAACAGTAGTAACGGCAACACCGGTATCGGTAATAGATACATTCGCAACAGAACCAGACATGAGGTCAGATTCAGCAGGAGTAGTACCAAACCAAGTCTTACCAAGGTCACCATCAGGGAACATAACGAAAGTGTTCTCAGGCATAAACTTAGCAGTCTGCTCAGATTCATCCTTGTAACGCTTATCGTTAACGACAACATCGATTTCAAGCTCGTCCATAATGTACTGACGAAGCTTCTTATCAGAGATAGCACCGGCACCGTTGGTCAGAACGAAAATTGCCTTCTTAATCTTTTCATTGTTACGAATGTCTCTCCAAGTAGCACCATCACACATAGCACGAGTGATAGTAGCACCGGTCTCATCCTGAATGGTTTCCTTTGCAACTCTGATGTCCTCTATCGGGTCAGAAGTAGCATGATTAGACCAGGCAACAGTAGCATTACCCTTATGAGTTACACCATAGTCAAATGTAAATGCCTGACCATTAGCAGCCATAGAGATAACACCGGTAGTAAGTGCCATCATACGCATTCTCTCACGAGAAGCAGCAGCGCCGCGAAGCAGACGAGTTTCATCGTCAAAAATCTTATTCATGACAGAATCGATGTAAGCCTGATTGCCGGTCTCAAGAACAAGATTGAGTTCCTGACGAAGCTCTTCATCGATATAAGTAGACTCCTTGAAGTAAGGCATCTCTGCAGTGAGCTTATCAAAGCCGATACGCGCACGAGGGATAGCATGCACATCAAATGCGGAAGTCTTAAGCACGACAGGGAGGCCTTTGGAACCCTTAATCCACTTAAGGGAAATGCCTCTCTTCTTATCATCAGGGAACAGCTCTTCGCAAGGATACGGAGCTTCGTCCTGAGTGAGCTCTTCCCAATATGCAACGAGTTCAGTACTCTGCATCAAATCGAAAATAGTCATCTCTTATTTCCTCCTTCTCTTACGCCTTCATGAACGTAATCTGTTTAGAAGCACCGGTTGCGGCAATTGCAGTAGTAATTGCAGTAGCAACATCGGAATCCACACGATTCACATTCACAAAACCAAAAATCAAGGCAGTGCCATTAGCATTGCCATCAGTTACATCAACGTCGTGAAGTAACACGGCATTGAGAGCTGTAGTACCATCAGCCTTAACGGCTGCTGTCTGAAGATTCATCAAATCAATCTTGATAGGAGTGCCTGCTTTTGCAATTGTCTTGGAGCCTACAGCAACACCAAGAGCTTTAGGCACGATACAACCAACAGAACTCTGAAGCTCAACATTAGCAAGAATCTGCCTAGTTGCAGTCAGAGTAGTCTTAGAAATACCACTACGATTCAGCATTCTTATATACCTCCATATTATTTGTTGTTGCCCCAGTAGCTGGACTTTTTACCAGTACCACGACGCTGTGCAGCAAGACGAGCACCAAGACTCTTTTCTTCACCTTTGCCTTTATCTTCCTTAGAAGTCTTGACAGAAGAACCGGTGCCTTTCTGACCAGTCTTACCTTTTCCTTTGTCTTTTTCACCCTTGTCATCGTCTTCGGATTCACCGAACCAAACAGGGTACTTGGTCTTGAACTCACCGATGATAGTCTTCAGGTCGGAATCCTCGGTCATCTTCGCAAGTGCAAGAGTAACCACATCATCTACATACTGAGTTTTTACACCCAACATCATAGCTTCAGCTTTAGCTTCGGCAACCTGAGCTCTCTGCTCGGCTTCGTTCATTTTTGTCTGATTTTCGGCATCCTTTTCGGCAGCCTTCTGCTCATCAGTCTTCTGGCTTTCGATAAGTGCCTTAACCATTGCAACCATTTTGGAGTCCTTAGGGTCAATACCCAGTTCCTTAAGAGCGGCATTACGACCCTGATTCTTTTCACGGGTCATCATCTTGTTTACCTGCTCCTGGGTGAAAGTCTTACCAGACTTACTTTTATCGTCTCCGCTTTTGTCCTTACCAGATTTATCATCTTTACCGGACTTTCCAGAATCATCCTTGTTGTCGTCCTGGTCTTCAACGTCCTCGTTCTCTTCGATTTCCTCATCAGTGAGGTTGTTCTTTGTTTCTTCAGCCATTTTAATTTCCTCCTGTTCCATGATTCTCATGGTAGATATTTGATAGTTTGTTCCTTGTGATTGTTTTCAGACGCCACAAAGGTAAACGTACCTGGGAACATCTTATTCACTTTATCTACGTATTCTTCAAGACGTTGTTTCTTTTTGAATACCATAGAGTTTGGCATTCTTGCCATTTCCTGATTATTGCTACCATGGTTTCTTCGTATCCTCTTTTTAGTTTTCTCAAGGTCCTCCACTAATTCATAGTAACGTCTATCCTGAATAGATATACGGTAAATCTTATTACACTTTGGACACGCAAAATAAACCAAAGTAACCGGCACACCGTTTAGTTCAACGATAGCTTCATGTATTCCCACGGCATCCAAGTAAAACTCATGTTTACACTCGTCACACACGATTATTACTTTTTCCTGACTCATACCGAAAACCTCAGCTCAAAGTCGGAATCCGTTTCGTTGTCGTGCAGCAACTTACCGGTATATTCTTTCATGAGATTCATCCTGTAGTCAGACAGGTTCTGTCGAGCTTTCTTGAATTTTGCCGATTGTTTTTGTGGAATTTCTTTGCCCTTTTTCTTTAACACAGCAAGCTTTACAAACTGTCTGGAAACTTCCTTAAGTTTATTAAGCGATGTTGCGTCATCAATTTGTACATAATGGCGTCTGCCACACTTAGGACAATCGTAATATGTGAGAAATATTGATTGCCCATTTACATTGAACTCTTTTTTATGAGTAACTGCATTTTCTGCATCACCTGTTGTAATTCGAAACTTTTCTTTACAGTCTTCACACTCAACAAGCAATGACATTGTTTCTCTGTCAATTGCACTCACTTGATTTCCTCCTTTTCTTGGAAATTGGTCCACATAACCACTTGTTTATATTATACCACACAAAATTAGATTTGTAAATAGGAAAATACAAAATTTTTGAACTTTTCCAAATAAATTTTTACCTCAGAATCAAGTTGGTCAATCCATCTTTGTGGTATAGCATCATAACCGAATCTTGCTCCTGCAATACTACCTGTGATAGCAGCTATTGTGTCTGCATCGCCGCCATCATTTACGGCACCAATTATGGCTTTTTTAAATGACGGTTTATTTGCCCAATATAATGAATTATTGAATGTATCTCTGATATATCCAGAAGGCTCCAGAATTGATTTTACTTTATAGGTATATAAATTATTATATAATATATTCTGAATCAATCTGGTGTACTCCAGAATTATCTGGGAACATTCTGAATTATTATGTGTTAGTTTACCTTGTGCTACATTCAAGTCAGGCCTATTTATCAAGGCGCATGGCATAGCTCTCATCAAACTACCATTGCCAAGAGCCATGTCATCTTTTTCAATGAAATGACCTGTTGACATTGCGCAAACTATTCCTCTTGAACACTGGCCACCTACATCCTTTGGTCCCATTCGATACCATTCAATGAAGTTAACCATACAACGTTCTTCGAATCGCTTAATGTTACTCATCAAAGCATCCATAACGCAGATAGTCATTTGAGTGTCATCGGTTACCTTGCCAGCTTCAAGATTTAGCCAACCACCACCAATAATGTCAGTTACATGACCATATTGCTTTTTGATTTGTGCATGATTCATGAACTCAGTGGTTGCACCCATTGCGTCACCAATAGCAAACCCATATATTGCACCTGCAAGTTTATTCTTTATCGTACTCAATACACTCACCTCCATCAAGGACTTCGTCAGGCTTCACTTCATACTTGGCACATTTAGATGTGTTGCAAGGCATTCCTTCGTCTTTGAAACGATTTCGACAATCCTTACAAACCAGGTCATCATTTGTTACCAAACCAAAGCTTAGCTTGTCTTTTTGGAACTTCTCATCAATAGCACTTAGATTTTTGTTTGCTGCCATAGTAGCACCTCCTTTTACTTCTGTAAATATTATACCAGGCTACGATTGATTTGTACATAGGCTTTTACAAATTTATTTCGGACCTTTCAAGTTTTTCAAAGTCATGTAGATTCGTTTTACATCGCCATAACTATCAAACTCAACATCATCAACCATAAACTTACCACCACAATTCACAAGAAGCTCTCGTTCGCTATGAAACTGAGAAATAGGTGCAACATACATTGCTTGGCTTCCTTCAGGAATTTTGATAACATACTCGATACCAGAACTAAAGCCACCGCTTGGGTCCGGTGATGTAGATAAGAATCCAAGGTCTTGAACAATGCCACCGACCAATTTATCTTTGTTTGCCTCTGAAATATCTATGCCAAGTTCCTTAAGCATATTATATCCAGAACCACGACGAACTATTACCTCTTCAGGAAGGCTCGCTTTCTTCAATGCAGCTTGACATTGTTTAATAAGTTGTTTAGTTCTGTCAGATGCGTCATAAGCTCCATTTGCCCTAAGATAATCATTCATTGCTTCATAAGCGGAACCGGTATAACTAACAACGGCATTCTTTTGCGTACCAGTCAATGTAGCTAACCAATCATCACACCAGGTTTCCATTGTTCTCAAATTCTGTTTCCTCATAGTTTCACGCCAAGCAGCAGAATCAAACTGAGCACCAACAGTCTTTGTAGTGCTTGCAACTTTCTTGGTAGTTGTTGCAGTCTTCATAACGAAGTTCTTATCGGTCAAATGCTGATTATAGAATTTCATCAGCTGCTGGTATGGATGCGGGTCAGACCAGCTTGTTCCCATACTCTTAAGAATTTCACTTGCCTGTTCATAGCTAACCTTATGAGACCAATCATCAAAGTCATACGGCATCTTGTCTTTGGTGAATCCATACGGCTTAAGATATTTCTCTTGAACATCACTAAATGCCTGAATCTTTTTCTTTCCACCAAGATTAGAACCATCACCATTGTAGATGTTCTTTTCGTACCATTCATTCCAGGTAAGACCGGACTGGTCCTTAAGAGCTTTAGCTTCAGCTTTCTGAATCTGTGTCAGGCTGTTAAACCAAGAAGAAGGTGACTTGGACGACATACCATACTTGGCAATAAAATCCTGAACTGTGCCAGTCTTGGAAGCTTGATAACCGAAGTTACCAGCAAATGCATCAATTTCAGGATATGTCCCATCAGGACTATTGAACCAGTCTGCAAGCTGGTCAATCATATCATCTGCCACAACAGGTTCCATTGTGCACATTCCATTTGGGTGGTCCATAGGAAGCTCTGTCTTCTTGTAATGAGCACCATCACGAGCTTTACACAAATCGCATACTCGGCTTCCATTACTTCTCCAAATGTACTCGGTTATGAATGGATTTTTCTGAGTGGTTGCGATAAAGCTTTGTTGGTAGCCATGCTGAACCAAAGTCCTTGCCAATCGCTGAGCATTGTAATCAACCTGCTTTTTGTAGATTTTCTTACCGTCAGCCATTCGTAAATTCCAAGGTAACCTAGCACTTGGTCTTACATAAGATTCAAGGTCCTTAGCAATCTCATAAATAGGTTTATTCTCAGCCAGACCTTTTGCCATAACCTGATAGATGTCTTTAAGTGTTTGTTCATTATCACCCCAAATTCTGGAACTTAAACTCCAACCACTGTCATAGATTTGACCGGTTATTAGATTCTGCACAATCTCATGTGGCACATAACTAAATGCTGCATTCAAACCAGCAGAAGAAAAGCCGAAGCTTTCTAGCCACTTAACATTGTCTGACACAACCGCATCAGCGACAGTGTAAATATTCAACTTAATCTTCTTGTAAATCTCATTGGAAACTTCCTGACTTGTCTGCCTCAATTGCTTCTGCAATTCTCTGTAATATCGCTCAGACACTGGAGCACTCGCAGTGGATTTGTGAGAGTAGTATTTAGCTCTCTCACCAATCTCATCTGCCCAATCTTCATAGAGCTTGGCAATCTCTTTTTTCTGGGATGCCATAATAGCATCCCTCGCCTCTTCGGCATTCTTGAATATCAGCTTGTTGCCTGCCATTATGGCATCCTCCTTTCTTATTCTTCGGTTATATTGATTTCTTCGATGTTCTCAACATCTTCTTCCGGATTCTTACCACCAGAAGGATACGGTTTAGTATCGCCACTAGCTGCAAATGAACTTTCCTCAAGCATCTGCCTTTCGAGTGCAATCTGCTCGAGTTCCTCCTGAACCTCATCATCAGTAAGACCTCTCCACTTCTTCATATAAGCTTTACGGCTCATAGTCTTAGATTCAACCTCGGCCAAGTCCATGTTCTTTTCCTCGATTTCATCTTCAGGAATAGGAAGGTTACCAACGATAGAGACCTCATACGCCACAGGACTAATCACATCATCTGTGTATTTCTCAATGCAGTTTGGATAAACCATTGCACCTTGCAGAATGATGTCAACCATATTTCTAAGCTGTGGTCCCCACATCTTCATTTTCTCTTTACACCTTACAATCAGCGGCCAGTAAATCGCTTTAAGTGCCTTGCCACTTGTGATTGTAGCTTGCACCTCTTCAATATCAGGCATATCAACCTGATTATAAGCTGATTTCTTTACTCGCTTGAGTGTAGTATCAAGAGAGACGCTGTAGTTCATACTTGGCTCAAGCAAACCAACCTGTGGATGAGCATTATCCAAGTTCTGGTCTGAACCCAAATCCCAAAAAGCACCAGCTGCAGTAGAAAGACTCTTAGTAGAGTTTGATTCCATATCCACAGTGTACTTAGTAGGATTCATTGATTTTCTCTGAGCATCAATATCTGCATTGGACAACTTACTGTACCAAGATTCATCATCCTGCAGAATCTCAATCTCAGATTCACCTTTATCCTCACCAGACAGACCATCGTTGATGAAGATACTTACCGGAATCATAGGCATCAGAGTTTCCTGATATTCAGTCACAACCTCCAATTCCTTTCCGGCTCCATCGTAAAGAACCTCTTCCAGATATACCACATCATCGATAAACTCGAACTTCTTTTTAAAGATTCGTTTCTCGCCCAATGTGATGCTGTCCTTTACAATGATGAAACACACAAACTTGGTTATTATGTTCGGATTGCCTACCTTTGTGTCATAGATAAACTGCGTAGAAGGAAGGAATGTGATTGTCACTCCGTCCTCCTCATTGAAGTTTACCAGACCAGCAACTCGCTTACCAATGAAACAATCCTTAGCTGCCTTAATAAGAGCTTCCTCAAAGTTGTTCTTATCAAGAACTGTCTTAACCAGGTCATTCATAACTGTCAATGCATTCTTTGCATCTTCGGTAATCTTACCAACATCGCCTTTCGGCTCAACCGTAATGTCAGGTGGCTCAGCAAAGAGGAACCTCGCTTCCTTATTGATAAGGGATGCGGCCATCTTATAATTAAGCTTGGCAGGCACATAATCGCCGTTCGTACCCTCAACAGTAAAACTTGCACCTTTCTTATACACTTTATAGTATTTGCAGATTTGTGTCAGCTCGTCCAATGTGTCCTTTGCTGCACCTGAAACTTCTGCGTTTATCAATGCATAAGGAATACGGTTGAAAGCTGTCAAGACTTCAGTACTATTCTCGGCCTCAATGACCTTAGCTTCTTCACTAGCCATCTTCCATTACCTCCTTACAAAAGCTGATTTACACGAGCTTGAACTTTGTCGTAATCATAACCAGCTTGAGTTAATCTTTGCTTACGCTCATTACCATTACCCCATTTACCCTGGATAACTTCACGAGCCAGCTCATCAATAGACTTACCTGAACCAAGCAACTCATTTACTTTTGCCTGAACGGCTGCGTAATTGTAACCAGCGCTTTCAAGCTTCTGCTTTCTTTCGTCACCATTACCCCACTTGCCTTGAATTACTTCTTGAGCCAATGTTGTAACTGACTTAGAACTCATACCACCAAGAATACGATTTACCTCAGTCTGAACTGCATTATAGTCATAACCAGCACTGGTCAATGCTTGCTTACGTGCATTGCCATTTCCCCACTTACCAGCAATAACTTCTTTTGCAACTTCATTCACAGACTTCAGTGAAGAGCTTCCCCCGCTAAGGATTCTGTTCACTTCTGCTTGAACTGCGTTGTAATCATAACCTGCAGCTGTAAGCGCCTGCTTTCTTGCATCACCATTGCCCCATGCCCCCTGAATAACTTCCTGAGCAACCTCGCTGATAGACTTATCAGGATTAGGCGTAGGTGCAACACCACCAGATGCATACTTAGGACGAGCAAAGCCTCTGATATAGCCCCAACCTACATTGATAGTTCTTCGTCCAACCTTCTCACTCATGTTACCTTCAATACAAGTAATCGTGTTTCCACTTACCTGCTCAACATAACCAATATGGTCAGAATAACCATTATTCGGCTGAGAACTGTCATCCCAGTTAAATACGATAATGTCACCTGCCTGAGGTTTAATCGAACCATCTTCAATCCAGATACCTTTCTTCTTAAAGATGTCTACATGCTTTTCAACACCAACCTCAGTACCGATTAGGTCAACTGCTCCTGCTTTAATAGCTGCAGCCGATACAGTAGCATCACACCATTCATCGCTTGGCTTAATAGCATAACCACGAGCAAGCGGCTTATGACTATTGTAAATATTCAGAATTTCCAGATACCTACCATTGGCTTCACTATAACCAATCCAACTACGCATTACATTCAATACGTCCTGAGCTGTAACTCCCACTTTTGTTTCCTCCTTTCCGGATAGCATACTCTCATCAAAGAGTGTATCCATATCTACATTACCACTAATACCCGATACCTTACCAGTACTACCTGTCTGCTGAATCGCGCAATCAACATCAGGACCACCGGTATAATCAGCCAGCCAAAGATATTTGCGATATTCACTAAGCTGATTCCAATCGTAGTAGTTGTGGTAATAGTCAAGATTGCAATAGATACCAAGCTTCTTACAACCAGCAGCTTTAAGCGCACTAAGGAATTCAATCGTATACTGAGTACACAATGCCTTCGTTACTTTAATGCCTGCTTTCGTCCAAGTATCATATTCCAAATCTGAAAAAATCCAGGTGCTTGTAGGGTCAAGACCGGCCGCCTTCATATTAGCAATACATGCTTCAGCATTCTGCTTAGGCGTTGCACCATCTACGTAAATGAAATGATACACACCAAGAATTGGGATGCCGGCTGCTTTTGCACCTTTCACATAGTTCTTGAACTGACCATCAATGGCTTGTCTATATCCTTCTCTAAAGATACAGAACTGAATACCATCAGCTTTCACTTTATTGAAGTCTACATTGCCTTGCCAAGTCGAAATGTCTATACCTCGTTTTGACACGTTACTCACCTTCCTTTACTTCAGGAATACCAGCAATACTAGTCAAGATACTTACCACACCGGCAAGCAGGCTGGCACTACCAACCATTGCCCAATTCACTTCGCCCATGGTAGCAGAGGCACCAATAGTTGCGACAGCAGTCTGAGCAATAGTCTTGATTGCACGAACACCAGCAGCTTTGAGCCACTTAACAGTATTCACATTGGGCTTAAACACACAATTCTTTAACATGTTTGTTCCTCCTTTCATAATCAACCAGCTCTACTATTGAAGTCCTTATCTTTAACATCAGCAACTGTCACTGTATCAAGTGCATACCAGATAGCTGAGAAGCTGTGAGGGTCGATATTGAACTGGTCGTAGATAGCGTTTCCTTTTGCATCTTTCTTATAAGTCAAGTCCTTTAACTCTCTTATAACATTCTTGCACTTAGGACTTACTACGATTTTTCTAAATCGTTTTACCTTTCTTGTATTAGACAACCTTGAACCTGCAAACTTATTTCTACAAGCTCGAATCCTGAATCCGTTTTGCCTGTAGTAAGTGATTGCTTTTGGGTCCTCATTATCTGCCACAATCATTTTGTTATGACCTGCATTGTTCAGGTCGTTTATTCTTCTTCTTAAGCTCTGCATCTCTGGCTGATTTGCAAACACATCATCTGTTACATGATTCATATAGATTTCATCCCATATATACAAGATACTTTTCTTCAAGTCCACACTCATGCTGATAACAGCATTAAATGATTCCTCAAAACCAAAGTCAAAGCCAAAGTACTGATTCTCAGGACCAAGTTTCTCGATTGCCTTCTTAAATGTTGCTGGGTCTTTTGCAATAAGAAACTGAGGCAATACTCTCGTACCGGTTGCACCGAATCTTCCCCAACGAGCAACCATATATAGTGGATAGTCATAGTTCTTAAGGTCATCCAGTCGTTTCATGTACTGCCAAGGCAACCAAGGATTATCATCCGGTGTACTATGGTGGTAGTATGTACCATTGTGAATGATGCATCTCTTTTCATAGAACTTATCCTCATCCACCATGATATCTTCTTGACCTTCATCATCCAGTCTTACAAAGAAATGTCTATACACCCAGTTGTCTCTACCAATGGGGTTACAGCTTAAGATGAAGTGCATGCTTACGTTTGGTGTACGAATACGACCAAGCAATTCTTTGTAACCTTCATACTTAATCTCAGAACACTCCTCCAACCAGACAATAGATACACCATTGATAGACTTTACCTTTTCAGGTTTGTCCATTCCTTTGAAGATTATCTGACTACCATTCTTGAACTTGAACCTTAGCGGGCTTTTCAATGCCAGGACTCTGTTTTGTCTTCGCTTAAATTCCCTTGGGTCAGTAGTCAATAAGCCCATATCATCAAGTATCTCACAAATCAAATCATAGCAAGATTCTTGAATAGTATCATACACCTCTCTGATAACCAGTGCCTTACGCTTTTCCTCAAGCAGCTTTAAGATTATCTTGAATGCAATATGATATGACTTACCTGAACCATAACCACCAATAAGCAAATATCGTTCATAGTCCCAATCGAATAAGAAGTCTTCGAATGCCGGACTAACAGCTTTTGTCACCTTCATAGTTTAGTCCTCCCATTCTTCGTCTTCTTCATCTTCCCAATCATCAGGCCAATAGTCTAAATCCTCATCAGATGCTTCATTCTCCACTTTAGTTGCCACGTTTTGGGCGCTCTGCTCATTAGTCTGAGCCTTTTTCTTAGCAGCCTCTGCCCTCTCTTCTTCTGTAGCACTGCGAATTTCAATCGACTGATTCACTTCGTCTTGCCACTCTTTATCCTCTGCTGTTTCATCTTGCTGAGCTGTAGTCGACTGACTTGCGCTTGCCCTTGTTACTGTTACTTGAATCTTTGTATCTTCTTCATCAAGCTCAATAAGCTGGTCTCTATTCTTTTTCCATTTATGAGGAAGTCTGTTATACAACCAACACTGAATAGCAGAGACGTTTGGTGCTTGTTCTTTGTCTGTCACCTCTTTGATTGTCTCTACTGTCTTACCAAATCGAATGGTTGTAGTCACCTTTACTTCTTTTGTATGATACCCTAAGGCTGATTTGAGAAGAGCGTTTTCTACTTTGTAGTCAATGATTTCTCGGCCTTTCTTAAGGGCACTATCAATTTCAGGATATTGAACTCTCCAAGCACGAAGAGTACTTATTGAAATACCAATACGATTAGCAATGTCCTGAAATGTGTAACCATCTCTTGCCCAGCATTCCAACAGCATCAGATTGTCTTCTTCCAACCACTCTGTGGCAATGCATTCATTTTTAGTTTTCTTTTCTGACGCCATTGTGTTGCGTTCTCCTTTCCTCCAAAATAGAACAAAGCCTGGAATATTTCATCCAAGCTCGTTCCTCTTTAACAATTTGGTTTGCTTACGCTTTACCTTATTTTAATGCCGCCATAGCTTTAGTCATCAGCTTACCAACATACTGTCTTTGAACTGCAATTTTACCTGCAGCTTTTGTGAAGCTAATCATATCTGTGTAAGACTTTGTAGCCTCATCATAATCAGGACATCTCAATGCTGTGTATTCAGCTTCAAATTCCTCATCCATTTCCTGCATCTTTGCACATACAGCATCGATATACTCAGCAGCTTTGGATTCCTCTGCATTCTTAACTGTGATTGTGATGTATCTGTAAGCTTCCTTACGAGTATCACCAACCTCAACAAATGCTCTCTGAATACGCATTGCTTTTTCCTTGTTGGATTCCTTCTTAACTTGCTTTGCAGCCTTTTTCTCATTCTCAACTTTCTCGATTGCCTCAACCAACTGCGCCTTAGTCATATCCCAACGACCTGCAATGTTTAACTCTTTAGCAACCTCACGTAATTCCTTAACACTCATTTCATTGATTTTCTTCATCACTTTGTCCTCCTGAACTCTTAATTTGATTTTTGGTTTCGGTTAGGTTCATTCCTTAACCTTGATTAAATTATACCACAATCAAATAGGTTTGTACACCCTTTTCTTAAAAGTTTTTGAAGATTTTTCAATTTTATTTTATCAGCATCAGACTGGTTTATTTTAAGGCCATTCCAGAAGGTCACCAGATAACCCAGAATGAATCCAATTTATTTTATATGGATTTATATTAAACATCCAATAAAGTTAACCAGAAGTCATTCTGGATTATCCTGGGATTATCATGCATCCTTTACTGATTCATCCACCTCAAGCTTAACGCCTCCCCATTTCCAGAGGTCCTCTCTTAATTCAGCCAATGTCAATAC
>ERZ1090861.120-NODE-120-length-51024-cov-21.569895_pt1 | contig 51024 bp, 52 predicted proteins | sample MGYA00478482_ERZ1090861 | MGnify/ENA primary metagenome ERZ1090861 (study PRJEB33644, sample SAMEA5815744) | chicken gut metagenome | biome: Chicken; feature: Gastrointestinal Tract; material: Caecum | place: Ireland | collected 2019-01-01 | study: A study of the... | reverse complement strand
TTGAAATATTTTGTAAAAATTATAAAATTTATTTTGTATTGATATAAAAAATTACTATAATAAATGGCGTGAGTGAGGCTAGGTATGAATTTTGAGCGTTTTATTTTAGAAAAAGAAGTTGCACTTTACCTTTTGATTTTGAAAATTTCCCCTAGTTTAAAAGGATATGCTTATATTATGTGCGGAATATGTAAGATAGCCAAAGACATGACTAAAAAACATAATGTGACAAACAGATTGTATGATGAAATATCTCAAGAATTTAGTGTCAATAAAAATTTGATTGATAGAGCTATGCGTCATGCAATAGAAGTGAGTATAAAGCGAAATGGAATTGCTGATTTTGAAAAATTTTCGTCTTTTGATTTTTCTTCCGAAAAGCCTACTCCACGAGAGCTGCTCACCGTCCTTGCAGAAAAAGCTGTTTTAGATAAGTGTCACTTTTTGCATCAGTTTTACAAAGAGTGCGAAGAAGTTCCAGACGAAGATGAAGAACCGCTGCCCTACAATCTGTGGTGATATTTTCTTGTAACTTTCATCAAAAACGCGACCTTTAGCGGTGGTGTTTTTATTGACGATAGTCAATCTAGCCGTAAAGATAGCGTGGAATGTTAAAAGGTTTTGCATGGTAAAAACAACGTTGTTATATAAGTTGTCGCAGGTTCCTAATAAATAGATGAAAACATAGAGTAAACAAAAAAACTTAGAATAAGTGAAAAATACGCTTAATCTAAGTTTTATCTTGGTGTTCCCAACAGGACTCGAACCTGTGACTAGCCCTTAGGAGGGCAATAATTTTTATTTTTCAACTTCCTTTAGTTCCTTCTCAGGCATCAATTTGCGTATCTTTTGTGCCATTAAATAACTATTTTTAATAACTTTTGCAATTTCTGTAATTTTTATTAGGTATCATAATTTTATCAAAAAACTACAACTTTTGATGATAAATTTTTCCAGTTATTTTTCCACTAACAAAGGTTTTTATCTAATATATTGCCCTTATTTTTATATAATATATTATAGCATATTTGCTGTAAGAAGTAAAGAAAAAAAGAGAATTGATTTTATTTTTTCAATTCTCTTCATCTTCATTATTGTTCTTTATCTCTAATAAATCTTTGTCTTGTGCATTCAGTGGGGAAATGATTGATTTGCCCAGTTCCTTTTCTATATCTTCTCTTGTATTTCTTGCTATGTTTCCACCTCTTCTTGCTATAGATTTATTTTCACTAAAACTTTGTGGATTGCTTTCTTTTGATATTGCTGTTGTCATTACTTCTGCAAGTTGATTTAGTGTCAGTTCAATATCTGTCATATTATCTCTTAAATTTTCTTTCTTTAAGTTTTTTACTGCTTTATATTCCTTTACTGACATTCCAGACCAAGCCTTTGTCATTTCATCTGTGAGTATTGCAAATTCTAGGCTTGTTTTAACTCCTTTGTCTTTCCATTCATCTGTCAATTTTTTTCTTATTTCTATTCCTTTTAGCCTTTCTGTTATCCATCCTTCAGTGTAGCCTTTTGCTCTATATAGTTCAACACCTCTTTCGAATGCTTTTTGTGGGTCTGCTATTTCGTCTAGGCGGTCATTTCCAATCTGTGCAAGCCACATCTTAAATGGTTCTGCTTTTGGGCTAGGAATTGATTGTATAAGCCTTAAAATGCCTTTTGTGTTTAATACATCGGTTAAGTAATGTTTTCCATCAGAAGATTGCAATTTCAGTTGTCCCACATCTTGGGACAACTGACTTCCTTCTTGTTTTAATTTTGTTTTTAATGCGTTCCAATATTTGCGTGGGCGAGGGCTATCAGTTAGAACTGCTATCACATCAACCACACTGAAATACCAATCTTCTTCATTTGCATTCCATTGTGTCCTTATTTTCTTTTCTTCAAATACTTTTATGTTTGACATTTCTTTCTCCTTTTTTATTATAGCATAAGTTTATTTAAAAACCTATTGTTTATCATATTATGCAATAAATAAAGAATCGACTTTATTAACAGACTCGAATCCACTTTGTTTTATGTAGTGTGCATAAGTCTTTAAAGTTATGTTTGAGTTTGCGTGACCAACCCATTTAGATACAGTTATAATAGGTATATTTGCTACAAGGCAAAGAGAGATAAATGTGTGACGCAAGTAGTGTATAGTTGTCTTTTTTATATTGAATTGTTTTCTAAATTTATCAAGCCATCCTTTAGGTGTGCAAGGGTGCATATTCCCACCTTCAAGACTTATCATTAAATAATCTTCATCATATAGACCTGGTCTTTCGCTTACATAATTATCATACCACTTTTTGTATTCGATAAGATAATTAAGTGCAGTCTGTGATAGTGGAATTTCTCTCTTTGATGTCTTATTTTTTGTTTTACAAACATATACACCATAAGTAGAATTATATAATCTATCTCTTTCTATCTTCATTGTCTTTTTTTCAAAATCTATATCTTGCCACCTAAGTCCATTCATTTCACAAGATCTAAGCCCTGTCACTAAAATTAACCCAAAATATATTTTCCATCTAATATCACTTACTTTATCAAGACAATCAAGGAAATAGATTGACTCTTCTTTGCTTAGAACCTTATCCTCGTCTAGTTCATCTGCTTCTTCATCTTCTGGGAATACAAGTTTAATATATTTTGTTGAAGTGTAATTGTCTTCAAGAACTCTATCTCTTACAGCATTATTAAAAATTGTGCTCATAATCCTTTTATATTTTAAGATTGATTCTCTTTTGTAATGTCTTTCTTTAAAGTCAATGAAAGTAAAATAATCATTCTTTTTTATATGCAATGCTTCACAAATTATATTTACACTCTTTTCATTGAGTGGTTTGCCATTTTCTGCTTCAAGTAATGTTGTTCTAGAAATATTAAACTGACTACAAAAAATATTTTTTGTTTTATATTGTTTTATAATTTCATCCCATAAAGATTTTTTTAGATAGATTTTTGGTTTGCTAATATCCTTGTTTTGTAGTTTATTATAAAATGCCTTCACCATATCGGGAGTCAATTTATCAAAGGTTATTTTTTGAAATTCTTGCTCAAATAGATTTATTGCGTCAATAGCCCTATGACAATATGATTTTGATTTGGTTCTTTCTAGTTCTTTAAGCCATTCTTTTGCATAATCTATAAATCCAACTCCACTTTGTGCTCTTTTTCCATTTAAAATTTCTTCTTGCTCTTTTTTGAATTTATCTTTTTCTTCTCGCAAGGCTTTCATTATTTCTTTTTTGCCTTTTAGATACTCTGGAACTTTCCAAGTTTTAGATTTTTGCTCAAATTTATTAGTTTTTGGATTTTTAATGCTACATTTTATGCGAAAGGATATTAGATTTCCATTTTTATCATAATTCGCTAAATGATACATTTCGTTTCTATTTTTTCTTAAAGTTTCCATATAACCATCCTTAATTCTTATCAATATCTTTTAAAGTTTCTTCTACAGAAGGGAATTCTTCTTGTTCGATTTCAAAATCCAAATATTTAAGGAGTTGAAGTAAATTTACATAAATCTTTGTGCCAGAGTATTTAGCACTTATAGTGCCTTGTCTAATTAATTGTCTTATATAAAACGATGTAACAACTGTTTCAGGGTCATATCTTTTTATAAATTCCAAGCAACCATCAACAGTTCTTAGCATTGAGATATTCTTTATCTTAATCATTTTCCTTCTTCTCCTCCTTTTCTTTTTTACGATTTTTTAATCTATTTGCGAAATCTTGCTTATGTCTTTGCATCTCTTCTTTTGTAGGGAATATAAAATCGTTTGGGTGCTCTGTTTTTAGTGTTTCTAATACTTCATCGGTAGTAAACATTGTGCTCATTCTAATATGAAGTGGTGTTTTATCAAATGTTTCATCTTCCAAGACATAATACTTATTTATTTGGTTTAGTGTAAGGAAGTTTGCTACATTTCCACAATTTGGTGCTCCAACAATACAATATGTGTCTTGGAAAGGTATAAAAGCATATATATTAAATCTTCTAAAAGTCGAATTCACTTTTCCATTAGAAAGTTTGCGTTGCAACATAATTGGTCGTCTTTGGTTGATAATTTCAATCATATCTTCTGCAAATAAATTTTTTTGAATATTAAAGTTTATATCCTTTGAAAAATAAGAATGTTTATTTAAAAACTCTTTTAACTCACTACCAGCAGAATAAGACAGTTTTTCAATAATATTCTTTTTAGCACCATCAGAAGCGAGCCTTGATTTTCTTAGCATTTGAATTAAAATGTTGATTTCTATGTCATCAAGTCTAAATTCGCCAGGCACTAAAATGTCTTCGTTATCACTTGTTAGATAATAGCCATCATAAGGATTGCCTTCAAGTGTGTAGTTAGGCAAGAGATGATTTTTAAACAATCTAATATATTCTTGAATGGTGTCCTTACTAAGTATTACTTTAAATTTCTCTTTAATTATCTCTAAAATATCTAAAACTTTTAGTGGCTCGTCTTTTGAAGCATCTTCTGTTAGGACTTTATAGACATAGATTGAATAAAACTTGGTAAATCTATCTTTTTTGCCTTTTGGAGTTTCTTGGTCATCATAGACATTTTCAAGTATATTTAACTTTGGATTTTTATCTTTCATCTTCTTTCTCCTTTTGTTATGCTTTAATCATAACACTTTTATTTTAAAATTTCAAATAACAAAACGGGAATATTCCCGTAAGTCTAATTTTTGACATATCGACTTTTATTGCTTAAAATTTATGCTTTTAAATAAAAATACCTACCGTGAGATGCACGATAGGTATATGTTTTAACTTATCGTACAAGCATTTCCACCTTGTTCATTTTGAATAGGTTGGAGTGTGGTCATTGGGCTTGTCCCTACCACATCTCTATATAAGTTTTTGTTTTATATATTTGGTTTATTTTAAGTTTCTTGCCACTCTTTTTGGGTGACACCATATTGGAATACTGTTTTAATCATTTGACAATTTAACTCTTCACAAATCACGCCAGTGCTAATAATAAAGTCGCATTCACAAGTTTTGCAATCTATGAAATCACAGAACAAACCTTCGGCTTTAATATTTCGCACTGTTAGATTTCTTGCTCTTATGCACTTGCCTTGAATGTTTACCTTTTTATTGTCAAAATCAAAGCATAAATACACATTTTTGTAAAAGCAATAGGCATTTTCGTTTTCATCAAAGTATGGCTTGATTTCTTCTAATGAGCGAAACGTTTTAAATTTGTTAGAACCTTCATACTCAAAAAATTCTTTTGCAACTTGTTCACTTCGTTCTAGTGGACTATTGTGATATTCAGCAAACAAATAACTAAAATCACAAAATATTCTTGCTGGTCCGTGTGGGAATTTTGTCATACAACCAATGCCGTCAGTCAGTCCTATAAGTTTATCAAAGTTATCTGTGTTTAGTTCTAGCAATAGTTTTTGAGATGTTGAGTGCTGTTCTAGTATCAATCCTCTTTGGTCGTCTAAAACATAGAATTTGCCTTGTGTGTAGGCATTTGCTACACTCACTATATCATCAATAAACACATATCTATCCATTCTGCTATTTCTAACTAAAACATAATGATTTAAAACTTTATTTGTGCTTGTGTCAAAGGTGAGTAGGTTGCAGTTGTATTGCTTTAGACAAGGCTTTGACTGCACAATCTTTTTCTCTTTTCCCACGCTCTCTGCACTAAACTCTCCAAGAGAGAATAACACAGCACGGTTTTTGCTCCACCATTTGAGTTTTGCATCGTTCATATACCACTCAATGTGAGTTTCGCCAACTTGATGTTCTCTATATCTTCTTAAAACTTTGAAGATTTCTTTTGCTCGTGGGTAGCCCACTTGTAGTTTTCTTTGGACTGCAGTGATTGTTAAATTGTCCATTTCTTTCAGTGCTTTTATATCAGTTTCATTAAAACCTTCTAAAACTTTGTTTGGATTTCTTATTTTGTGTTCTATGATTATTTTGCCCATAAAATCTCCTTTTAGGCAATTAAATAACCCATATCAAAACGATATGGGTTAGTCATAAATAATCATACTTTTTCCACATCGTCTGGCTTAATGCCATTCCTCTTTACCACCATTGCCAAAGGGCTGGTTGGTCTGAACATCATCGAGAGGATCTCTCCGTTCAAGTCTTTATGTGTTATTTAATTGTTGCACGCATTATATCACAATAAACTAAAAATGTCAAGTAAATTTCAAAACTATTTAGTCATACAATCATTTAACAGTATATTCGACATCAAAATCGTAGCCATAATAATATACTATTGCATATTTTGTGCCAATAGTTGAAGTGTCTATACCAGTTATTATGTAAACTTTAGTTGTCTGACCAATATTTATTATTAAACGGTAGAAATATTGCTCAAATACTTCTCCATCTTCCATAGTGAACTCGGCTGTGAATGAGCCGTTAATGGGGATAGAACTATTTTGATAATAAATTTGAGGAATGTTCACAAACTGAACCTTATCTAAATCTACAACATAATATCTTATGCTTACTTCGTGCCCATTAACATTTATTTTTGCAAACTGCTCTCCAGCAGTAGAAGTATCTATATCTTCAATAATATCATTTTCGGTTAGACCAGTGTAAAGGACATTTTCACCACTGTCAGCATTGTATAAATAAATATCTTGCTCCATTAGACTTGTTTCATTATTAAGTAAAATTGGCTCATCATTATATTTCTTTTCTACATATCCACTTGTTATGTTTGCGTCATTGACTGTGTACTTAAATTGTAAAGTCTTGTAATGAAAACGAAGAGAGAATGTATAGGTTCCAATTTGTCCAGGAGACAGATTTTCATCAAAGCAATAATTGCCATCTGCAAGTCCATCACGCAAAGGTTCTTGTATCATTTCGCCGTGCTCGTTGGTGTAGGAAACTATAATTCCTTTTTGTGCTGGAGTTAAATATTCTCCAAATTCATAGATTACATCTTTATTTATAGTAAATGTTTCAATATCACTTTTTACTTTATATTCTGCTCTAATATCAGCAGATGTAACTCTAGCACCAGTATGATCAATAATTGAAAAATATACTCTGCCATAATAAGCATCATTATAATCAGGTTCATTTTTATATGCCGAAGAACTAGAAGCACCCGTATCTCGTGAATAAAATCCTTGAACCATATCGTCTGTTATATCTATTATCTCATCTTCAAATTGATCGCCTTTATAATGAACAAGTAATTTTGCAGTGCCAACGTCAAATGGCTCGCCATACTCATATTCTGTTTTAATCGAGCCAATGACATCAACTGATTCAATCTCTTTTTTAGTAAATTTTGCATACAGCACAGTATTTTCACTTTCTAGCATTTCATAACTGATTCTGTTTGGCGCTGGCTTAGTGTAAGCAGAATCATAGAACCAGCCATCAAATTGATAATATATAACATTTGGCTGATATAGAGTAATCCTTCCACCAACTTTCACTACATCACTTGTTCTTTCAAAAGTTGCTCCTATGTCATTATAATAGTATATTGTTTTGTTTGATTGCCATCTAGGGAAAAGACACACTTCGTTGTAGTTGTTTGCTTCAACAATAGTTTCTGTAGTATAAGGTTTTGTTAATTCTTGGTCTATACACCAGCAATCAAAAGTATAGCCATCTCGCAATGGAGTAGGAAGTTCTATATCTAAACTATCAAGATAAATATCACCAAAATTGTCATCACTTATGAATACCAAATTGACCTTTTTAAGCCATTTTGCATATAGGGTTAGGCTGTCATTTTCTAAATATGTATTTATGTTTGCTAGGTTAAATTCCTTTTCAAAAGTTCCATTATCTTCATACCAGCCACCAAACAAATAATCTTCTCTTGTAGGGTTATTAGGCATTGTAAGAGTTCTATCTTGGGTGTATTCAACAGAACTGCAACTTGTTCCACCATTGCTCTCAAAGTTGATTGTAAGGCTGTTTCCGCCACCACAGGCCGTTAAAAATATTCCGCCAAACATAACAAGGCATATAACCGCCAACATTGATAAAATTTTCTTACTTTTCATTTCAACTCCTTAATCTTTTTGGCTTTCATTTATTTTCCAAGTATGACCACAATTTGGGCATTTTAAAGTATCTACATAGTTACTGGTTGTTTCAATAGTCCTTTCAAAGTAATTTCCTTTACCGTCTGTTTCAACCCAAGAATCACTGCCTTTAACCTTTCTATCATATTCTGCCTTTGTAATGTGCTTTTGCACAGTTTTTTGACTGCTACCCATATATGTTGAATCAATCTTTTTGCCCCAACATTCTCCACAATTAGGGCATATCTTTCGGCGATTTGCCCAACCGCTGATACCTATAAAGATTGACACAAACGCAATCGCACCGCAAATGCCAGCGGAAATATTATCTGGCTCACCGTCAATACCAACTGTTCCAGCGAGAATAGCAGAGAAAATGCAAATAACACCAATAATCAAACAAATTGCTATAATAATACCATTTTTACGATTTAGTTTCCCAGGTCTATCTTTTGTTTGTTTATTCTCATATAGTTTTTTATAAGTTTCTAATGCAACTATATCAACATCTTCTAACACTTCTTTAAGTTCTTCTTCTGGTAGTTCAATGTTAATAAATTTACCTTGATTTATTAAGTCATTCATAAGGTTATATTTAGCCTCTGACAACTTATCTCTTTGAAACAATGAGTCGATTTTATTTTTGTATGTTATTGCTTTTACCTTATCAATAATTTCTTGAGGCACATCATTTATAGTTAATTTCTTTGCTTGTTCCTTTCTTTCTAACTCTTCTTGCTCTCTAATTTGTTTATTCTTTTTGTAAGATATAAATATAGCATTTGTTATCATTTTAACCCCACATAAACAAGGAGTTGCAATTATCGTAATCCATCCCAATGTTGTAATGTCTGATGGATTTAGGAACAATAGAATAATTGAAAATGCAAAATTTAGAAAGGGAACAATGTAGGCGATAATATTTAAAATAATTGCAGTTTGTTTAGTTTGAACTTTATCTTTTGCATAGAATATGCAATATGTTATACAAATTGCAGTAGAAATGCCTAATAAACATAAACAAACAATGTATAATGCTGTCCACATCTTCACCCTCCAAAAAGCAATATATCTCATATATATTATAAATAATATTGCGTTTTAAGTCAATATTTTGACTTACAAATCTTCAAAAATATGCTTTTTAGTTAATTTTATCATTTATAAAGCATATAGGCGAAAACTTTTGTCAATTATAATATTTGTATAAGATTTTGAGGTGCAATGTATGGACTATAAAGATATTGTTCTACGCATAAAGCAGTTGAGAGATAGATGTCATTTGTCGGCAAGAGAATTGAGCCTACAATTAGGCAAAAATTCCACATATATCACGAAACTGGAAGTGGGCGAGTATGCAGTTCCAATTCAAGTTCTGCTTGAAATCATTGAGATATGTGGTAGCACACCAGAAGAATTCTTCCATAGAGATATGCTAGCCTACAAAAAAGATAAGGAACTTTTAGACTACTTTTCAAAACTTGATGAAAATCAAAAGAATGCAATTTTAAATTTATATAAAACAAAGTAAAACAATGAAAAATCTCGTTGTTTTATTTTTTAGCCATTTTAAGCATATTTCTGCAATCATCGAGTATTTTATCACAGAAATATGCTTCGTGCCACCAGAGAGCCACTGGTAAGCCCAGGACGGCATTTTAATTATCGTTTTCTCTTTTAATGCCTAAAAGTTCTTGAAACCACGATTTTGCATAGTTGAATCCAAAAAGAATAGCCTCATCAATTTGTATGCTATCTCGTTCCATTTCTATTGAACGGTAATTTTCATAAAGTGTTCTTTGCTCTTCTGTAAGTTTGTCTAAAAAGTCTTTTTCTGCTTTTTCAACTTTATGCCAAACTCGAAACAATTTGGCACTTTTTACTTCTTCATTTGCAAACTTTTCAAGTACTTCGGATTCTTGTTTTGTCATAGATTGCCTCCTTAACACAAGTACATTAACATCCTTAATACAAAAAGTAAAATCCAAGTTCGGCAATATTCCCTTAATATATACTACAAGTTTGAATCAGTGTATTTAATTATAATTTTTATTGTCAACTCTTTTCATTTTGCATTTTTTGTTTCAAGTCCTCGCAAAAAGAATCAACATCTTTGGCTAACTTGTCTTGACCAAAAATGAGTGCCAAGATATTTAGTTTTGTCTTTTCGTAATCCACCAACTCTTGTAATACTGTAAGTTTCCAATATTCGAGTTTTGCTTTTCTGGCTAACTCTTGTTGCTTTGGGGTATAGGTGGCGAGTATCTCTCTACGCAACTTTTCTGTTGTTTCTTTTTGTTCTTCTATAAGAAAGGCTAATTTATCTTTAAAAATATCAAACATATATTTTCCCCCTTGAATAGTCGTCACTATATAAGGTACAGAAAAAGTGCCGTTTGTTCACCAAAAAAATCAAACTTTTGTACAAATTTTTTTAAAAACCCCTATTTTTAGGGGTTTTGCAGTCATATTTTTGACAATTTTGACAATTTTTAATGATTTTATAATAGTTTCATAATGCTCTATAAGGGTTCTATAACTTGTTATAATGATTTTGAAGATTTTTTGTTTATCCTCTTTTTTAACATTTCTAATAACATTTTTCTTTCTTCTTCAGAGAATATATCTAAATCAAATACAAATTCTTGATAGTAATCTCTTATATACTTTTTGTTTTTACTAGAATAGAAAGAGTTATATCTTGTTCTTCCAATATTTCTTATTTTGTTAAGAAAAGGCTCTAACGATTTTTTATCAATCTTACCACTTGGGGCAGGGACAATACCTTTGGAATAGTTGTAGATTTTGCTCTTTTTAGGCATAAGAATGAGTCTAATCAATTTCCCGTTCATCTTTCTTGCAAATATATTTACTGAATTTGTTTTATGTGGCAATAAGTATGTGTATGCAGATCTTATTTTTTTACCACATTGAACATCGACCCAACCTTTGTTCCAAATGTCATAAATTCCTTTTTTCTCTTTTTTATTTTTTCTTTTATCAACTATCTTAAATGTTCCTTTACATTGTTTGGCTAACAGAATGCCGTGAATATGATAGGTGAGGTCTTCACGTCGTTCCTTCATATATACATAGTCGATAGTACCAAATGTTGGTTCATATTCAAGTCTAAGGCTTTTAATAAAATTCTCAAAATCCTTTGATACTTTCGTATGTTCCGTTCTTGCCTTGTCCTTTTCGTAAGTTAATGAAAAGCCTATCCATTTTGAATTATCGGGGAAATTATAACTAATTCGCTTCCTAAGTTCTGCTTGCGACCGTTTAATTGAAGTATAATCTTTGTGGTCGCTTATTGAGTTTAACAATTTTTCTTCATTCTCAGTCAAGACAAGATTACCAATGTCTGCCGTATAAGCATCAACAAATTCTTGAAATTTCTGTTTTTCTTTTTTGCTTTTGCTTATTTTGTTTTGTTTCACATTTAATATAATTGCATTGGATGTTAGTCTCCAATCAAAAACAACATCACTATCTATTTCAGCAAAGTAATAAGGTTTGATATTTTCTCTTAATTCAACTTTCATTTCTACCTCTTTTTTGATTAAAAAGTTTAGGGTGATATCTACATCTATATACAAGTATAAAGGAAGGAAAACATTTCTTTTATTTAGTATATCATATTTGCCAAATGAAAGCCAGTAAATTGAAAAAATGTCAAAATAAAATCATAACACGATTTGTGTTATGATTTTCTGGTGACCCCATCTCGAGTTGAACGAGAAATACATTCTTAGGAGGAATGCGGTATATCCATTTACCTATGAGGTCATTCTTTACTTAATTATACATCTTTTTCTTTAAAATTGCAAGTTTTTTTCCAACTTTTTTCCATTTACACCTTTGTTACTTATTCTGTTCACCTATAAACACCAGTATTTTAGGGCATTGTAGCGATTTTTATCTATGACAGATTATTTACTTAGGAGGGGCTTGTAATATCCACTTTACTATGGGAACACGGGGTGTTTTGATATAAGCAATGGTTTTTGGTTGTCAATATTTATACAAAACTAAAGTCAAGTTTTTATTTTTGACAAGTATTATTATATCATATCAAAATGCTTTTTCAAATGGTTTTTGATGCAAAAAATGATTTTTTAAATAAAAATAGCTATAAAAACATTAAAAAGCCCGAAAATTTTGGGCTTTTTTTATATTTTTTAATTTAGCAATTTCCATTTTCCATTGGCATTTGCCTTGCCTTCTCTATTATTTGCTTAGGGCTGGCAAGACGCACGCCATCTTGCAAAGTGGAAGTATCTTTGCATATCTTAGCAAAATCTTCCCATGTGAGATTGTTGTTTTCTTGCAATGCAAGGCAATACATACCTATAGCTTGTGGAATTGTCCAGCTATAAGCCCCTGTTGTCTCATATTCATAGCCATCTTTACTTGTAAACTCTGGTATTACCCTGCCGCCTGAGACAAAACAAACAAAGTCTGAATAGGCTCTCTTTGTTTTTAGCCACTCAGGTTTGTCAAGTTTTTTTGTGGAAAAATCCACATCGCAACATGAGAAGGTTTGAGAAAAACGCTCTGACGACACAACTTCGCAGCCAAGTGTTTTTAACTGTTCAATTATAGATAAAAATGGTTTTTCAATCTCTTCTTTAAGTTTAAGCCGCTGCTCATCAGGCATATTTTGTCCTAAAAGTCTGCTATCTCTTGAAAGCGGTGCACTGATATTTACCACGCGAATTTTTATGCCACTTTTAACTTTATCTAGAATATCACTCAAAATTTTGAGTGTAGCCTTGTCTACTTTTTCACCATGTCCTTGATATGTGTTATAATGATAAACCTTTGCTTTTGGTGCAACGCCTATATTTTGTCCGCAAAGATTTGATAGCACACCATCCGCATGAAAGTGGTAGTCAGTATCACCAAAAAGGTCGACAACTTCTATATTAGAACCTGCAAATTCAACATGCCCGCTATCTTGAAAGCCAAAATCAATGACTGCCACTGTTATTCCCCTGCCATCTATACCACTTGCGTGCAAGTCTTTTATCCCAAGCATAGGATTTTTCCCATTTAAGAGAATTTCCTTAGGATTAAAATCGCTAGGCAACTTATCAGCACTTGGGAATATTGTGCTTGAATTGAAGGCTAGCTTCTTAAGATGGCTTTTATCAAGTTTACTTAAATCGCAATCTCGCAAGTCCCTATAGCAAACGCCAAAATGTGAAAAACGTGAGGCAAAGCTTGCACCATTATACTTTTCTTTGCCTGAAAGCACTGAGTCCATCCATTCGTTTGTTATATTCTTAGGAATCTCATATAGTGATGTGATAAACTTGCTATACTCATCATGTGTCCAATAATTCATATAAACTCCAATCAAAAAAAATTTTATAGGTTTATTATAGCAAATTTATAAGCTTTTCGCAAGCCTTTTAAAAATACCGACCTGTTTAAGGTCGGCATTTTTTGTCACGGAAAAAGTTAAATTAACATCTTCTTTTGCAAAATTTCTTTTGTTGACATCCACAATTTCTGCATCTTCTATTGCAATTTCTAAAGCACGGATTGCATCTTCTATCGAAGCAGTCATTAAAATTGTCGCACGGATTGAAAAAGCATCCATAATCAAAGTCAAAGAAGAAGCAGATTGTTGGTGGTGTTGGTGGCACTACAGGGTCATTTACCACAGTTTGAACAATGTTGCTATTAAATGACGACGGTATGCCCTGCACCGATACTGTGACGTTTGATGAATTGTTTATTATTCTCATAAGTCACCTAGTTTACAAGTGCTTGGAAATCAACTGTTACGCTGCCACCTGGAGCTATATCAGGAAGTGCGAAACCGCTTATAGGGTTATACCCAAGATATGTGACATTATTTATTTTAACTGAATCTGTTACAAAGGTAAGATTTGCATCGAGCACATCTGTGAACACCACATTTGTCACGTTTTGACTGCCTGTGTTGGTTATAACTGACCTATAATTGAGTATTTCACCCTTCACTGCCACTGCCTTATCCACGCTCTTGACAACATTAAGGCTAGTAGAAATAACTGCGAAGGTTACAGTGTTGGTGTTTTCAGTGAAATCACGTGTGCCAAGCTGTGTGTCTACGCTGTAGTTGACTGTGCCGTAGTTGTCAACAGTGTCTTGTGTCTTTGGATTGTCGGCAACAACCGTGTAAACTATGGTTGTGCTTGCCCCTACTGCAAGGTCTGGAAGAGAGAAGCCCGCAACAATATCATAGCCAGGGTATGCCACGTTATCAATGATAACAGTTGACGGAACGTGCGTGGCTCCAGCTGCTAAGGTATCATTGAAAAACAGATTCTTTATAACATAATTTGTGTTGTTTGTTAAAACTATTGTTTGGGTTGTGCTGTCGCCTTCGCCGATAAATGCTGTAGGTGTTGATTTAACTTTGCTGAATGTGACTGATATTATTTCTGTTGTAACTATATTGCTATCTCTCTGCCCTGGGACAGTTGTTCCGTCAGGCAAAACAGATAGGAAGCTTACGCTAGACTGATTTGGTATAATCATTTTTATCTCCTAATTTACTTGAACTTGAAAAGTTATTGTCTTTACTTGACCAATATTTAAATCACCTATATTTATTCCATTTTCTGGGTTCTCGCCAGGCATATTCACTCCGTCAACCGAAACAGAATCAGCAACAAAGGTTGTGCCGACTGGAATTGAATCGGTGAACACAAAATCTATTGCGTTTAGGTTGCCATTGTTTGTGATAAAACTTGTATAGGTCAATATTTCACCGCTTAAAGCAACCGCTTTGTCAACAATTTTGACGTTGTTGACTGCCTCTTCCAATATAAATACTGATTCAGGGTTGCTTGTTTGGTCTAGGTTTACAGTGAAATTTGGAAAAGGTTCGAACTCAAAGCTTACTGTTGCAGTATTAACTGCCGGATTGGTAAGTGGAAGCGTTATTGCCCTTAATGAATATGTCACAGTCTTTGTTTGACTTGGCGAAATTGTGCCGAGTGATACTGGGAAAGTGTCAGGCTGTAAAACGCCGTCCACTTCAATCGAACCACTCAACAAGCTGAGTCCTGTTGGAATTGGGTCGGCAAGCGAGACGTTTGTTGCATCAAGTTGCCCTGTGTTTGTAACTTGGATGGTGTATTCCACACTTTGACCAACAAAAACTGCATCAGCCGAAGCCGATTTTGTTACTGTAAGTGAAGCACCAAGTGAGTCTATTTGAGTTGCAAGTGCGTTTGGCACATATAGGTCACCAGAGCTTGTAAACCTGAATAGTGCGCTTGTTTGAAGGGGCTCAAGCTCAGATGAGATATCAACCGCTGTGATATCCCAGCCCTGTCTGCCCGCACTTATACCAGTGCCTGCGGCGGCATTGGCATTTCTTAAGCCGAATGTGCCCGTCGTGTCAATAAGTCCATTTTCGTTGTTTATTTGTGAGGCAAAGAAGTTGTCTGCCGGATTGTTTGGACCTGAGATTACAGCAAGTGAGCCTGCATCCCTTCCAAATAGGAATTGGTCGCCAGTAAGCACAGCATCACCTTCTTGTGCACTGATAAACACCTTGCCAGAGATTGGCAAAGCGGCAGGAGTTGAAAAACCTGTTAAGGTTGTATCGCTGACAGGAGTGCCCGGCCCTACAACCGCACCACCTACCCACAAGGTCAAGTTTCTTATTATTTCATTGTCATTTTTGTATACTATTGCAAGAGTCCACCCCGCATGGTTTGTTTGCGTGGTTTGATTGTCGTTTGCAATTAAAAGTGCCGGAACGCCAAGCACCGAATATGTGCCGTTTAGCGAACTTGAAACGATATTGGTGACGTCTGCCGTTCGAACATAAAAACCTAAATTAAATCCGCCTTGACTTGGGATTAAAAAGTTTTGCGAAGTGGTTGCATCAGGCGAAATACTGCTTGACACCCCATTTGCAACAAGTGTGACAGGGTTATCTATCACATTTGCTATATTTTGGGTTTGAGATTGATATAGTCCACCCCATACAAGCTCGGCATGAAGCACCGAGCTGCCAATAGGAAGTGTTAGAATTGCACTTGAACCATTTTGCAAATAACTTGCAGTTGTTCCCACTGGGAAGTTTGAAAGCTGGGTGTTATTCAGTGACGTGAAAGCACCGATTGAGCCAAGTGCACCTGCTGATAATGCATTTGAGATTTTGCTAAGTCCAAGAGTATTGCCTATAAAACGCAAACCACCACGCTCTATTGTTGTATAACGCTGCAAAAAAGCCATATATTCCTCTTAAAATCACACACGCCCCTATTATCAGTGTATGGAAAGAGATTTAATTTGTTAAAAGATAAGAAAAATAAAAATATTTGATTTTATTTTCTGTTTTTTGTTTTTTATAAAAAATACATGGGAAAATTAAAATTCCATGTATTTTTGTGATTTTTATATTGATTTAACAATTTTTAATAAGAAATTGTTATAGTAAAAGTTGTATCTTGCGTTAGAGTATACCAACCCAAAAAGTCCGAGGCGTTGCTGTCAAGTGTTCCGCTAAAACCTGCGTTTGAAGATAAATTGATAGTATAATTATCTGTGCCTCTTATGGTTACATTTCTAAAGTTTGTTATAGCAATAGTTTCTACATTATAAAGAATAATTTGCCACTGGTCAAAACTTTCAAATTCATTAAAACCTGTCACATCGGATGAGTTGTTGATTGCAACACCAAGTTCAGAAGAATATTGATGGATACTATCATCTACAATATTTATTGTTGCAGTATAGCCACTCTTTTCATTTAGCTCTATAGTGATATTATCTAAATTTATTGACGATAAATCGGTTGTTTGGATGATTATTTGTATTGTGCCGGAGATATCGTTATAAGTGGCAACATTTTCGAGTGGAACATTGTCTCCTTCTATTGTTCCGCTGACAGATAAAGTTGCATTTGATATGCTAGACTGACTGCTTGCACTGTAAACAGTTCCCGTTGTGTTGACGATATCAATTTGCACTGCGACGGAGCCTGTGGTGCTTGTGATTGTGCCTAAGTTAAGTTCAAAACTATTGTTAACAAAACCCGGCATAAAATTTTCTATTGTGGACCCTTCACCTATCAAATCATCACAATTTATACGTATATCTTTGATATAAAATGTTGAATCTTCTATATTAAAATTAACGCTGCCCTTCAAGTTTATTGTTTGAGTGCCTGCTGTCCATACACCCACAATCAAAAGACATAAAGTCAATATGAATGACGAAATGCTAGAAATCAATTTTACTTTTAAACTCATAATTTTCTCCTTTCATTACATATTATAGTTAGGTAATACCTAATTGTCAACTAAAATTAGGTATTTCCTAATATAATAATGTTATGAATAAGGAAGATATCATCAAAAAGAACCTTAAATTTGAGATTGAACATTGCGGAAAGAGCAAAACTGAGATAGCAAAAGAGCTTGGCATATCAAAGCCTACCCTATCGCAGTATCTATCTGGACGGATACTTCCTTCTCTTGCCACTTTTGCAAAGCTATGTGAAATTATTGATTGTTCAGCTGATGATATCTTGGGTTTAAAATAGGCGAGACTTGCTGATATGCCCGGTCGCATAATGCGGGCGGGCATATCTGTTTGTTAAAATGCGATTTAACAAACGAAAAAGCCGGAGCATGTTTATGCTCCGGCTTTTTGCAAGTCTCGCCGCAATAGAAAGTCAAAAACATTTTATAATGATTTAAAATACCACATAAAATAAAAACTTTTTATATAAAAACCTTATAAAACAAAATACCTTATGCGGCTAAGCATAAGGTTTTATAATTATTTGTTGTCTGCAGATTTGATTTTTGCAGCTTTTCCTGTGAGCTCTCTTACGTAGTAAAGTTTTGCTCTTCTTGGTTTACCCTTTCGGACAACTTCAATACTTGCAACAAGTGGTGAGTGAAGTGGGAATGTTCTTTCAACGCCAACGCCATTAGAGATTTTTCTAACAGTGAAGCTTTCTCTTGAACCACCATTCTTGCGAGCAATAACTACGCCTTCATAGCCCTGTATTCTTTCTTTGTCACCTTCCTTGATTTTAACACCAACTCTAACTGTGTCGCCGATATTAAATTCAGGAACTGACTCTTTCATATTTTCCTTTTCAATTTGGTCAATAATGTTAGCCATTGTTTTTCTCCTTTTAATAAAATTTTATAATGTGCATCCTAGCACAAGGTTTTGTGAGATTTTAGCCTCTCTTTCTAGCACGTTTACGAGCGGCTTCTCTTTTCATTTTCTTAGCAACGCTAGGCTTATAGTAAGCTTCTTTTCTTCTAATATCGCCGATAATTCCGTCTTTTTGGCATTTTCTTTTAAATTTCTTTAAAGCACTTTCAAGACTTTCGTTTTCGCCTACTTTAACAGTTGTCAAATTTCTCACCACCTTCTAATTTTAAAGTTCCTTACTATTATATAAATTTAATAGTCCATTGTCAAGAATTTTTGAAAAATTTATTTATTTGTTTTTTAGCCCTTGATATCAATGATTTTTGCTTTTGCACCATCCTTAAAAGGCTCTTTTATCTTAACAGAAACAATCTTGTCTATAAGATTGCCATATTTTTGAAGAGCGCTATTATCTTCTATATAGCACCTTATATAATTTTTTGTATAGCCTGTATAGAAACCATCCACCTTTTCTTCAATAAGCACTTCGCCCTGTTTATTCTTCTTGATAAAATCTAGTTTTAGCTTTTCATTTAGTTCATTTAGCCTTTCAAAGCGGCTTTGTTTTATCTGTGGCGGCAGGTCTTTATAGAGTTTTGCAGCCACTGTGCCTTCTCGTTTTGAGTATTGAAAGATATGTAGTTGAGAAAAAGCCACTTCCTTTGCAAAGTTATAGGTTTCTTCAAACTCTTCTTCGCTCTCGTTTGGAAAACCTACAATAATATCGGTTGTAATACCAGCAAGTGGAAAATATTTTCTTATCAACTCAACTGATGCTTTAAACTGCTCAGCAGTATAGTGGCGGTTCATTCTTTTTAGCACGCTGTTTGAGCCGCTTTGAAGTGAAAGATGAAAATGCGGACAAAAGTTATTTAGTTTGCTTAGTCCTTGCACAAAATCTTCAGTGACTAAACTTTCTTCCATAGATGAAAGGCGGAGACGTTTGCCGAAGGTGTCTAGCTCATCTAGCAGTGTAAGCAGTGACGGCTTGCCGTCTATTTTATAGTCGGTCACATTGATGCCTGTGAGAACTATCTCTTTTATATCATCACTGAGCGAGGCGGCTTCATTTATAATTGAAAAAATTCCACGTGACCTGCTGCGTCCTCTTAAATATGGTATTATGCAGTATGAACAAAAATTGTTGCAACCATCTTGCACCTTTATATATGCACGAGTGCGTGACTGCTTTGCAAAAAGGTCATCTTCATAGTCCTTAGGAAGCTTTGCAAGCCGAACATGATTTTTAAGTCTTCTCTTGTCACCGCTTGCAAGCTTGTCAATTTGCTCTGATATTTTGATTTTCCCAGCAGCACCGCAAACATAGTCTACACCCTTTTCAATAAACTGCTGGCTATTCTTTTGACTTGCACAGCCGCATACAAAAAACTTAGCTTGCGGATTAAATTTCTTACAGCGTGCAATCATCTGCCGTGATTTTTTCTCAGCCTCTCCTGTCACAGCACATGTGTTTATAACATAAACATCGGCAGGTTCTAATTTCTCTGTCGTTTCATAGCCTTTCAAGCCTAAATTATAAATAAGTGCATCACTTTCATACTTATTGACCTTGCACCCGAGTGTCATAACACATATTTTCATAGCGGAAATAGTTTATCAAAAATCAGCAGAAATTGCAACAATAAAATGATTTTAAATTAAATTCAACATTTTTCTTAATTTTTTATGCTATAATTTAACTATAAAAGGCTATCATTATGAAAAATTATCAAGAAATTTTGCAAGATTTAAAGAAATCAACCTTTAGAAGCAGATTTAAACTTAAAGAAAAAGATTTTGAATATATAGGTCAAAAAGGGCTTGGCACAATAAAAAGGCATGCCTATGATTTTATAGCAAAACGACTTGCACCTAGTGAAATTGTAAACGATGGCAAGCAAACACCTATGCGTGGGCACCCTGTTTTTATCGCGCAGCACGCAACTGCCACCTGCTGCCGCGGCTGTCTTGAAAAGTGGCATCACATTCCTAAGCATAAAGAGCTTAGTGATTATGAAATTGACTTTGTTGTCAAGCTTATTATGGCATGGATTGAAGAGCAAATAAAAAATAAAAATTAAAACCGCATTTTATAGATTTACTTTGTGCGGGAGATAAACGTAAATTTTTAGTAAAGTGTGGGCGTGTAAAAACGGGCGAAAAACTTTTTGTTTTTTAAGCCTAAAAAACAAAAAATGCAAATTTTTTAAAAAAATTTGCATTAAAAAACGCGATTTTTTCGTGTTTTTTGTTTTTCGCCCATTTCAAATAATCCTTAGGACTATTTCTTGCTTTTGCTATTACTATTATTTCTATCTTCTTAGATATCTTCAGCAAGAAACATTCTTCTAAACTTTTCGTTTTTATCAAATAATTCTTCAAATGTTCCGCTATCTATAATCTCGCCTTCGTCTAAGAAATATATTTTATCAACATTTTTTATCGTTGAAAGTCTATGGGCAACTATAACTATAGTGCTTGAGCCTTTCATATCGTCAATGCTTTGTTTAATATGCTCTTGGGCTAGGTTATCAAGTGAACTTGTGGACTCATCAAAGAGTATTATGCTTGATTTTCTTAACATTGCCCTTGCAATCGCAAGTCGTTGACGCTGTCCGCCTGAGAGTTTGATGCCGCTCTCCCCAACAATGGTTTCTATGCCTGCTGGAAGAGAATCTATAAACTCTTTTAAATAAGACTTTTTAATAGCTTCTTCAAGTTCTTCGTCAGTTGCATTAGCTTTTGCAAGCAAAAGGTTTTCTTTTATTGACATATCAAAGATATAAGGGAATTGATTGACAAGTGAAATATTTTTTCTGAGAGTTTCTTTTGAAAGGTCATTGATATTGACATCGTCAATCAGCACTTGTCCGCTGTCAACTTCATACATTTTAGACATCAAGCTAAGTATCGTTGACTTGCCGCTGCCCGACTTGCCTACAAAGGCAACGGTTGTGTCTGGTTCAATGATGAAGGATAGATTTTGAAACACGCTTTTATTTTTCACAATTTCACTATTCTCATCTTCCTTATTTAAGTCGTCTTTATCTTTAAGTTTATCTATATAGCCATAGCTTACATTTTTAAATTCTATTTTACCTTTAACATTTTCAAGGTCGACATCTCCAAACTTTTCCTCTGAAAATTTATTATTGTCAAAAAGATCGAATATTCGCTGTCCATAGATTGTAACCTCATTCTTTATATCAAGCATTGCACTTGTTTGCATAATGAAAGTGTTAAAACTGCTTCTATTTGAATAGATAATCATGTATGATGCGAAAACCAAAAGCCCTTTTTCAAGAAGCACAACACCCAAAATTAACGCTCCCATTGAAACTAGAATATATATTAGATTTCGCAGTTGATTTAATGACTGATTTTGCATTGAGCGTTTATAATTAAAATTATTATAGTCATTATAATAACGCTCTGTTGTGAGTTTAAGTTTTTCTTCAAGCCCTAGTGATTTGACATCACGTTCACTCTTGACTATCTCTGTTGTGAGTGAATTTATTTTGTCGTATTTTTTATTTGCTATTTTGATGTTTCTACCGCGTAATTTAAGTCTTATCTTTTCTACTATAAAGTTTGCTATCATTCCAGCGACAAGAATTAGACCTATGATATAATTTATTGTGATTATGTAAATAGAAATTATAAGTGCTTGTACCGCACCCGCAAAAAGGTCTACGACACTGACTAGTTGATTAATCATTCTGTTTGGGTCATTGACAATTCTTTGAACAAAGGTGCCTGTATTGTTATTTGAATAAGTGCTTGCTGAAAATTTAAAAGCTTGATAGGCAAGGTCGTTGTTCATTTGAGAGATTATTTTTGTTGAAAATTTGAGATATATTGTGTTTAAAACAAAGGTTAGCACGCGTTCAAGAATGAACAATAATAACACAATCATAAATTCTATAATTGCCTTTCTAAAGAGTTCTGCTGCCGCAGCTCCACTTGCAGATATTGCTTCTGTGACGTCTGCAATAGCATTTGCTGCAATGATTGTGTTGAAAATACTTGAAACAATCATGACAAGCGTGAAAAATATATAGAAAAATATGTGTAATTTATAATTTTTTAGGTAGTGCCATAAGGTTGGAATATTGTTTGCCTTTCTATAGGCTTTTTTCTCTTTTCGAGACATTTTTTGCTGTTTTGTCTTTAATTTTTCTTCTTTTTTTGCATTTTTTTGTGATTTTTTATCTAATTTTTGTAAATTTTCTTGTCCATTTTTAATTTGATTTTCTTTTTCATTTTCCATTAACACCCTCCTATTTTAAAAAACAAATTTATTTTATCAGATAAATAGGGCTTTGTCAATACAAAAAACGCTAAAAAATGCACTATTTTTTAGCGTTAAAAAGGCGAGAAAATTTATTTAAAACTTGAAGTTTTAAATTCAAGAAAAACTTTGGTTTTTCTTGAGCGAATTTTTATTTAAAAATTCGCAGTTTTCTCGCCGCCTTTTTATTAAATAAATCAAGCAATAATTTTATATATTAAAAATAACTATTAAATTACAAAATACTATGCACCAAGTTCGCTTGAAGAGTCTTCGTTTTCCTGCTCTTCTATTGATAGTTTCTGCCCTGAAACTTCATAGGCAGTTCGCTCTTCAAACTCGCCATCAGCAATCTCTTTCTTATAGGTTCTTGATTGGATTCTTCCAACAAGATTGACCTTTGTGCCAACTTTCTGATTTTGCATAAGGCAGGCATTTCTACCCCAGAAGATGCAAGGCAAATAATCTGATTTGTTGAAATTAGGTCTATTGACAGCAATAAGCACATCACAAATTTGTCTATTAAAAGGTGTTATTCGGAAGACAGGCTCTTTGCAAATATATCCAACAAGTTTTAAAGTGTTTGTATTGTTCTCAGGCAGGTTCTCAGGTGAAAGCACTTCCTTTACAAAAAATGAAAGTATAAGTCTGCTTTTGCCATCAATAACGCGATTGTAAGAGCGTAGCTCACCGCCGAGAGCAAGCTCTTGCCCTACTTTTAAATCTAAATCATATGCTTTAATTAGTTTTTCTGAAATTGTGAAAGGCAAGATATCCACAGTTTCTGACAATCTTTCAACTTCAAGTTTTCCTTCATAGAATTTTTCACCTTCCACATCAAATTTACCATCCATTGATACCAATTTGCCAACTAATTGTCCCCTATTATTTGACTTTAATGCTATAGTATTGTTCATATTTTCTCCTTTTAATTTTTATGTTGCACTCCATTTGCATCTATTGTAAAGTCTTCGCTATAGATAAGCTCGCCAACGCTCGTCACTTTATAGCCTTTCATTGTGAGCCAGTCAAGAGTAAGTCTAAGAGCATCACATACATTGTCTGCATTGTTGTGCATAAGAATTATTGACCCATTCTGCACATTTTTCATCACCCTATCTGTCACTTGACTTGCTGAAAGCCCTTTCCAGTCAAGAGTGTCAACGTCCCACTGAACTGCTTGAAGCCCAAGCTCTTCGCACGCATTTATAAGTGTGTTGTTATAAGAGCCATAAGGCGGTCTGAAAACTTTGACTTCTTTGCCAGTAATTGCCGTTATCTTTGAAATTGAGGTTTCAAGCTCGCTTAGGATTGTGGCTTTGTCAAGTTTAACCATGTCGGGATGAGTGTTTGAGTGAGTGCCTATCTCAAGCCCTGCTTCGTCTATTGCCTTGACCATTTCAGGATAATCGTCCACCCAGAAGCCCACCAAGAAGAAAGTTGCCGTGACGTTATATTCATTTAGTATATCAATTATCTCTTGAGTTTTATCTGCACCCCACGCAGCATCGAAAGATATCGCAACCTGCTTTTCTTGGGTATCAACCCGGTATACAGGCACAAGCCTTGACGACGTGCCAAACCAAACCTGCGCCGCTGCCCCGCCTTCAAATGAAATACAAAGCAAAATGACAACTGCAAGCATGGCTAAAAAAATTTTAATTGTTCTTGATTTGATTACGCAAAATGGCATTGCAAACCTCGCTTTTAATAATAAAATATCTTCAAAAAATATCAAATTAGAAATTTGTTTGAAAATGTATGAAATTTGTTAAAAATGTCGAATTTTGAAGGATACATGATATTTGTATGACGCCCATCTTTCCTTTATTCCAATTCTAATATATTTGCCCTTATTGACAAATATGAATTTTTATTGTAAAATAACTTTAGGAGCAAAAAATGGCGAAATTTTTAAACTATGATTTAGATGAAAATAAAATTAAATATGATAAAATCACTCTTGATGAAATCATTGCACAAGATGAAGAATATAGTGTTCGGCTTGTAAGTTCTAGCACAAGCAATCTCATGCAAAAAATAGAAAATTTTAAAAAATTGATTAAAAATACAAAACTTCATATTGTTGCAACAGACATTACTCTTGATAAAGATTATATTGATGATGAAAGTGAGCTTAAAAAGCTTAAAGCGATGGCTCTTAAATGTTACAAAGATGGTATTGCCTGCAATCTTATTTTAAATGATGGCAGTGGCAATTATAAAGATTTTGTTATTGCGAAAAAGAAAGTTGATGAATTTTTAGATAGACTTCATAGCCTTAAAATTTCAGAAAATGGCAAAGAGCGTGGGCTTACTGTTGCTGAAAGATTTTTTGTTGTATATAATTATGTTGCAAATCGTGTTTATAATGAAAATGAAAACTTTATGAATAATGATATGAGAAACTGGATGGGCGTGTTAAGCTCTGACCACGTGATTTGCTCTGGCTTTGCTTCCCTGCTTAAATTTTTATGCGACAGAGAATTTACAAAAGATGAACTTATTTGTTTTACTCAAAGTCTAAATGTTTATCAAAAGGAAGGACATGAAAAATTGGGCGGACATGCGAACAATATTGTCTATATAAAAGACCCATATTATCAAATAAACAACTTCACCTATAATGATGCCTGCTGGGACTGCAAGAAGGATAGTGAAAGCGAGCCAACATTTAATTTTTTGCTTCTTAATCCTGATGATATATTTGATTATAAATTTCACGGAGAAGATAGTGAATACGACTTTGCAAGTGCAATTTTCTATGATGAGAGCAAAAATATTCACAAAGAAGAACCTTCTGAGTATTTGGTATATATCAGTTCAAATGTAGAAAATGCGGAAAAACTTATCTGTGAAGTCTTAGGCGGAAAAACTTCTAGTCAAATCAAAGAAGAATATGACATGGACAGTAAGATTGAGCAAGACAGTAAAAGGAACGAACTTGAACAACAAAAAAAGAAACAAGAATACTTGCTTCAATATAAAAAAATGTTGAAAGATAACGGACTTGAAATGGCAGAAAATTTGAGCGTGCCAATGCTCTATCCAAAGAGCACGCTGCAGCAACACCCAGAGATAACTGAATTTGAAGATTATTTTAATAAAATTGACATTGATAATCTTGACCCTGAAATGATTAAAAGATATTATGATTTTGTTGAAAGCCATAAAGAACTTTTTGATGACTTACGCAAAAAGCAGAAGGAATAAAATTTAAAATCTTTGATACACTTGAAAATATGGTTGTTGACAATACTACACGAAAGAACTACAAAAATATTAACCCTTATGAAATCAATAGGAAGCGTCTTACAAAACTAATTGAAGAAAACAGTGCAAGTCTTAAAGAGAGATATCAAAAATTCAATAAACCGCTTGCTCTGCCCGAGAAACTTTTAAGAAATGGGCTGACTGCAGTTGCTTTGATGCAAGGGCTGACAGTGCAAAGTGATATTGACAAGTTTGTTGAAGAAAAAACAAAGCAGCGAGAAGACTTCCGCAAAGAAAAACTTGGCATGCAGGAAAGCGAAACTGATTATGATGAAGAAGAGATTGAAGCATAAAGCCATAACGAGCATTTATCTTAAAAATATTTATTTTATATATAACTTAATTAAATTATAAAAATTATAACTAAATATATTTTAAAATTAAGTTTATCAAATGTTTTTATTACATTTTTATTATTTCAAATATCTTTTATAAAAATAAAAAACAAATACAAAATTGTATTTGTTTTTTTGTGATAAAAATAAGATTAAATTTAAAATTTAAGTGAAAAATTTTTAAAAATACTTAAAAAATATTAAAAATATAAGAAAAAACAATAAATAATTGATTTTTTATGAGTTTTCGCAGGCTATATTATGGTTGTAATATTTTCCGTCACTTGTCACTTCCCTGCCAAACCACTTTGGTGGATTGAAGGCTTGCATACTCTCTTCGCTGTCAAATTCAACTTCTATAAGTCTTATTGGCTTAGGAGATGAGAACAGATTGACTTCGCAAGATTTTGTGTTTTCAAGATTTATATAATATCTATCTTTTTCTATGGTCTTTCCCTTAGCAAATTGGGTTAAGAAATAATTATACTCATCTTTTGTTATCTCTTTCTCATATTCAATACGACTGTCACCGCTGCCCTGCTTTTCAGTGAAAAAATAGCGGCTGCCAACCTTTCTAAGTCTTTTCTCAGTTTGACCAATATTTAGATAATTTTGCACTATATGTTTCTTAGGAAAGCCAAGTTTTAAAAAGCCCGCACTTTTTAGCAAAAATTTTCTTTCATACTCTGGCTGTTTCTTTTCATTCCCATACATTTGAAGAAGTTTAACAACAAAGTCAGTGATTTTTTCTGCGGACTCACTTCCGCTGACTATTGTTTGATAGTTTATGTTGTTTTCATCAAGCATTTGCTTTATCTTTTGGCACGCGACGTCGCTTTCTTCTTCAGTTTGATACCTTCCTTCCCTAACATATGGATGATTTCTTTCAACATAATACACAATATTATCAAAATTATTATATGACTCAAGCACCAATTTATCAAAGACGGATGAATTATAATAACTGCTTATCTTATTATAATACATGCTTAAAATAATAGGGCTGTCAACAACAATCACGTTGACTTTGTCTTTGACTCTAAGTAGCATGTGATTTTGATTTGCTAGGACATAAAGTTGGTCATTAAGCTCGCTAAGCCTGCCTTCCCATACGAGGTCCTTTGCAAATTCTGGCACATATTCGCAGCTTACACCCCGCTCCTTTAGATTGGAAACAAGCCTTGTTGCCATGAATGATTTACCTGCTCCCGGTCCGCCTGTGAAGTTGATTACAATAGTTTTTTTACTCATAATATTCTCCTTTTAATTTATTTATATAAATGCGTATTTTTGACGCTTTTATATTATTTTTAAAAATGCTTATTTAAGCATTTATTTAAAAAATTTAAAATAATAAAAATTGGAAATATAAACTTATAAAATTTTGGTTAAAGGTATTTTCGAGATTTTTATTTGTGAAAATTATTTTTAATATTTTCGACATTTTTTTTGATAATTTTTAAGTTTTTTAATTAAATTTTTATTATTTTTCACAAAATTTATATAATTTTGCTGGCTTTTTCCCTGATGTTGCTTCAAGTTGTCCAGTTGGCTCTATAATGCCACTTGACAGTAAAAGTTTTCTGAAATTGCGTCTATCAAGGCCTTTATCAAGTATACTTTGATAGGCTTTATAAAGCTCTGGCAAGGTGAAGGTCTTTGGAAATAGCCCTTTCATTATCTGTGAGTCAAACATCTTCTCTTTTAAAAACTCAGTGGCATCTTTAAGTATTTCGCTATGGTCATAGCCTAGTGGTGGCACTCTATCAAGCAAAAACCAATCGGCATCTTTTGTCTTTGTGGTCTTTTTCTGAATGCTCACCTTTTTGCAGTCAATCACACCAATATAGACGACGGCTAGCATACGCATGAGCGGGCTTCTATTTGGGTTTGAGTATACCCTAAAGAATGTTGTGTTTATATTTTTAAGCCCTGTTTTCTCAAACATTTCACGTTTCATTGCTTCTTCAACCGTCTCGTTGTTATAGCACGCTCCCCCAACAAGTATCCACATATCTTTGAATGGCTCGTTGTTTCTTTTTATAAGAAGCACCTTAAACTTGCCATCTTCAACTGTGAACAATGCCGTTATCACGTGTATCCCCTGATTTTTATAGAGTGGATTTTTTATGTCCATTTTCACCTCACGTATATAGTATGCGTATTTTGGACGCATTTGTCAAGTGTTTTTAAAAATATTTTTAAAGTTTTTAGAAAAATGCTGTGAATACTTAAAAATTTTACAATAGAACTGATTTACCGTATAATAATATTTAAAATAAAAAAGCACTTTGAAGTAAACCGATTAATCGGGATATCAAAGTGCTTTTTATATAATTTATTTTGTCAATATAAAGGTTTATTATACTGCGGTCAATAAATGACAAAATTTTGTCAATCGCATTACAACATTTTGTTGATTGTAAAGAAGTTCTTTTTGATAATCTCGTTGCCTATTGTAAGACGCTCGGTCTCTGGGAGTTTCTTTGTGTCCATAGGCAAGATTTTTAAGCCGAAGTCAACTGCAAGTGTTGCGTTGCCTGTTATATCACATGCATAGAATACGTTTTGACAATTCTTTGCAAAGGTTATATATTTAAGTCCTTTGCGATAGCGCTGTGCTATTGGAAATTCTTTGACAGGAATTTTCTTTATATAGCCATTATCTGTGACCGCCACAATATGTGTGAAATCAACTTGTTTTGCAAAGATGACGCTGTCGCCGTCGTCTAGATTGATACCCTTTACCCCACCAGAGATACGACCTTGTGTTGGGATGTCTACCTTATCAAAGTTGAGCGACATACCCTTTCGTGTGAGCATAAGAATAGACTTACCATTCTTATCTATTTCAACATTCTTGACCTCATCGCCGTCATTAAGCTTGCAAACTTGATAGAAGGATTTGTTGACTATAAGCTCTTTTGCTTCGCTCTTCTTGACCATGCCATATTTTGTCATAAATAGAATTGAGCCTTCCTGCGATGCCTTCATAATCTTGATTGGCACTTCATTCAAAACAACAGACTTATCTATTGACAGAAGTGAAACGCCCTTATCCCGCCATTTGCATTCTTTGATTTGTGATACTGTTGTCTTTATGGCATTGCCTTGACTTGTGAAGATAAGAATTGTGTCGCCCCCCGACAAGTTTTCAACTTGAATTGGAACATCATTGATTGTGGAATTTTCAGTCAAATTCTTTTGTGACATTGAATAATTCTTTGCCGTCACCTTCTTTATTGTGTTGCCTGCAGTGATTGCAACAACGTAGTCCTTGTCGTTGTCTTCGCTATCTTCTGTAACAGCTGTCAATACAATTTCACTGTCACTACCTATTTGAGAACGTCGCGGATTGTTGTAGCTTTTCTTTATCTCTGTAAGTTCTTTCTTTACAACGTCATATTGAAGTTTTTTAGAGCCTAGTATTTCTTCATACTCGGCTATTCTTTTCTTAAGCTCGGCAAGTTCTTCTTCAAGTTTTGTAACTTCCAAATGCACAAGTCTTGCAAGACGCATATCAAGTATAGCCTGAGCTTGACGCTCTGACAAGTTGAATTTGTCTCTTAATCTTTGTTTTGCTTCTGTTGTGGTTGCTGACTTTTTGATTATCTTTATAACATCGTCAATATTTTTTATTGCTATAAGAAGGCCTTCAACAATATGGGCGCGCTCTTTTGCAATGTTAAGGTCATATTTTGTTCGCCTTACAATAACTTCTCTTTGATACTGTGCATAATATGAAACAATTTCAAGCAAGTTGAGTTGTTTTGGTTTGCCGCCTGCGATTGCAACCATATTGATACCATATGAGATTTGTAAGTTGGTTGATTTGAAAAGAAGCTCTAGGATTTTCTTTGGGTCAGCTTCCTTTTTAAGTCTGATAACGGCACGCATACCTGTTCTATCTGACTCATCTCTAATTTCAGTGATTGCAGAATATTTGTCCTTATTCTGTTCCTTAAGCTCGGCAATCTTTTGAAGAAGCTGGGCTTTGTTGACCTGATATGGAAGCTCTGTGATGACAAGGTTACATTTATCACCCGCCTTTTCAACAGACACCTTTGCCCTTATGAGAATTTTGCCCTTGCCTGTTTTATAAGCTTGTTCAAGTCCGCCTTCAGCATCAATGATTTCGCCGCCTGACGGAAAGTCTGGACCTTTTATAAAACGCATAAGTTGTTCAACTTTGATATTTGGATTGTTTATATAGGCTACTACGCCGTCTATCGCTTCGCCAAGATTGTGCGGCGGAATGTTTGTTGCAACACCTACCGCAATTCCTGTTGCACCATTGACAAGAAGGTTTGGAAATCTGCCTGGCATCATGTCTGGCTCTTTGAGAGTGTCATCAAAGTTCAAACTCCACCTTACAGTGTCTTTTTCTAGGTCTCGCATAAGCTCCATAGCAAGTGGAGTGAGCCTTGCTTCTGTATAACGCATAGCAGCAGGGCTATCGCCGTCGACAGAGCCAAAGTTTCCGTGTCCGTCGACAAGTGGTGCTCTCATTACCCAGCTTTGAGCCATACGACACATAGCATCATAAACCGAGCTATCGCCGTGTGGATGGTATTTGCCTAAGCAGTCGCCGACAATTCTTGCAGATTTTCTGTGTGGCTTGTCTGGAGTGACACTGAGTTCTAGCATTGAATAAAGTATTCTTCTTTGAACCGGCTTTAGTCCGTCTTCTACACGTGGCAAAGCTCTATCCATAACAACAGTTTCGGTATATGGAATCATTGAGTCATGCAGAACTTCGCTCATATCTTTATAGATTATCCCAGTTGTGCCGTCTGAGCCATCTTGTCCGTCTGATAAATCAACATCATTTTCTTGATTTTCATCTTGGCTATCATACTGCATTCTTTGCTGCTCAAAGTTGTTATCTTGCATAATTTCTCCTATTTTTCAGTGTTTTTACGTGTTTTTTACTATTTTTTTTGTTTTTTTATTAAATTTTTGTTAATTTTCTTTAAAATTGTTTATCTATATTTTCTTATAGTTTTTCATAAATTCATCTTCTCGGTCAAAGTTTGCATGCTCGTTGATATATTGTTTTCTTGCTTCAATATCATCGCCCATGAGCGTTGTGACCATCTTTTCAGCTTCTGCCGCATCTTCTATCGTCACTTGAACAAGGTTACGTTTTTCAGGGTCCATAGTGGTCTCCCATAGCTGCTCAGGGTTCATCTCGCCAAGACCTTTATATCTCTGCAAATCGTAGTTTCGTCCAGCTCTTGCTATAGCTTCAGGGAGCTCTTTATCAGAATAAACATATTCTTCATAGCCTTTCTTTGCAACCCTATAGAGTGGTGGCAGGCCTATAAAGACATGTCCATCATTGATAAGCTCTCGCATATATCTGAAGAAGAAGGTTAAAAGAATTGCCCTAATATGTGCACCGTCTTGGTCGGCATCGCTTAGGATTATAACCTTATTATATCTTAAACTTGACAAGTCAAAATCTTCGCCAATGCCTGTGTTGAGTGCTGAGATGATTGTTCTTATCTCTTCATTTGCAAGCACTTGGTCTATTCTCTTCTTTTCAGCATTGAGTGGTTTGCCTCTAAGTGGAAGGATGGCTTGATAGCGTCTATTACGTCCTTGTTTTGCTGAGCCGCCCGCAGAATCACCTTCCACAATAAATAGCTCTGACTTTTCTCTATTCTTTGAAGTTGCTGCGGCAAGTTTTCCAACCAAGTTGAAGTTCTCGGCTGAGTATTTTGCTCGTGTAAGCTCCTTTGCCTTCTTGGCAGCTTCTCGCACTTTTGCAGCACCTTTTGCTTTATTGACAATTATTTCCGCTGTTGTTGACATCTTTTTGTCTTTCAAAAGCTCTGAAAGATTTTTTACTGTCAAATTTTCAACGAGTGTTTTAGCTTCTGGGTTGCCAAGTTTGGTTTTTGTTTGTCCTTCAAACTGAACATTATTCATCTTGACATTTAAAACAACAGTCAAGCCTTCTCTAAAGTCTTCGCCAAGCAGGTTTTGTTCTTTCTCTTTTAAGAAATTATTGTTACGGGCATACTCGTTCATAACCTTAGTGAAAGCTGAGCGGAAGCCTGTTTCATGTGTTCCGCCTTCGATTGTTGGAATGTTATTTACAAATGAAAATGAGCTTTCTGTGTAACCATCTGTATAGATAAAGGCAACTTGAAGGTCAAAATTTTTATCTTCCGCTTCAAAGTATACAGGCTTGCTGAATAGTTTGTTTTTGCCTTCAACAAGATACAGCACAAAGTCAGCTATACCACCTTCATAGTGATACTCTTCTTCCCTATCGGTGTTAAGGTCAATAAGTTTTATCTTCAAACCTTTATTTAAAAAGGCAAGCTCTCTTGCTCGGTTGCAGATAGTTTCAAAGTTGAACTTTATATTGCCGAACATTTCACTATCTGGAAGGAAAGTCACCTTAGTTCCTGTTTTATTAGTTTTTCCAACCATTTTTAATGGCTCTACAGGCACGCCGCTGTGTGTTTTACCATCTTCGTCAGTATAAGAATGGAAACCGATATAATATTCTTTTCCATTTTTATAAACTGTGACGTTACACCACTTTGAAAGTGCGTTTGTAACTGATGCACCAACGCCGTGAAGCCCGCCCGAGAACTTATAGTTGTCGGTGTTGAACTTTCCGCCTGCGTGCAAGGTGGTATAGACAACTTCAACGCCTGATTTATGAAGAGTTGGATGCTCATCAACTGGAATCCCACGACCATTATCTTCAACAGTGGCAGAGCCATCTGTGTTGAGCGTGATTGTTATAGTGTCACCATAGCCGTTTGCAATTTCGTCAATGGCGTTATCAACAATCTCCCATAAAAGATGGTGCATACCCTTGCTGCCAGTTGTGCCTATATACATACCTGGTCTAAGTCTGACCGCTTCAAGTCCTTCAAGCACAACTATATCTTTTGCATCATATTTTTGTTCTGACATATTTACTCCTAAGCTACAAAATCTTTTTATTATTATAACATAAAAAGCCTTTTTTACCAATAGTTTTTGCCCCTTTTATTCAATCTTTATAACAAAAAATAGTTATGTTTTTGTAATTGAAGTTGCTGTATAAAAATTCATATTTATGCATATTTATACATAATTTTGAATAATCATAATATTGTCGAATTGTGGCATATTTTGTTTAAAGATGCGTAAAATACAACTAGGAGATTTTTATGAAAACTATTGTTTTAACTGGCGGCGGAACGGCTGGGCATGTCTACCCTGCTCTTGCTGTTAAAGAAAGGTTGGAAAAAGACTACGCTATTCATTATATCGGCGGCAACGGCATGGAAAAAGATATTGTGGCAAAGGACAAGGACATCATCTATCACAAAATTGACACTGTCAAGCTTGAGCGGAAATTGACGTTAAAAAACTTGCTTATTCCTTTTAGGCTTTTGAAAGCTATAAGAGAAGCTAAAAAAATTTTAAAAGAGATTAAGCCTTGTTGTATTTTTTCTAAGGGCGGCTTTGTTGCTGTGCCTGTGGCTATTGCTGGAAAGTGTTTAAAAATTCCAATTATTAGTCATGAATCTGACCTTAGCATGGGGCTTGCAAACAAGATTATTCTTAAATGCTGTAGTTTTATGTGCACGGCTTTTGAAGAAACAGCTAAAACTTCTGAAAAATGTGTGTTCACTGGGCAACCTATAAGAAATGCCCTTTTTAAGGGCAATAAAAAGAAGCTTGCGTTTTATGAGAGCCTAGATAAATCTAAAGGCAATCTGCTTGTTGTTGGCGGCTCAAGTGGAGCTAAGTTTATAAACGATAAGGTTATAAAAAATATTGATAGGCTTACTGAAAATTTCAACGTTGTGCATATAACTGGCAAGCAAGACACAAAAAAAATTAGCCATGCAGGATACTTTCAAGTTGACTATGCTGACAACATGGGTGACTATCTTGACTATGCTGACATTGTGCTTTCTCGTGCAGGCTCAGGTGCTATAAATGAATTTTTAACTTTTAAAAAGCCCATGCTTTTAATTCCCCTTTCAAAGAAGTGTTCACGTGGCGACCAGATTGAAAACGCAAATTTATTCTCTTCTTTGGGCTATGCAGATTTGTTGCTTGAAGAAGATTATGATGACAGCCTATTTGTGATAAAACTTAATAATTTATATAAAAATAAAGAAAAATACATTAAAAATACAGAAAAAATGGCAAAAAATGATGCTTGTGATAAAATTATAGAACTAATAAAGCAAGTTGAATTAAAGGATAATGATTAGTTAAAAAGCTATTTTAATTATGAAAATTTTTTAATTTATCTTTAATATATAAAAGAAAATCGTCTAGGGTTTTGAATGAAAGACTTTCATACTCTCTGTATTCGAAAAGCTCTTTTGCTGTGAATACTTCTAAAAAATCTTTCGCCTTTGCTTTAATAAAATAACCGCCACCTTTTGACGGACTAAAAAAGCTTAAAAGTGATTCTGTGCCATCACCACCCACATCAAGCTCAACCTTTAAATCAAAATGACAAAGAGCATTTCTAATTGCAGTTACAATACGTATTTTGTCTTCTAAACTTTGACCTTTTCTGTATTTGCCATCTTTAAAATTAGGATAGATTGTAAATTTTGAAAAATCCAAAACATCTAAAACCTCTTGTGCCTTTTCGCCTTTAATTTCTTCTACAAATCTGTTTTGAACTATATTGAGATAAGAGACAAAATAACAAATAAAGAATAGCGCTTCACGTTTTTGCAGGAGTAGTAGATTGTTTTTTAATACCTTGTTTTTGTCTTTATGTGAATCTTCAGTTATAATCTTTAAGGTTTCATTGACTAAATCCTGCATGCCTGACTTTTGTATAGGTATGGCTTTTGTATCTTCATTCAGCTTAAATATATCTTCTTGGGTGTATATACTTTTGTCATAAAAATCTAGCAAAAAGTCTAAAGAAGCTTGAATATTATTGCAACTTTCATTGTCCTTTGGTTTTATATCTTTTGGAAGCAAGGTTTCAAGCAAGTTTGTATTGCAGATTTTATTACTTTCTATTGTTGCATTAGGAAAACTTTTCTTTAAAAACTCTAAAACTTCTGCATTGTTTATATAGTCATAGGTGCTATATTCTTTCTCCAGATGATATATCATTGCAATATAAAAGGATTTATCTTCATTTTTATCTGGGTAGATAGTATAGTAAAAAAGGTTTTCTAAATATTGCTTGACTGTTTGATTTGTATGTATTTTTGGCTTGAAAACTTTTGTCCAATTTTCAGCTAAATCATCTTCATAATCTATAATTTGATGTATCACATTTAAAAATACATCATCGACCACTATAGCTCTTGGTTCATTCTCTTTTGTCATAAAAACTATGTTAGAACTATCAAAATATTTTTGGTTTATGTCGCATACCATATAGCTTTCATGCCCTGCGATACAGTTTCTTAGTTGTTTGATTATAAGTGCGGAATTAAATTTTTCATCTATAGAGCCATCACTTCTCATCACCATAAAACCTTGTTGTTTTGCATGAATGTTTTTATATTCAGCATACGAGCCATCATCAACAAAGCCTTTAGCGACTAGTTGTCCATCAATCAATAGATAAGCAATACTATAACCTCCTATATCTCTTTTATATAATATGTTTGATGTAAAAATATCTAATGGAACATAATATAAATTTTCTTCTCCCGCTTTAACCTTTGGATTATTTAACAATTCTTTTGTTCTTTCCCTGCTGCAGATGGTAGGGAATTTATAATTTGAGAGAAATTTATTGAAGGTATTTAAGCTGCCATTACGAAGTTCATTTGCTGGTTCGATTTTTAAAAAACAATCTATAACTCTATCTCTCTTTTCATAAACATGATAAAAATCATAAAAATTTAAAAAATTTCGTTTAAATATATCTATTGATTTGATTGAATCATCTTCAATAAACGCTTTAAATTTCGGATTTCCATAATCTTCAGAATCCGTGCCATCTTGCAGTATATTTCCAATAAAAAACTTTTTTTCTTTACATGCTACAGCAAATTTCTCAAGCGGACGTTCATTTTCTTCCATTGGATACTTGATTAAAAAGAGAAAAATTCTTAAAGAGTCAAGCAAAAAATCGCGTTCTTCTTTTGTGAACTTGTTTTGTTTGCTGTTGTTATTATTGATCTTTTCAATCAACTTAAAAATAGCTTCACTTTTCATATACCTTCCCTTTGGATTTTTTAAATTAAATTCTATATAAATTCAGTATAATTGATATCACTTTTTAAGTCAATTTATTTAAAGAACAATATTTTATTTTTAATTTAAAAAAATTCGACATATTTTGCCGAATTTATTGAGTATTCTTTATTATTTTTTTAAATTGCGGGTAGCCGAAGCCTTCTAGGTTTTTATTATATGAAATTGGTTTGCAGCAACTTAGCAGAAGTCTTTTTACTTCTATTGGCTTTAGTTTGCTGTTTTGTTCGAGCAAAAGTGCGCAAAGCCCTGCTATCATTGGGGTTGCTACAGACGTTCCACTTAGAGTTGTGTATGCCTTTTCTCTGCCACAGGAGACTATGTCAACTGACGGCGCGACAAGGTCTGGTTTATATCGCGAAAAGGCTGGCCCGCGTGATGAAAATTCTGCCACTTCAAAGAAATTTTCATTAAATAAATCTAAATCTATACGGTTGTCGTCAAAGCCGCCGACTGTGATTATTTGACTTGAAACGCCCGGACTTTTTATAGTTTGAAATTCAGGTCCGCTATTGCCTGCCGCCGCTACAACAACAAGCCCTTCCTTCCACAAGGCTTCAGCACCCGACATTATGGGGTCATTAAGCCCAAGTGGGTCACTGCCAAAACTCATACACACGAGCTTGATATCATACGCTTTATGATTGAGATATATCCACTCCATTGCATTCAAAATCTTATCTGCTGACGCCTCGCCTAGTCCATTGAGTGCCTTCAGTGATATTATATTTGACTGCGGAGCTATGCCACTAAACTTGCCGCCAGAAAGAGCTCCATTTCCGCTGCACACCCCTGCAACAAAGGTGCCATGTCCGTTGTCGTCATAGGGTTTTTCTTTGTTATTTACAAAGTCCTTAAAATATTTGATACGTCTCTCCCCTATGCAAAAATCACCATGCTCTACAATGCCTGTGTCGATAAATGCAACCGTCACGTTTTTGCCTGTAAGCGACACATCATCACTGCCAAGAATTCTTTTTGCAATATTCATAAGCACTGACGCCGTGCTGACTGATGAGATAAATTTAACCTGACTTAAATTTGTTAGGTCTTTAATTTGCTTTCTATTTGCAAGAATTCTGAAAGATTTTATGAATAAATATTCATTTAAAATTTCAATCTTTCTATGTAATAAAATTGACTTTAATCTTTTGTAATCGTGCGCTCTGACTATACACTGCGACTTTTTGTCGTCCTGCAAAAATTCAACAATATTGAGTAGCGTTTTATCTATTTTCTGGTTTATCATTTCAAACTTTCAAGTATCCTTTTCATATTTTGATAATTTTCTTCTGTTAAAGAACCACGCAAACTTTCAAGCATGCCTTCAAGTCTTGCATAGTCAAAAGTGCCCGCTTGTTTTTGTTTTGCAACTTCTTTGAAAAGCTCGTTATTTAACTGAGATGACGACATATCTTTATACTGATTGTATTTGTCCATAACGTCTTTTTCTGTTATGCTTTCTTTTTTTGACTTGACATCGTCTTTTTGACTATTCTCATTTGATTTAAAATCTGACAATCTGCCCATAACCTGCTCCTAACTTAGTATATGCACGCTGCCGAATACAATTTCATATAAAAATAAATTAAGATTTTTTATATAATCAACTTTTCCATTTCTTTTGAATATAACTTAATATGGATAATTCTGTTTTTGATATGCTTTCAAAAATGCTTATGGGCGGATTTAACACAAATGCTCAGAATTTTTCACAGGAAAACAGCCAAAACAATCAAAACACACAAAATTCGCAGAATAACGCTTCTTCCTATTACCCTGATGAGATGTTTGTAGCGGGAGAAAATCAAAATAACACACAAAACAATGTAAACGCTCAAAGTTTTGCATCAAACACTGGAGAGCAGTTTTCAAATCAGGCTAGCGGCAATCCATTCAATCAAAATAATTTGATGCCTATGCTTCTATCTTTGTTGAGTGGAAATAAAAACGCATCTATTGCTGATATGATGTCCGCTTTAACAGGGCAAAGCAAAAGTCAAAGTGAAGATAAGAGCAAAGATGATAGCACACAAGAAAAAATCCCACCAAGTGATGAGATTATTTTGTAAAATTTGATTAAAAAAACAGCAGTATTTAACTGCTGCATTTTTATTTATTGCCTTCATCTAAATTGTCGACTATTGAACCATCCTTGAAATATATTTTGCGTTTGCATAGACTATCTGCAATCTCTTCCTTTGTGGTTGCAACGATTAGTGTTGTTTTCTTGGTTTTTAGCTGTTTTATCAAATTAAAAACAACTTCCTTAGTTGGCTCTGAAAGCTTATCAAAGATGTTGTCTATCATAAGAAGTTCAAGGCTCGGTCTTAAAGTGAGTCTTATAAGCGACAAAACATATTTTTCTTCAAGGGTTAAATCTTTAAGTTTTGTATCCTTAATTTTTTCAAGCGAATATTCAATGATTGTGCTGTTTATCTTGTTTTCAATTTCCTTATCTGTGTATTCCCAACCTTTCAAGATATATTTGAAATTTTCGTAAACTGATTTTTTCTCTAAAAACACAGGGGTTGCTGGCACGTAGCCTGCATTGATATCAGTTTTGAAATTGAGTTTATCAAGTGGAATGTCTTTGATATAAACTTCCCCTTTAGTGAGTTTTTCAAGTTTTGCAAGTATTCTTAAAAGGCTAGTTTTGCCGCTTTCATCTTCGCCGACAAATGCCACACTTTCGCCAACTGCGATATCAATGTTTATATCATAGAGAGCATAGAACTCTCGGGTATAACGAAGAAATAAATTTTTTATCTTTATCATTGAATTGCTCCTTTAAAACAAAAACATCTTATGATAATAATATACTATAAAATAAAAAAAAATAAAAGCAATTTTTTGCCTTTATTTGATTTTTAATGTTTTCTGATCGGAAATTGGCTCGCTCCCAACGAGTATTTGCCCTGTGCCAGCACTATTATCTTCAACGTCACCTACAACAACACGTAAGGTTATCTCTAGGTTTCCGTCATAGTTAAAAAGATATGTTTTCCCTGTGGCATCCTTAAATTTTTCAAAGCTCTCTTGCCCTGTTTGCCCTTTCGCTTCGCAGATAAGTGACGTCAGCGAAAACCATTCATCATAATCATCAATGTTAAGTGTTATTTTATCTTGATTTTCTTCCCAGAAGATAAGCTGACAGGTTTTATCACACTTTATCTGAACGTCAACATATTTTTCTTCCACCCTGCTATCATTTAAAAAATTTATTCGCACAGCATAATTTTCGCTTCCTGCTGAAGTTATTTCAGAGATAGTTGCACATTGAAGCTGTGTGGAATTTTCGCAAGACAGCAAAAAAATAGCTGAAAAACTCAATAAAAATACAATTAAAAATATAAAAAGTTTGTTTTTATGTTTTCTTAATAAATTTGACATATTCCACCTTTTATATTATTATTGCCGAAGTTTCTATTTTTAAAACAAAAAAATGCATATTGCTATGCACTTAAAATGCGTTTTCTATATGAATTATTTTATCTCCAACAATTTCTATGACGTCAAACCTGCAAGGAAAATCATTAAGCTTATTTTCAAGCAAAAACTGCTGGGCAACTTTGCGTATCTTATTTTGTTTATAAAAATTGACCGCTTCACTTGGGCGTCCATAAACAATAGTGTCTCTTGCTTTGACTTCCACAAAAACAATCGTCTTTTTATTGCTTGCTATGATATCAATTTCGCCAAGCTTATTTTTATAGTTTCGCTCTATTATTTTATAGCCATTTTTCTTTAAGAAATTACTAGCAAGCGTTTCGCCGCTGACACCTAAAACTTTGTTTAATTCTTTCATTTAAGCCTACTTTTAAAAATTTTATAATTTTTATGTTATTTTTCTATTATTTTTTAATAAAAAATATAGTTTTTTAGTCTAAAGTGATTTTCCCTATGCGGCCTTTTCTGAAATCATCTAAGACAGCTTGTGCTGTTCGCTCTAGGTCATATTCATCTTTTGACAATCTATAGCCACGTTTTCTTGCTATTGCATCTAACGTTAAATCCTGCCCGAAGCGGCTGACTAAAAGTTCTTGATATCGCTCTGACGCCATCTTCAAAAATTCTTCAGCAAGCTCACAAATATCAACTATAATCTCATCTTTTATGCTTCCAATAAAAAGAAGTTTCTTTGCAACTTCTTGGTCGGCAAGGTTTGGATAGAGAGTGCCGGGCGTGTCGCAAAGTTCTATATTATCGCCTAGTGACACCCATTGAGATGATTTTGTAACGCCCGGTCGGTTGCCTGTGACAGTCTTAGCCTTGCCACAAAGATTGTTGACAAGAGTGCTTTTGCCTGAATTTGGCACGCCTATAACAATCGCTCTTATCACCGCTCTTATACCCTTGTTTTTTAACTTTTCAATTTTATCATGAGCAAGGTTTAAAATTTTTTGTTTGATTATTTTTCCGCTACCTGACATTGTGCTGTTTTGAAGCACATAGTCACTATTTTCGCTTTTATATGGTTTTGCAAGAGTTTTTACACGTTCGAAATCTGCAATGTCAGTTTTATTGAACACATAAAGCACAGGTTTGTTCTGTGAGAGTTTGCTTAAACTTGGATTGATAGATGATATAGGTGCACGTGCATCTAAAACATAAATCACCACGTCGACATTTGCTAGCTGTTTTTGTATGTCTTTTAGTGCTTTTGTCATGTGACCCGGAAACCAATTTATTTTCATCTTTATCTCTCCTTTTAAAGAAAAAACGAGCTTTTTTCTAGTTTTTTTATGTGTTTTTATGGCGATTTTGATAAATTTTATTGAACTTTTGCATGGTGACTAAGTTTTTTGTGCCGAGAAGGCGTTTGCCTATGGGCAAACAAGATTGCTTTTGCAAAGCAATCTAAAAATTTTGCGGGCAAAATTTTTGCCTTCTCGGCACACGTTAAATAAAACGTGTCGCTTTAATTCACTTATAAATAAAACCGCATTTAAAACGATAAAATTTGAAAACCTATTTTTTATAAATTCAATACTTTATGATAGCCGCATTAAAGTTTCTTTAACAAGTCAGGACGAATTTGTTTTGTTTTTTCAAGTGACTTTTCTTTTCTCCACTTTTCTATCTCAGCATGATTGCCAGAGAGTAGCACATCGGGCACTTTATAGCCTATAAAGTCCGCTGGTCTTGTATATTGCGGATATTCAAGCAAGCCGCTTGAGAAACTTTCTTCTTTTAAACTCTCTTCATTGATAACCCCACTAACAAAACGTGACACGGCATCAACTATAACCATAGTTGGAAGCTCGCCACCCGTCAGCACATAGTCACCTATTGAAATTTCTATTGGGTGAAAGATATCTTTAATACGCTCGTCAAGCCCTTCATAGTGTCCACAGATAAAAATTATATGCTCAAGTTTTGAAAGCTCTTTGACACTTTCAACATTAAGCGTTTTGCCACTCGGAGACGGCATAACAATAACTGCATTTTCGTCTTGCACACTTTTAACTGCGTCATAGACAGGTTGAACCATCATAAGCATCCCAGCACCGCCACCAAAAGGATAATCATCACATTTTTTATGCTTATCTAAAGAAAACGCACGTATATCTATGATATTTATCTCAATCTTCCCACTCTCTTGAGCTCTTTTCAAGATGCTTGAATTGAGATATGAAAAACTTTCAGGGAAAAGAGTTAAGATATCTATTTTCATATCATAATCTCCTTAAGTTTCTCGCCGTCTACAACAAGCTTGTCGCCTTCCTTGATAAAGACATCGTCAACATAAGGTGCTTGATAACTTCGACCTTCTTTTTCAATGATAAAAATATCACATGAGCCGTAATTGACTATCTCCATTATTTGTCCAACAAGGTTGCCTTGTTTGTCATAAAGCACCATGCCTATCAAATCGTCAATTAAAAATTCGTCATCGCCTTTGCTCTCTTCTATCAAAGTTTTATCAATTTTAATCATAAAATTTCGCAACGTCTCTGCGTCATTTCTTGTGTCTATATTTTTAAATTTTATATATAAAAACCCTTGTCTAAGTGAAACTTTTTCAATTTCCATTTCTTTTTCGCCAACAACGGCGTTTTTTAGTGATTTAAAAACAGCAAGGACATTAGTTAAAGGCAAAGCTTTCACTTCACCTTTTATTCCTTGCGGTTTTACAATTTTTGCTATCTCAATCACCTTATTCTCCAAACTTAACAACAACTTTTTTATGTTGTCTTGAAGATATTGACTGAACGATTGTTCTTATGCTAGAAGCAATCTTTCCAGCTTTTCCTATCACTCTGCCCATATCGTCTGGAGCAACAAAGACGTGGACAACAACTGCGCCTTCGTCTTCTGTTTCTGTGACGCTTACACTGTTTTCATCAATTACAAGGCTTTTTACGATATATTCTACAAGTTCTTTCATATTAACTCCTATTGTTATAGGTAAAACTTAACTTCCCTATAAATCTATTATTTTTTCTCAATTACGCCACTTCGAACAAGAATTTGCTTAGCTGTGTCAGTTGGAGTTGCACCATTTTTGAGCCACTTGCTTGCTTTTTCAGTGTCGATGTTGATTGTAGCTGGGTCTGTGAGTGGATTGTATGTTCCAAGTATGTCAATGAACTTTCCATCTCTTGGAGCTCTTGAATCAGCAACGATTACTCTGTAAAATGGTGATTTCTTGTCGCCCATTCTTGTAAGTCTGATTTTAACTGCCATGTTTTCCTCCTTTAAAAATTTATATCTTAACGCCTAAGCTATGCTTAAACGGGATATACGATAATATTCGCTATATTTTTAATCATATTTAGCCATTTAAAGCTATCTTTTAGAACATTTTTCTAAATTTGCCACTTTTCATTTGTTTCATCAGCTCTTTTGATTGCTCAAATTGCTTTAAAAGCTGATTTACTTGCTGAATAGATGTTCCGCTGCCCTTTGCAATACGTTGACGCCTGCTTGCCTTGATTATATCAGGATTGCGGCGTTCTTGCGGCGTCATTGACTGAATTATTGCCTTGTTGACTTGAAGCTGACGTTCATCAATGTCTAGATTTTTAACTTTTCCGCCAAGTCCTGGTATCATTGCAATCAAGTCTTTTAAATTACCCATTTTTTTGATGCTTTCAAGCTGAGCAAGGTAGTCATCAAAAGTGAATGAGTTTTCACGGAACTTCTTTTCAAGCTCTTTTGCTTGTTCTTCACTGACCGCTTCCTGTGCCTTTTCAATAAGTGAAAGCACGTCGCCCATGCCAAGTATTCGGCTGGCAATACGGTCTGGATAGAAAGGCTCTATGTCGCCAATCTTTTCGCCCACACCTGTGAATTTGATAGGCTTGCCTGTTATGGCTTTGATTGAAAGAGCCGCACCACCACGAGTATCACCATCGAGTTTAGTCAGGATTATGCCCGTGATGTCAAGGTCTTTATTGAAAGCTTCGGCAACAGTGACTGCATCTTGACCTGTCATTGCATCAACAACAAGCAAGATTTCTGTTGGAGAGACTTCTTTTTTGATGTTTTTAAGCTCGTCCATCAGCTCTTCATTTATGTGAAGTCTGCCTGCGGTATCAATTATAACTGTGTCTAGCCCCTGCTTCAGTGCATGTTCAACTGCCTGCTTTGCAGTTTTTACAGGGTTTTGAGTGCCACGCTCGAACACTTCAACATTTGCTTGTTTGCCGACAACTTGAAGCTGAGTTATAGCTGCAGGACGATAGATGTCGCACGCTACAAGTAGTGGCTTCTTGCCTGACTTCTTTAAATATGCGCCAAGCTTTGCGCACATTGTGGTTTTGCCCGCACCTTGAAGACCACACATCATAATGATTGTTGGTGGGTTTGGTGCCACTGCAAGCTTTTGATTGTTTGATGACATGAGAGTTGTAAGCTCGTCTCTGACAATCTTAATAACCTGCTGTGCTGGGGTTAAACTTTTTAATACTTCATCACCAACCGCTTTTTCTGAAACGTTTTTGACAAAGTCTTTTGCAACCATATAGTTGACATCAGCTTCAAGAAGAGCTATACGAACTTCTCTCATTGCTTCCTTGATTTCAAGTTCGGTAAGTCTGCCACGTTTTGTCAACTTTGAAAATATATGGTTGAATTTCTCTGATAAAGATGAAAATAACGCCATTACTTCTCCTTTTTATCTACCTTCTTTGCATTTTTTAAACTTTCAAGTTGTTTTTCTAAATCGTCTATTCTCTGGCAAAGTTTTAATTTTTTCTCTAAGCTATCAAGTTTTCTCTCGCCTTTTGTTATGCTGTCATTGACGGCTTGACGAGAAACGTTTAAGTTTACGGCTATTTCGCTTATGGTGAGGTCGTTATTTAAGTAGCACGACATTATCTCTTGCTGACCTTTGCTGAGCAGGCTTCCGTATAGGTCAAAAAGTTTAAGTAATCTCACCTTATCTTCAACTTTCATAGCTTCTCCTGTAAAGCAAATTTGCTTTACTTTGATAGTATAACACAAGTTTGCAAATAAATCAAGTGATTTTTATAATTTTTTATCACTCTATCTATTTTTAATATTCCATTTACATTAAATTTTTTTAGTGAAACATTTTAATTTATTTTTGCAAGACATTGAATTATCTTCTTCAAAACCTTGTTTTTTATAAAAATCATATACCTTTTCTTCTGCGGTCAAAACAATAGCTTTTATTCCATTTTGTTTTAGATAGCTCTCAAATTGCTCTATAAGTCTTGATGCAACATGGTTATTTCTTGCGTTTTCTGCCACATAAAGCTCTTCAATATAGCCGAAATTATACTTAAAAAAATGTTTCTCATCGCAAAGTTTAACAATTCTAAACAAAATAAAGCCAAAAATTTTGTTTGACTTTTTGCAAACAATGCACTTTGTTCCATGCTTTTTGCTTGAATTTTCTATCTCGTCAAAAACTTTTGTATCCTTGCTTAAAGTGATACCTTCGCCAAGATAGTATTCTGTAAAAATATTCTTAAATTCATCCGATTTAAAATCATTAAAATATTCAAAACTTTCCATAATTTTTATTTTACTTACTAAATGGTGAAAAGTCAATGTTTTTAATATCAATATAAAATTTACAAGAATTTGCAACGATTTATAAAAAATGATAGCTTTAAAATTGCTATCATTTTATAATTTTGCTAGTTTTAATGGTTTTGAGAATTCTTTTTGTTTTTTATTTTACCATATATGCTTACAAAAACAAAATATCCTGAGATTACGGCTGGAAGCAAAAAGCCTACTCCAATATATAACATAGGTAATTTATTTTTTACTTGGACATTTTCAAAATCGACATCAAAATTAGACAATGGTGGATTACTAGAATGAACAAAATTTATTTCGTAATTTTTTGTCTCGCCTTTTAAAAACGATTGATCCCACGCGTATGATCTTACAAAATCTCCATTATCATCATAACCATAAAAAGTGATTCCATCTATTGTAACATTGTTCGTTGAATTATTTATTATTTCAAAATTAACATAATAATCAACGCCTTCTTGTGAAATGCTGACAACCCTATAGTCCAAATCAATTTTCTCTTGTGATGAGATAATAATCAAAGTGAATGATGTTACTAGAAAAATCACAAAGAAGGACAACGAAAGAACAATTTGAATAAGCTTACTTTTTGCCATCTTCAACCTCAACCTTTTTTGCGTTTACCAAAGAAAAAATGTTGTCAATCAGCGTAATCACAAAATATACAAAGCAAGTGGCAAAACCAAGCATATAATTTGAAAATTCCGACAACACGATAGTTTCGGCCGTTCCACTGATATTGCTGAATGGTTCTGTTTTAATTATGCAAGCAAAAACCAAAAACAGCACTGTCATAACAAAAAGACAAATCACTTTTAGCCACTTTAGTTTGTTTTTCAAATACAAATTTAAAGCAATGACAGCAAGAGTTAAAATGCCCCAGCTAAAGATTAACCAAGAAAACAAAATGACTTTATCTATCGTCTCTGTGTCTACAGTTGGCCATGCAATCCAGCTAAGAGATATTGCATCAGTAATGGAAGCTACTGTCACATAAAGCAATAAAAGAAAAAATATAATCGACAAAACTATGTGAACTTTTTTTTATTCTAAACATTATAAACCCCTTTTATAATTTAGTAAAACAAATAATTTGAAAATAGAAAAATAAATCAAAGATATTTTTAAATTTCAATTTTATTCTTCTGTTAAAAGTGGGCAGTTTTCAAAGGCGGTGTTTGAAGTTGTGACGTTTGCTGGAAGATTTATTCTTTCAAGGCTTGTGCAGTTTGCAAAAGCGTAATCATCAATTACCTTCAAATTACTGCCATCGCCCAAGCTTACAACAGCAAGGTTTGAGCAGTTATAGAAAGCGTGGTCTTCAATTCTATAGAGATTGTTTGAGATGTTCACCCTTGTTAAATTGCTGTCAGAAAAAGCATTTGCGGCGACCTTATAAACTTTAAAGTTTGTTCCTTCATAATTTACAACATTTGGCAGGGTTAGTTCTGTTAAATCTCCATCGCTTGTGCCTGTGACTACTGCATACCCTGCTTCCATATATATTGTGTATTCTATATATCTGTAACTATGGAGTTCGGTTGTCAAGTTGAAAACTGCATAATAAGAAGTATCTTCGCTATATTCAACTGTGATAACAGCATCTTCTGAGACGATATTACCGCTCTCGCTGCCCTGAGCCCAACCAATAAATATGCTTTGTCCATTAGGCGTTGCAGTTAAAGTGAGCTCTTCTCCGTCTTCTGAAAGCTGACCACTTGCAGTGCCTAAGGCGTCATTATTTGTATATATGTTATATTCATTTGTTTGACTTCCGCCATTATCTTTGAGTGCAAAGAAATAGACGCATAGTGCTATTGCCGCCGCTACCACAAGCACGGCTAGTATCACCAAAATAGTTTTTAGTGGGCTTTTCTTGCGTTCTTCTTGATAGTATTGCTCTTGTGGCTTTTCTTTCTTTTTCTTTTCTTCCTTTTGTGGCTTTGACTTTTTGCTATTCTTAAAGTTGTTAATAACCATGTCTAGAGCTTCGTTATAGTCAAGGTTGGCATAAGGGTCGTTTGACTGCTCTAAGTTTGTTTGTGTTTCAGTATTAGACTGCTGAGCTTCAGTGCTACTCTGTTCTGCATGCGGCTTTAGACTTTCGCTATCATAATTCATCTCGTTGTATGAGCTGTTGTTAAGAAACTCTTCAAAATCATTTTTATTATCTTCCATTGCTTGTCTCCATAAAGATATTTTAATATAATAGCTTTATTTTGTCAATCATATATCTAAGACATAAGTTTGACTATAACATAATTATTTACTTCATAATAATCAGGATTTAAGAAAAATTTATTTTTAACCTTAAAAATAACGTTTTTTTCAAGAAAATATTTGAAATTTTCATTATTTTCTATATTTTTGCCTAGTTTTTGCAAATATTCCAAATCTACACCGCGTGCACATCTTAAGCCAAGCATGAGATGCTCTTCAATAAGTTCTTGTTTTGATAGTGTCTCCTTTAAGGCAAGTTTTCGGCTGTAGTAATCTGCGAAATTGTTTGCATTTGCATATCTTATTCCATCAATATAGGAGTGGGCGGAAAGACCAAAGCCTATATAGTTTTCACCTGTCCAATACTTGAAATTATGTCTGCTTTCATAGCCAAGCTTAGCAAAATTTGACACTTCATACCGTTTGAAACCATGTTCTTCTAAAAATGCCGACGCTTGTTTGTAAACAAAAGCGTTTTCATCTTCACATGGCAAAAAGTCCGCATTATGTGAAGCAAATTTTGCAAGTGGTGTGCCGTCTTCAATTTGAAGCATATAGGTTGAGATATGTTTTATATCTTTTTTGATAAGTGTTTCAAGTTGATTTTTAAACGTCTCAGGCGTTTGATTTTGAAGTCCTATTATCATATCACAGCTTATGTTTTTTATTCCTGCCTTTTTTACCATATCGATCGCGTCAAGTGCCTGTGAAGAGTTATGTAATCTGCCGATAAATTTGAGTTCTTCGTCATCTAGACTTTGAATGCCTAGTGACACCCTATTTATGCCCAAGTTTTTATATCCGCATGCCTTTTCATATGTCAATGAATTTGGATTACATTCAATACTTATCTCGCAATTTGAAGAAATTTTAAATTTTTCTTTAATTTTATTTAAAATTTTTGTCAAATCTTCAATAGTTAGTAGACTTGGAGTTCCGCCACCTATATATATTGTATCCACTTCATAAGATGTTGTTTTTGTTCTGTTTACGCATAAAAGGTTGCTATTAAATTCAAAATTTTTAAAATCAAAATTTTCAATTTCGTTAAGTAGTGACGAGATATATCTATCTTTTTCTTTATCAATACATGCAAAAGAAGAAAATGCACAATAATTGCATTTCCTTTCGCAAAATGGAATATGAATATAAACTGCTAACATAAAACCACCTTTTTGTAAACTCTGACGACAAACCCGCCCTTTCTTTGTGACGCGGCTGGGTTTTTAAACAATGCTGGCGGAAGGGCTCGCGTGCTTGCACGCGAGCAGCAAAAGCCGAGAAAAGGAAAATGGTATCTTTCAGCAATCTTTTATGCGGCTTTTGCTAAAAATTTTTAGGCTTAAAAATTTTCCTTCCGCTAGCGAATAGATAAATCAGTTTTATACTAAAATCTATAAAAATATCAAAAATTCATAAAAATATTAAAACTTAACACAACAAACCATATTTGTTACAATCACATTTTATTATTTGTCTTCATCGTCAAGCTTGAGTATTGACATGAATGCTTCTGAAGGTATTTCAACAGAACCAATCTTTCTCATACGTTTTTTGCCTTCTTTTTGCTTTTCAAGAAGTTTACGCTTTCTTGTTATATCACCGCCATAGCATTTAGCAAGCACATCTTTTCTCATAGCTGACACAGTTTCGCGTGCAATAACTTTTGAGCCGATTGCCGCTTGAATTGGCACTTCAAAGAGTTGACGTGGTATAATCTTTTTAAGCTTTTCGGTGAGAGCTCTGCCACGAGCGTATGCTTTATCTTTGTGAACAATTATTGAAAGAGCGTCACACTTTTCTCCATTAAGCAGAATGTCAACTCGCACAAGGTCGCTTCGCTCATACCCTGCCATTTCATAATCAAGAGATGCATAGCCTTTTGTTCGAGACTTAAGGCTATCAAAGAAATCAAAAATAATCTCTCCAAGCGGAAGAACATAGTTCACTTTCACTCTGTTTGTGTCAAGATAGGTTAAATCTTTATACACACCGCGTTTATCTTGACAAAGCTCCATGATTGCACCAACATATTCGGGTGGAGTATAAATGCTTGCCTTTACAACAGGCTCTTCAATATAATTAATCTCTGTTGGCGATGGAAGAGATGACGGATTTGAAAGCTCTTCCACTTCCCCGTTAGTTTTGTGCACGCGGTAGTATACACTTGGTGCGGTTGTGATTATATCTAGATTAAACTCACGTTCTATTCTTTCGGTGATTATTTCAAGATGCAATAGCCCTAAAAATCCACATCTAAAGCCATAGCCAAGCGCCTGAGATACTTCAGGTTGAAATTCAAGGGACGCATCATTGAGTTTAAGTTTTTCAAGAGCATCTTTAAGTTCGTTATACTTTGCTCCATCAACAGGAAAAACTCCACAAAATACCACAGGCTGAACCTTCTTGTATCCCGGAAGTGGCGAGTCTATAGGGTTCGTTGCACTTGTGATAGTGTCGCCAACTTCAACATCACTTAAATTTTTGATAGAACCTGCAAGATAGCCAACGTCACCTGCCTTCAAACTTTCAATAGGTTTTGAAAATGGAACAAAAATTCCAACTTCTGTGACGTCAAACACCTTGCCCGTTTGCATCATCTTTATTTTATCGCCAACCTTAACACTTCCATCAAACACCCTTATAAGGCAAATTGCACCCTTAAAATTATCGTAATAGCTGTCAAAAATCAAACATTTCAGTTTTCCGTTTTCATCACCCTTTGGCGAAGGAAATTCTTTGACTATCATTTCAAGCACTTGGTCTATATTTGTGCCGTCTTTAGCTGAAATGCAGGGAGCGTGCATGGCTGGAATGCCTACAACGTCTTCAATCTCCTTCTTCACTTCTTCTGGACGTGCACTTGGAAGGTCAATTTTATTTATCACCGGCAAAATGTCAAGGTTGCTGTCTATTGCAAGATAGGCATTTGCAAGCGTCTGAGCTTCAACGCCTTGAGATGCGTCAACAATCAAAATTGCACCTTCACAGGCAGCGAGTGAACGTGACACTTCGTAGGTGAAGTCAACGTGTCCCGGAGTATCTATCAAATTAAGCTCATAATCTTCACCTTGATAGTGATAAATCATACGTGTTGGAGTCAGTTTAATTGTTATGCCCTTTTCTCGCTCTATATCCATGCTGTCAAGAAGTTGGTCTTGCATGTCTCGTTTTGCAAGCGTTCCTGTGCGTTCAATCAGTCTATCGGCAAGTGTGGACTTACCATGATCAATATGTGCAACTATACAAAAATTTCTTATTTTATCTATTCTATCCATGCTTAAAATTATACATATTTTAGGTAAATAAATCAATTATTTTATTAAATCATTTGCTTGTTATCATTGACATTTTTTTTGCTTTTTGCCTACATTTTCGCTTATGACCCTATTGACTTTTTTTAAATTTGAGATATAATATCAAATAGGAGAT